>Ga0222691_1000536_pt1 | contig 12988 bp, 14 predicted proteins | sample AntAcemetage1237_FD_179839 | JGI IMG/M metagenome (GOLD analysis project Ga0222691, IMG submission 179839) | Saline water microbial communities from Ace Lake, Antarctica - #1237 | ecosystem: Environmental > Aquatic > Non-marine Saline and Alkaline > Saline | place: Antarctica: Ace Lake... | reverse complement strand
AATCACTGTCTATGTTCAACGCCTTGTCGAGATAATACTCTTGAAAATATTTATTCGTTTCAGGTGTTGAACCGACCGGTAAAACCGAAAAGTTCTCGTAGTCAAAGAAATACACAGGATCGGCTCTCTGGTTGTACGCATTCTTCAAGTGCTTACATAATTCGAGATAGTCCCCTTCGGGTAAGATACTCGAGTGTTTGTCGATGAGTTGCATAACCTGACGTAGATCATTCATCCTTAAAAGTGATACCATTATTCTGTTTAATTATGTTTAAAAAAATAAAAACTAGTATTCACAAGGATGGCTGGGCGTTTGAATTTGGCCACTACGGGTATAGAAGATACATTCTTGACGAGTTCTCCAAAAATGTCTCATTTTTTGTCCACATTCAAAAGACATACTCCTTTCGCGATTGAAATTAATGAATGTCAGTTTGATGGTGTCAAAGACTATGGGGAGTTAATCACGTGCAGGATACCCACATTTAAAGGAGACTTTATAAAAAATCTTACAGTCAAACTCGCCAGGAATCCTCTATCACCTCGTGGGACATCCTGGTCACCATCATTCATGTCTCGATTAGTAGAGTTTGCAGAACTTTATATAGGTAGTCAATTAATTGAGAAAATTACAGGTGAATATATATATCTGTATCAACAATTACGAAACAATGATTACGATACGAGACAAACACTTTATTTTTTAACGGGACACGGTGACCTATTAGATTATTACGAAGATGAGTACATTTACTTCCTCGATTTACCATTCCATTTTTATAGGAATCCAGAATTATCAATTCCTATATGCGCATTAACAAAACAAAGTGTAGAAGTTAGATTAAAACTACGAGATTTCAGTGAAGTCATCCTAGACAAAAACTCTTTTGGGGGTAAAATCAATCGTTTATCCCTTAATGTCGAATATGTTTATGTAGCCCCCGAAGAAAGGGCATTCTTTATGTCAAGTGAAATCAGTCGTATTATCACACAAGTACAGTTATCAGAATTCAAAATGGATTTGAAAAAGGAAGTCATGCTCAACTTTAAACACCCAATAAAAGAGATGTTATTTGTTTCACAGTCAAATGTAGCGTCAGAAAATAACTTTTCGAATCAATATAATACAATCAAAAGTCTAGAATTGAAATTAAATAACGAAACATTATTTCATAAAACAGGTAAAGAGGTCGGATACGACCACACCTTGGAGAAATACCTAAACTCACCCATCGCGAGTGAATTTGGAGGTCCAATAGAAATAGAACAAAGAAAATTCGGACCCAGTATTTTTGGTGTGCACACATTTGGGTTACACCCTACGGAAAGTGAGCCATCGGGTCACTTGAACATGTCGAGAATTTCACATAAATTGTTAAATATAGAAATTGAACCCCTAACAAACATTAATACCAACACACTCACTACACAAATCGACACCGAAAATTCTTCAATACCTTTTACTATATCAACTGATACACAAGTCCCATTCACAGAAACAGTCACAGAAGATACAACAACGACAACAACTACACCTGTGACAGTGACAAATAACATCACTACAAAAAAAGAACAGGTGGAAACGACAGTTACCACCGCTACAACCGTCACTCAAACTATTGGTTTGTCTCTTAATCCTATTCAACCAACGGCTGTAGCTGATGTTGTGACGGTTACGACACTCGTAAACACATTAAATCTTCCTGTCAATGTAGTAATTGTCTCAGAAGTTGATGGTACACCAGTGATTACCATAGATACGTCATCTTCTACAGATACGATATATCAGAACCCAGTGGTAGGACCACCATCTGAAACTTTAGGACAAAAAACGATCGTTTCGACTGCATCCGAGTCTACATTCAGAATTTTCACACGTACAGGTACCATCGGATTCACACCACCTTCCACTCAAATAGAATTTACAGATACACTTACATCTGTACCAACCACTACTACCCCAGTGAGAGTCATAGGGGATATAGATAATTTATTACGGAACTCGGTAGATTCTGAACCATTAGTAAATACAGACGCAACGAACGACAATGGTACCACAAACATTAATGGAAATGCGACCGAAAATTTGAGTTTAACCAGTCCCGGTTCCGAAGTGGTATTTGGAATATCAAATCCAACCTTGACAGAACCTACTAATGCGGGGACTGCTGGTGGAAGTGGGACCGGTGTTTCGATAAGGGTGTTTTCCTCACGGACTAATCCCGATGGATCCATTACATCTGTAGAGGTGGTATCAGAACCTCCTCCTACTACCATAAAATTTGACATAGAAACCGATCCTTCAGAATATGGAAGTATTTGTAAAATAAGTAAGGATGGTTCGCGTATTATTTCTACACATGCGGGGGATTATCTAGGAGTAGCAGCATACATATATAGACATATTTTAGAAATTACCGAACCAGCTACTTTCGGTGGTTTTGTTCCAAATGAGACTTTTATAAGGGAATACTTTGTAAGTAATAAAACAGCCAGGGTTAACCCAAACGTTGTTCATACGAATAATACCGCTAAACAAACTGTCATTAATTTTGATGGGTCTGTAATAGTAGGTTCTAACTACAGGCAAATAAATTATCCGATTGATGAGACTATTGATATATGGAGATATACAGAGTCTTGGGCTGAAAGTACAGTTGGTCAAGGGACATGGAGCACTATTGTACAATTCGGTAGACCTTCAAATCTCCCCCGTATGCATTATGGTCATAGTATGTCCATGGATAAATTAGGAAATAGGTTCGCTGTGAGTGGAATTGTGATTCCCGGTGAACAATCGACAGATGCTAATGTTGTAGTCATTTACAATTATTCTAATGACCAATGGAGTTCTAATCAGATACAATTACCCATACAATCTGGAAATTATGGTGTACAAGTCGCGTTGACAGGTGACGGTAACACACTATGTGTGAGTATGCATGGGAATGACACAGGGACGATAAACTGTGATGGTAGAATATTCTTGTACACATACATTAATAATACATGGTCCTTTTCAGAAGAACTGTATTTACCAACACCCGATCCATCGAACCCAAGTAGAAGTATGTTCGGTAGATCAATAGCAATAAGTGATGACGCGGAAAAAATTATCGTAGGCGCTCCCAATTGGAATGGTGGTTGCGCATTCTTATATTGTTTAATTGATAATGAACAACACCAAATTACACCAAATACATCAGGTCTCACCAACTTCGGAACCAGGGTAGATATCAGTTCAGATGGTGAAAGGATTATAATAGGGTCAAGGTCTGGTGGTATAGAAATATGGTCACATGAAGACTGTACAACTGATGCATCGTTCGTAAGTTATCACAATGCTAGTGGAACTGGACAAATTACTGATGTTTCAATAAGTGAAGATGGTTCTAAATTTGTATACAGTTCACCCGATACTAATAAAATTTATATTAACGATTCGCGAGTTACAATCTCAGAACTGGATCGAGATAGTGCTGATTATCGCGTCACATCAAGATTGTTGGGGGAGATTGAGATTACTAATCGCGTACCACTTCAGCCAAGATATAAAGTTGATATTAAAACACTCACATCAACTGCAATTACTACAGTAGTCACAACAACTCCCTTTGACAGTGTTCAAGAGGTGCAGGAAGAGAAAACGCGTATAGAAGTGAATGAGACAACACGTGATAACATCATTACTGGGATTGAAAATACTATAACTTCCGAAGAAGGTATTCGAACTCAAACAGAAACAACCACCACACAGTCATTACTAACGGTACCCGCAACCGTTTCACAAGAACATGATACTCGAGTGTACGCAGTAAATTACAATGTACTCGTGTTCCGTGATGGTTTAGCAGGTTTAAGATTTTAATTGTGTATAATAGTAATGGCTGGTATCGTTCAACTTCAGTCGAGTGGTTCTAAGGGAAATGAATTTACGATTAATCCAGAATATTCCTATTTTCATAGAGTGTACAAGAAAAGGGAACATTTCTCCGTTTTTTCTAGAGAATTAAACGCAGAAACTAAACCAGATTTTAATAAAAGTATCAAGTTTGTAATCCCACAAAATTGTGGTACGTTTTTGACCAAACTTTCATTGAAAATAAAACTTCCCGGAATACACACACCCGATGTTTGTTACATTGAATCAATCGGACACGCCATCATAGAAGACGCGAAGTTATATATCGGTGGAGAATTGATACAGTACCTACCTTCCGATTATTTTCAAATATACTCGGAACACAACGTATCACTCACACATCAATATACACTCGAAGAACGTATCGGTAAATATCCTATACAAGTAGCCACTATTCCTGTATCCGACAAACGAATACTCGCATATAACACTACAGGCAAAGATGGTACTGATGTCGAAATGATCGTAGAACTTCCTTTTTACTTTTACAAACACCCAGAATTAGCATTACCTATTTCTTCAATACACAAACAACTAATCGAAGTTGAAATAAAATTAAGAGACTCTAAACACCTTCTCACTGATATAAATGGTACCTATCCTATAGTGAACGCAGAAAAACTGAGTCTACTCGACGCAACGCTGTCGACCGATTTAATTATCACAGAGAAGAACACTAACGACGACCGAGATCATATAATAACGCAGATTCAGGAAATTATTTTTGAACTCGATGAAGACGAAGATAAAAAAAAGGTTTTATTGAACTTTGTAAATCCCGTTAAAGAACTATACTTCGTAATCCAGCGAGAAGGTGTATCCCCCTTTGACTATGATAATTCCGATTCCTTTATAGACGATACGTATATTTTATATGAAAATCTTAAACATCTTGAATTAAAGTTGGATGATCAGGTTATAATTTCGGAAAAAGTAGGAAACGTGCAATTTCTCAAAGCTGTTCAGGGTCGTATCCATCACACGAGAACGCAACTCATCAGACGTTTTTATTCTTATAGTTTCGCATTAAAACCTGAAGAATGGTACCCAACTGGACAAATCAATTTCAGTCATATAAAAAATCAAATCCTCGAAACTGAATTATTTAGGTGCACCCCACCTACAACGAGAAAAATAAAAGTGTACGCGTTGAGTTATAATGTGTTGAGAGTTTGTAAAGGCGTCGCAAACTTGTTATATTAAAAAATAGACTGATATATAAGGCATGGGTGAAGCGTCAAATATATCACTTAAAGCTATTGGAAAGCATGACACTCACCTACTTTCCAAAGAATCGTCATTTGTACCGAGAGACGTTTTTAGGCATTCCAATTTTATAAAATATCACCGAGATAGAAATGTCATAAATCCAAATACGTCCGAAGGATGGCCTTTTGGACAAACTTTGAAAATTGAATTTAATCCGAGAAATATGGGAGACTTATTAAGTAACATGTGGCTAAGCTTGAAATTACCTAAATTGGAATCGAATACCAATAATTATGCTGATCAGGTAGGTAGACATATATTAAAGAGTATCACGATGTATGTGGATGAAATTGAAATAGAAAAAATCCATGACGATTGGGGAATCATACATGATGAATTGTATCTGGAAATTTCAGAAAAGATTACAAATGTGTATTTGTTAAATAGAAATTTGCGTTTCGACGACGCTACGCTACCAGGATTTTCGGATTTGGCTCTGTACGAAACCAACCTAATGATACCTATCCCATTCTTTTTTTCAAGGAAGTATACGAATGATGAATATAAAATAAATGAACCAAACAAACCCTATTTTCCAGTGTGTTCTATACACAAACAAAAAATTACATTTGAACTCGAATTTCACCAACAAACATTTTTTACCGATACTTCAACTGTGTTGACCCTAAAAGAGTTTGATATAATTACTGAAGAAATTACAGTTTCGGATGAAGAAAGATTATACATGACGAAACAACCGCTCAAGATAAGCACAGATTTTGTGAAACGACATCCATCGACGACAACCGAATTGGGAAAAGAGTTTGTGAGAAACAATCTTGTACCAAACATACCTGTAAAATGTTTACATTGGTTTTTTAGACGACAAACATTTGAAGATGAAGGTATCGCGCGACAACCCACAACTACAATTCAAGATGAATATTATTACCAGAATCGGTTCAACTTTTCAACAGCTCCATCTTATGACACGGGAAGCTCGTTTTTTGGGAACGTCATGAAATCGGGATTCATATATCTACTCGGTAATAGACTTCCGAATATAACAGATGCGACAGCCAATTACTATAAATATAAGATACCATCCGACACGCGTTTAACTATCCCACTTCGTAATATATACACATACAGTTTCGCGATTCGACCAAAAAATACCATTCCATCGGGTGTTATAGATTTCGTTGATATTCAATCGGATAAAACTACGATCGATGTTGAATTAACTGATGTTTCGAATGTATATTCGATGCATATGTACTATACAGGGTATCAAACCATGTACTTTGAAAATGGTTTCATGGACTTAAAATAATAATTTAGTTAGGTAGGTATGGAAATCATAGATTCCCGACGAGAACAGAGAACTACATTTGAAATTAAAAAAACTCTCGATACGAGAAGAGCCACGGACCTCGGCTACACCCGATCCCTCTGCGCCTCCCGACTGTACTGTCTAAAATCTATCTGTGCGATCGTACCACGATTTACAAACCATATGAGTTCATCGAACCCATATGTTGCGTTAAGTTCACGCCAGTAAAGTTTTGAAGCTTCTCGTATTTGTCTGAAAATTCCCAATTTTACCTTGTTTTCGGGATCCTTCTCGTGTTCTTCAAAGGCATCACGGAGAGCTTCTGTACTTCTGATCCATGTGTGGCATTTATTGAGGGCATCCGATGTCATGATGAAATCTTCGCCAACTACATCGGGTTTGACAAGTAACTGATTCCTGGTTTTATACATTTCTTTCATTAATCGACACATGTGAATATAATCACCCTCAGGTATTCGATGAGAGTGTTTATCGATGAGACTCATGAGTTCTTCCATTCTTTCTTAACATTACAAGTATTTCTATTCACTTAGGCTTACTTCAACATCTTGATGCATTCCCTGTCTTGGTGGGGGGTAGTATGCACCTGGTTCAACTGGGTCAGACCACTCTTCATGTAACTCATGTAAAAATTGATTCAACCCTGGGTACATAACCTCTTCATCATCTCCGGTCAATCGATCTGATTGGGTAGCTGTATCGTGGTTATCATCCATCCACATATATGGTAACTGTTGTGGAGCCCAGTCTAGTTGTCGTGTCCGAGTTGGTTCGTATATGAGAGGTCCATCTCTCTCTGGGTCATGGTCAGACACCAACATGGGTGTGGATTGGTCAAGAAATGAAGGTGGTTTCACATGTTCTCGTAGCGCATGTATAGTATCACACAGCTGTAGATAATCCCCCTCTGGGATATTTCCTGAGTTCTTGTCAATGAGTGCCATTATTTTATGAAAGAGATCCATATTTCATTACAATTACATATGTTCGAGGCTACTTAGGTTCTTAGAACTCTTTTTGAAGAATAACCGCTCTACACTTTCATATTCTTCAAAGAGGTATGTGATATCATCATTCCTATACATCGCAACACGGATATTTGCACTCAAATTTGTTATTTTGGTGCGCACTATATCATCATAGTCATGCATCGTTATGAAGGACAGTAGTCTTTTGCACTTTATAAAGAGGATATTAAGATTTTCACGTCTCTGACCAATTACAGGACTCAATATCTCAATGTACCTCTTCTCACCACATTCATTCACAGCTTCAATTATTGAAACAGGTTTCGGGGTAAAGAAATCGGCAATCGAGTGTATAATATTTTGCATTTTTTTGGGGCTGGGGGTGCTTCAATGGGTACAGTACAATGGACAACTTCTTCCCAAATAATACGCTGAACGTCGTTGCAAAGTGGAGCAGTAGCCTGACAGAATGCAATTCGGAGTTCGTCCGTCACCAATGGGAAAAGGTATTCTTTCATGCTTATTGACTTTCACCTTTTCCTGTGCGACTTAGGTTTCGTTCAAGTCGTAATTGCTCGAGTTGAACATCTAAAAGTATGCGGGTTGGGGCATTCCACAAGGCCATCTTGAACCATTTATAGGTTGATTCTAAATAATAAGGGCCCATTGAGAGCATAGTATTGTAGAGAGCTGTGAAAAGCATCTTTAGAGTACTATGGTTTCTTCTTTTTATATGACTTCAACAACCTGATAAGGTCTATAATACCCCCTATAGCAATGGCGCTTGTTAATAAGATAGTATTCCGTGCAATCATAATATTTACAATAAGCAACCTTGCTTTATGCTCTTAGAACCATCGAGACAAGTCGTTACCCAACCAGTAGCATCCTTATCATATGCGTACGAATCACTTTGGGGATAGGCGCGGCATGGGGTATCAGCATCCTTGTTGAACGCCACAGATAACAGACTAGATCTGTATTCATCATCCAAATCAACTTCACTCAATCTCGACATACATCCCTGAACGTTTTCAATCTGGTCACCATCTTCACCAGGTCCATATTCCCTGAAGTTATCACCATCGCTACCAAAGTTACCTGGTAAAACATATCCAGAAACACCAGCATCGACAACATTCACCAAACCAGTGCCAATTAACGAAGTAACACTCTCATCACTCTTCATCTTATCACCATCATAACCAAAAAAGTATTCTTTATCATCACTGTTAGTGTAAGACATCACATAGTTTTCACCAACCTTGGTGAACTTGATTTTGTAATGGTAGGTAGTAGGTTTAGAACTTCTGTATCCAAAACCATTGTTGGAGTATTTGATATATTTCCCCAAACCCTTTGACATAATAAAATACGTGTTCGCCCGACCTTCAACAGCTTCGAGAGTGACCGCCATATCTTCTGTTCGCGCACCTGAATTATCCAATTTGAAATTATGTTCATTAGCATTTTCAATGGGAACAATTACAACAGAGGGATTCTTGCTAGTCACAAGAAATTTGTCACCAACAAAGGGGTGAGACCCCATCGGTTCTGGAGCTTCCTCAGCCATCATTTCTTCTTCAGGTTCCACTGAAGGTGTTGATGGAATTGGGGGTGGTACTGGAGTTACAACTGGAGCTACGACTGGAACTACAGTGGGGGATGGGAGTGTGAGACCATTGTTCATGTACCAATAAGCGCCTGCAGCCACTGCAATCACAATAATGATAATGAAGATCACCTTCTTATTCATAATTATATTATACCAACTTTTTTTTTCGCTGAATATAATAGAATGTCTCCTGAAGATATACCGAAAAAGGTTCAGTATGTCTTACTGGATTCCACCTTTGTGAATGGGACAAATAATACATTTTCGTTGGATCTCACTCTCGAATCGAATACACATGTTGAAGATATCGGTCGAGTGATGGGTATCAAAATGGTCGATTTTTATATAACACAAGTAGGTGATAATAGTTCAAATTTGAGTACGGATATTGCAAAGTTTGTAGATATCGTCTGCCCTGATATTCCCAAAGTGGCTCAAATGTTGGACGAGCGTCACGGACAATTATTGGCTCGTGTTCCCCTAGAAAGACACTTTAGTGGAAGTAACGATATTATTCTTCGTGACAAACAATGGAAAAGTTTCAACCGACAAACAAATTATTTCAATCCTATTTCGATAAAAAAATTACATTTTGAAATTTTTGAACAACAAGATGATGGTGATTATGTAAAACTTCAACCAGATGCAAAGTGGTACATGGTGCTTGAAATTACTACTGTGAATGTCAAAGAAAAACCTAAAGATCGAGAACTCCAAATTCTTCAGGCACTCGAGAAACTTCTCAAAAAAATTGACACTCTAAACTATAATGTTCAGAAGTTACCTGATAAACCTCCAGAGGAAAAACCAAAAAAATATTCATTTGGTCTCCTAATTGCTTTTCTTACTTCTTTATTAGGTGGTTTCATTTGGTGGGTCAATAAAAGTTCTTGAAATTTATAAAACTGTGGATTAGTCGGACAACTTAACACTTGGTTCGGGATCAAATGCACACATAAGATTATAAGAAATTGTAATTCTCCCAGGTTTAATACACGGAACCACTGTGTGATATAATGAACTTGGGAAAATTATAACACTACCTTCACCAATATTTTTTATACCACCCGTATTAAATGTAATATCACGGTGACATACAGCGGATGTTGTAGACCCAGTCGGAATAAAAAATCGTGTGCTATTTCTTTCATTTTTGTCATTTAGAATATATATCAAAGAAAATGCTAAATTAAATCTCTTACCTCCGATATATTGTGATAAATCATCATGTGAATGTAAATGAAAAGTACCACCCTCACTATATTTTGTGTACCACGAATCACCAATAGTAACTTCATTGACTGTTATTTTATTTGTATTTTCTCTTGAGTTATATTCAACAAGCATTTTACGGAAAGGTTCAAATACTAAACTCTCTACCAATTTAGGGTTGTTTAGAAAAAGTGTAGGTCCAGGTTCTGTATCATAGCTCGTATATGCATTATCTAAACCAGCGTGATTATTCGCATGTGCGGTTTCAAGTTTATTGATCCTATCTACAATTTTATTTTTCATTTCATCATGTTTTTCGTATTTAGTCCAATAAACAAACTCGGACGGAAAATGATAAATACCCATGATGAAATAAACATTTTATTCTTTAATTTGAATTACTCGGTAATCAACTTTATTATAAATAAATAATGGGGTATATAACCAATATGTATTTATAATGTATATTAATACTTTATCATTTTCAATCATCTACACGGAAGCAACAACCTTCTTCTTGGTAGCAGCCTTCTTGGGAGCGGGAGCAGGAGCAGGAGCAGGGGTAGCAGCCTTTGTGGGAGCGGGAGCGGGAGCAGGAGCAGGAGCAGGGGTGGGAGCGGTAGCCTTGGTGGGGGTGGGACCGGGAGGACCAGCGGGACCGGGAGGACCAGCGGGACCGGGAGGACCAGCGGGACCCACACCACCAGAACCTCCTGCCCCACAGTTGTCAATCAATCTGAGGAGAAGGCTATAGAGACGGGTCTTGTCTAGACGGGTGCGCTTGAGCTCAGCTTCAATATCGATGCGGAGGGAATCCATAGTGTATTATATATAAAGGAAAGATTATCTTTAAATCAAATGATTATCATCGGTCCAAATCTAAATTCAGGTATAGGAAACCAAGCATTCAAATATACCAAATTGTTTTTACCTGATTCTGAATACCATGTATTTGGGAGCAAAATTCCTGAACATGAACATGGCCTGATTTATATGCTCCCAATCGGTGGCCACCTGGAATATCTCAAGTATGTACGAACACGTGTCAAGAACCTCGCATGTATGACCATATGTGAGACTGAGACTGTACATGAAGATTACGGTCTGATCATGAAAGAGTTTAAGAAAGTGGCTGTACCCAGTGAATTCTGCAAAATGGTTTTCTCTCGGCAATTTCCTGATAACGAGTTCTATGTCATTCATGCCCATATACCAACACCGAAAGAGAAACCATATACATTCTATCATATTGGGAACATTATGGATCCTCGAAAGAAATTTCAGAGTGTTCTCCAAGCTTTTATCCGTCTCAATGAACCAAATACACGTCTCATCGTAAAGGCAACGTGTAATCAACCAGTAGATATTCGGTTACCTAGAGTTGAAGTCATTAATGATTTCATTTCTGATGAAGAGATGAATGAACTTCATAATCGTTCTGACTGCTATGTGAGTTTTTCACATTCAGAGGGTATAGGTATGGGAGCGGTTGAGGCGGCACTTAGGGATAAACCTGTGATCGTGACAAACTATGGTGGTGCCCCTGAATATGTGAAGACACCCTATATGATTGATTGTGAACTTCAAGAGTTGGAGAAGGATGATTTTCTCTTCAAAAAGGGGATGCTTTGGGGTAATCCAAACTTTGACCAACTCTTGGAATTCATGAGGCATGCATATGATAACCGTGTCCGATACATGGATCACGAACACACAAAAAAACTAGTGGGGAGGGAAAATGTTCTAAAAGAATTCATCTTGAATGTAATTGGTAGCGAGAATGATAAGGCCAACGAGGATAGTACCACTCATCATTGAATCTTTCTCTGCGATAATTTTCATCACGAGATCGTCAATGACTTGGATACCAGTAGGCTTCTTAACTATACGAGGTACGAGGGTGCTGATAGTGATGTAAAGTGCCATCGCTATTATTACAGGTCTAAGACTCTCCTGGTCTAACATCACGTTTCTATTAATCGGTGATTTTAATTTTGCTCACATCAACCTTCACCCCAAGTTGGGTATGCTTCACACTATGTTTTTTACAGAAGTCTCCACAGACCGCTTTGAATGAACATGGTTTTCCAGACATTGTCGTCGCACAACATATCTTTTTAGAATTTCGTTGTTCATTCACAACATCAGGGGGTTTATCGATGACTATCATCTTTCGTGAATCCTTTTTCTTTTCATGTTCCTGATACTTCTTCTTCATAATCCATGTTGCATTCGCAAGCTGGATACACTTCTCATCTGGCTCGCTGAATCGGTACATTTTGACCGCATCAGCGAGGCAACGCTCCCACATGGTATCACGGATGACTTCCATTTTAGTTTAAATATTTCCTTTGGATACCTTCACTTAGGTATAATTTTATGCAATTTCAGAGAGATACATATCAACTTGACCCTCGAAGTCTGGAAACTTATCAACAGTCTTCTTCGTGACCATCTCTTGAACATTTGTGATATGTTCCCTGAACTTCTTCACATCTATACCTGTAGCGTTATGAATCTGTGTATCCGTTGCAATGTTTCCGAGGGCGTAGAGGTGTCCGACTGCGTAGTTCGCGTTCCGGACGGACATCACGGGTGATGAATCCTGTTGGGCTGTGATGGCATACTGAGCCGCCTGCTTGACCATCTTTTCGATAGAGTTCTTAGTACCCCTCGACCTGTTCTGCATCATAAAAAACAGTACGAAG
>Ga0222691_1000527_pt1 | contig 13151 bp, 18 predicted proteins | sample AntAcemetage1237_FD_179839 | JGI IMG/M metagenome (GOLD analysis project Ga0222691, IMG submission 179839) | Saline water microbial communities from Ace Lake, Antarctica - #1237 | ecosystem: Environmental > Aquatic > Non-marine Saline and Alkaline > Saline | place: Antarctica: Ace Lake... | reverse complement strand
GATCCTTTATAGCCTCCAAAAGGAAGTATAACTCCACCATCAGCAATTTCTCCTGGATCAGTTGTTTCTTTACCGTCTTTAGTTAAGCCTGTTCCAATAGGAACTTTGTGCCCTTCTCTTTTCGCAATCTGAACTTCACCCATTGCCATTGAAGCAGTTGCCATATCGTAGACAACTGGAGTTTTACCAGGTCTAGGCCAAGCAAAAGAAATTGGATTTGTGCCATATAAAGGTTTCGTAGCACCCGCTGGTGCAACGGCAGGCTTATAAGATGTACAAGCGATACCAACAAGACCTGCTTCTGCAATAGCTTCAGTTTCGGGCCAAAGAGCTGCCATGTGATGTGAATTTTTTATAGCAAGAACAGCGACACCATTTTTTTTAGCTAAATCAATAACTGCAGGTAATCCTAAACTTAAAACCATTGGTGCAACAGCATTGTTACCTAATACTTTAATAATACTTGGAGCAACATTTTCTAATTGAGGTCTTGCTTTACCATTAATTTTTTTACTTTTTAAGCCAGCCACATAAGCAGGTAATCTAAACAAACCATGAGAAACAGAACCATCTCTTTCAGCTCTCATAATAGTATCTGCTAAAATACTAGCATTTTCCTCATCACAACCATTAGCTAATAATGTTTTTTTAGCCAATTCTAAAATTTCATTTAATGTTAAGGATACTGTACTCATTTATTTTGCTTTACATTTTTTGCATAAACCAAAAAACTCTAAATTATATTTATTATATTGCATTCCAGTATCGTCTTCAAAATTAGTTAAATATTTTGAAAGTTTTGGATTATTAATTTCAGAAACATTTTCACACTTATTACATATTGAAAAAGCCGTTGCTTGTGAAATTTCACAACTTGAACTTTTACAAGCTATAAAAGCATTTCGACTTTCTACTTTATGTATTTTTCCTATTTCGATCAGCTTATCTAATGCCCTGTAAACTTGTAATGGAGCTTTAATTCCCTTTTTTTGAACATTAAATAAAATAGAATAAGCCTTAAGTGGTTCTTTAGCTTTTTCTATAAAATCAAAAATAATTTGTTGATTTTTTGATAGATTGATTTCTTTATGCATAATCAAAAGTTTAACAATAACTCATTAGTTTTTCAATTTAATCGACTGTTTTATATTTAGTAAAGATAAAATAAATAAGATCAAAGACGCTACAATTATTGAGGGTCCCGAAGAAGTATTAAACTCTAATGAAGAAAATAATCCCAAAATTACAGACAATAATCCTCCTATAACCGAGTAAATTACCATTTTTTGTGGACTGTCTGACATATTTCTAGCCATTGCAGCAGGGATAATCAACATTCCAGTAATTAATAACAAACCTACCATTTTAATTGATATGGCAATAACGGCAGCTAGTAAAATTGTAAATATAGCTTTTGATCTATCTGGATTCAAACCTTCAGCTTCAGCTAATTCATAATTAACAGTAGATGCAAATAAAGGTTTCCAAATTAATTTAAGTATAACTAAAATTATAGTACCACCACCCCATACAACAAATATATCATTAGTTGTTACAGCCAATATATCTCCAAATAATAGTCCCATGATATCAAATCTTATAAAAGTTAAAAAACCAATTACTACCAATCCAACAGCTAATGAAGAGTGAGCTAAAAGACCAAGTAAAGCATCACCAGGTAAATTAGTTTTTTTTTGAAGCTGTATTAATATTAAGGCTATTACTGATGAAATCAAAAATACTGAAAGAGCAATATTTAGATCAAATGTATATGCCATTGTAACACCCAGTAATGCTGAATGAGAAAGTGTATCACCAAAATAAGATAATCTTCTCCAAACAACAAAACATCCAAGTGGTCCTGCAACTAAGGCAATTCCAATTCCAGCCACCAATGCTCTTACAAAAAAATCATCAAACATTTAATTTTTTTTTATCCTGCCTTCATCAGAATGCTCGTGATCATGTTTATGCTCATAAACTGAAAGGATCTGAGATGCTTGTTCTCCAAATAAGGTTTTATATTCACTATTTTTTGCAACATCAATAGGTGAACCTGAACAACAAACATGGCCGTTTAAACAGACAACATGGTCTGTTGCAGTCATTACCGTATGTAAGTCATGTGAAATCAATAAAATTCCACAATTTAAAGTATCTGATATTTTTTTAATTAATGCATACAACGCTATCTCACCAGTATAATCGACACCTTGAACTGGTTCATCAAGTACTAACAGTTCTGGTTTTTTTGAAATAGCTCTAGCAAGCAAAACTCTTTGAAACTCCCCTCCAGATAAATTACCTAAATTTTTATTTTTAAGATGCATTACTCCAGTTAATGATAAAGCTTCATTAATCTGATCATCCTTAATATTTTCAGTTAAAACCATAAAGTCTTTAACTCTGAGTGGTAATGTCCAATCTATTGAAATTTTTTGAGGAACATATCCAATTTTATTAGTATTTTTTTCAATACTTCCTTCTATATTTTTATAAATACCTAATGCAATTTTGGCAGTTGTACTTTTTCCTGAACCATTGGGACCAATGAGAGTTACAATTTTACCCTTCTCAACTTGTAGAGATACATCTTCTACTAGCCATTTATTATTTTGGCGAAAACCTGCATTATTTAATTTAACTAATATATTATTATCTGAATTCATTTATCTATTGACATTTAAATGTTATATTATTACATACTGTTATATTATAACAACCATTAAAATATTTAAATTATGAAAAAACTAAAAAAAATATCATTTATTCTATCAATTTTATCATTATTAACGATCTTTACACCAGCTAATGCTGAAATAAAAGTAGTTACATCAATTAAACCTATTCATTCATTAGCGAGTTATCTTATGGATGGAGTTGGAAAACCAGATTTAATTGTAGATGGTTTTAACTCACCACATGGATTTTCTATGAAACCATCTCATGCAAAAATGTTGCAAAATGCAGATCTTATCTTTTGGATAGGTGAAGATTTAGAAAGTTTTTTAGAAAAACCATTAAGTTCAATTGCAAAAAAAGCTGAAAAAATTGAATTAATTGAAATTAAAGGTTTGAATGTATTAAAGTTTAGAGAAAGAAATATTTTTGATGAGCATGATCATGACGATCACGCTAAAAAAGAAGATGATCATGACGATCATGACGATCACGCTAAAAAAGAAGATGATCATGACGACCATGACGATCACGCTAAAAAAGAAGATGATCATGATGACCATGAAGGACATGGGCACGGTGAATACGATCCCCACGTTTGGTTAGATCCTATCAATGCAAAAGTTATTTTAAAGGAAATGACTGAGCATTTAATTGAAAATGATTCAAAAAATGTATCTACTTACAAAAGTAACTTAGATAAGGCACTTAAAGATATAGATAAACTTACTATGGATGTGATGACTGAATTAAATGAAAGTACATCATCTATTGTTTTCCATGATGCATATCAATATTTTGAAAAAAGATTTAATGTAAAAATATTGGGTGCTTTTACAGTTAATACTGACGTAATGCCTGGTGCAGAACAATTATCAGAAATTAGAGAAATAATTGAACATGATAAAGTAAAATGTATTTTCTCAGAACCTCAATTTAATCCTGATATAATAAAGGTAGTTGCTAAAGATATGAATATTAAAACTGGTGTTGTAGATCCACTTGGAGCTACTTTAAACCCAGGAAAAGATTTATATTTTGATCTAATTAGAAATATGTCTGCTTCATTTAAAGGTTGTTAATTTAAGGGATTTTATAAATTAAGATTTTAGTTTCCTCTATAATTGTAATAAATTAGTAATAAAACTTACATATAGAGGACACTATGTTTATTAAAAAATACCTTAAATGGATCAGTACTGCTTTAGTATTAACTGGAATATTATTAACTAATTTAAATATCTACCCTATTAACATCTACTTCCATGGTCTTGGAGTTATTGGTTGGACGATAGCTGGATTTATATCAAAAGATAAAGCTATATTAACAAACTTTGGATTACAGATACCATTATTTTTAATTGGGATTTATAAAATTATTTTCTAATGAAAAATATCTTATTCGTATGCACAGGTAACTCAGCTAGAAGCATAATAGCTGAAAGTATTATTAATAACGAGTTTAAAGATAAATTTAAAGCTTATAGCGCTGGAAGTAATCCCTCAGGTAAAATTAACGAAGACATCAAGGAATTTTTAGAAAAAAATAAAAACTATGATCTTTCTGAATATAGATCAAAAAATTTTGAAATCTACTTAAGTAGCGAGATTAAGATAGATCAAGTTGTAACCGTTTGCAATAATGCAAATAATGAAGTGTGCCCTATATGGCCTGAAAAAAATCAAATTATACACTGGGACATTGATGATCCTGTCTCAAAACTTAAAAATGCTAATAATGATGAAAAACAAATTATTATTAGAAGTACTTTTAATAATATCAGTACAAAAATTAAAAATTGGTTAAATGAAAAATAATAACAAAATATTTATCGGAGAGTTTATTGGTAGTTGTTTTTTAGTAATGATTATTGTTGGCTCTGGAATAATGGCTGAAAATCTCACAAATGATAATGCTTTAAGACTTACTGCAAATACGCTTGCAACTGGAGCTGGGTTATTTGTCTTAATAACGGCTTTTGCAGAAATTTCAGGCGCTCATTTTAATCCTTTTGTAAGTTTAGCAATGTATTTAACCAAAAAAATTAAAGGAAAACTTTTAATCACATACATTCCAGCTCAAATATTGGGATGCTTATTAGGTGTAATGTTGGCTAATGTATTTTTTGAACATAATATAATTGAATTATCTACAAAAAATAGAGATGGCTTTAATATATTTCTAGCAGAAATTGTAGCTACTTTTGGTCTGATATTTATTATTTTTGCAACTTTAAAAGATGGTAAAACAACAATTGCAGCATGTGTTGCAACTTATATTACTGCTGGTTATTGGTTTACTTCTTCAACGTCTTTTGCAAACCCAGCTGTAGCAATAGCAAGGACTTTTACAGAATCATTTACTGGTATTAATTATCTTAATACACCAACTTATATAATTGCAGAATTAATTGGAGCTTTATTAGCTATAGTAGTTATTAAGAAATTAATTAAGTGAATAACCTGCTGATCTAACTGTTCTAATAAGCTCTTTAACTCCAATAATATTAATATTTTGTCTAAGTCTTCTTATGTGAACATCTATTGTTCTGTTTTCAACATTGATATTTTCTGACCAAACATTTTCTAGTATTTGTTCTCTAGAATAAACTCTTTTAGGATTTTTGATAAAGAAATTTAACAGATCATATTCTTTAGGACCAAGATGGATTTCTTTCTTTTTTCTATAAACTCTACGAGTCATTCTATCAATTTTAAGATCTTCAAATTCTACAATATCAACAACAACTGATGGCTTAGATCTTCTTAATAGAGCTTTAACTCTAGCTAACAACTCAGGAAAGCTAAAAGGTTTAGTTATATAATCATCAGCACCAGAATTAAGGCCTTTAATCTTGTCCTCTTCTTCACCCTTTGCAGTTAACATTATGATTGGAATATTTTTAAATTTAATGTCCTTTTTTAAATTTTTACAGATTTCTACACCAGAGAAATCGGGCAACATCCAATCTAGTAAAACAAGGTCAGGCAATGAATTTTTTATACCCTTGATACCATCATTCCCATTATCTGAGTAAGAAACTTTATAACCTTCTTTTTCTAAATTATATTTAATTAATGTAATGATTGGCTCTTCATCTTCAACGATGTAAATATTACCACTCATTAACTTGGATCGAAATCCTTACCTTTGGGTCTAGCACCCTCAATATGTTCACCTTCTATCAGATAAAATAAAGACTCTGCAATATTAGTAATGTGGTCTCCTGCTCTTTCAATATTCTTTGTTACAAAAAGTAGATGAGTTGCCAAATCTAAATTCTTTTTATCCTGTCCTAAAAAATCAGCCACCTCATTCATTGCAGCATGAGTTAGGTCATCAACTTTTTCATCTGTTTTCCAAATTTTTATAGCAGAATCTTTTGATTTATTTAAATAAGCATCTAAAACATCTTTCAATTGTCTTTGAACCAGGTCACCCAATCTTCTTAGGCTGGAAATTAATTCAGCAGGAAGGTCGTGAGGTAAAGGCTTTATTTTTTTTGATCTAATAGATCCTTCTTTTGTCCTTAAAATATAAGCACCCTTATCTTTATCAATTGTATTAACTTTGGTGTGTTCGAAAATCTTTAGTTTTTTAGATAAAGCATATTTTGCAATACCATTAACAAACTTAAGAGGATTGATTGCAAAACCAGGTTTATAAGAAAAAGCTCCAAATTGCTCTGTACCCCCATGGCCAATTTTATCAAAGTCTTCTTTTGAATAAATCTCAGTTTCAATGCCAAATTCTTCTTTGTAAGCTGTAGCTTGCTCTTGAATATCTTTAAACTTATTTGGGTGATGGGCGACTACATAATTGCTATCCCCCGTTATATCGCAATCAATATTATATTCCTTTATAATATCTCTTGTATAATTTGAGCCTTCGACAGACTTTTTAAAGAACTTTTTAGTTTCATCAATACCGTAAATAGATTGCATCTTTTTAAAAGACATCTTGCTTGGTGGCAGACAACAAAAACCTGCATTACGAGATGAAGCCCCCCAACCTATTTTTCCAGCTTCAACTAAAATGACATCTAAATTATGATTTTCTATTAAATTAATTGCACAGGATAGACCAGTATACCCTCCTCCTATTACAACAATTTCTGAACTAATATCTTTATTAAGTTTATCTAGATTTAAATTTTCGCTTGAATGATCTTCCCAGTAACTACTAACGGGTGTGTTAAATTGATAAATATCTGAATGGTAAATATTTTTCATTATTATTTAAATATATAAATAATTGTTAGAATTATAAGGATAATAACAATCCAAATAGTAAGATTAGTTAACAGTTGTTTTAATTTAGAATTAGATTGTAGAAAGGCTGGGAGTACTAGTAAGAGTATCCCTATCATATAAACAAAGGGTATTATCTGATCTGCCATTTTATTAATGTGTTAAATTAATTTACTTAATTTAATTAAGCTAAATTAGTATTGAAAAACTCAATTGTTCTACTCCAAGCAAGATCTGCATTTTTTACATCATATCTTGGAGTTGAATCGTTATGAAAGCCATGGTTACAATCTTTATAAATATGAGCTTCATATTTTTTATTATTAGCTTTTAAAGCAGCCTCATAATCAGGCCAGCCTTTATTAATTCTTTCATCTAATTCTGCAAAATGTAGCATTAAAGGAGTTTTAATTCTTGGAACATCTTCTGCTTTTGCCTGACTGCCGTAAAAAGGAACTGAAGCTGATAGTTCGGGGTAAGCAACTGCAAGAGCATTACAAACTCCACCTCCATAACAAAAACCTACTGCACCAATTTTTTGTGTCGTCTCTTGATGATTATATAAAAATTCAAAACCATTAAAAAAATCATTTAAAAGTTTTTCTCTATCAATTTTACTTTGTAAAGCTTTGCCGTCTCCGTCATTACCTGGGTAACCGCCTAAGCTACTTAAACCATCAGGTGCTAGTGCAATGAACCCTGCTTTAGCAACTCTTCTTGCAACATCTTTAATGTATGGATTTAATCCTCTATTTTCATGAATAACTAAAACTGCAGGAGTTTTATCCGTTACTTTTGCAGGCTTTACATAATAAGCGTTGATATCCCCATTACAATTAGCACTATTATAAGTAATATAATTTGCTTTAATTTCAGGATCATTAAAGTTTACTTGCTCGGCTAATGCATAATTAGGTTTTAAACTATCAAATACACTTAAAGCGGTTACTCCAACAGCAGTGTACTTAGCAGTATTTTTTAAAAATTCTCTTTTAGTTATTTTGCCATGGGCATAATAATCATACAGTTCTAAAATTCGATGATCAAAATCTTTGGCAGTTAATCTTTTAGAGCTCATACTTAACTATAATTTAAAATTTTTGTCGCTGCTATCTATAAAAATTTACTAACAATTTCATGGTTAACAATAAGTTCTTATTTTATTAGTATTTTAAGTGCCAATAATTAGTATTTTTGTCACAACCCTATAAAGTTTATCTAAGGGGTCGTATTTAAAATTACCAATTAGTAACTATATGAGAATTAACATTAATAAAGGAGAATAAATGTCACTTAGAATAAACGACGAAATTCCAAATTTAAAAGTAACAACCGATCATGGTGAAATGCAATTGCATGATTATATAGGAGATAGTTGGGGAATATTGTTTTCACACCCAAAAGATTTTACCCCTGTATGTACAACTGAGTTTTCAGCAGTTGCCAAATTAAATGATGAATGGGCTAAAAGAAAAACTAAAGTAATCGGTATTTCAGTAGATTCTGCTGAAGATCATACAAAGTGGAAACTTGATATTGAAAAGTTTGGGGGTTCAAAAGCTGGATTTCCAATTATAGCAGATACAGACTTAAAAGTTGCAAAAGCTTTTGATATGTTACCAAGTGAAGCTTATTTACCAGAAGGTAGAACACCAGCAGATTCTGCAACAGTTAGAAGTGTTTTCATTGTAAATCCTGAAAAAAAACTTCAATTAGTAATGACCTATCCAATGACGATCGGTAGAAATTTTGCTGAGGTTTTAAGAGCTTTAGATGCTTTACAAAAGACTTATAAAGTGCCTCTTGCAACACCTGCAGATTGGCAAGTAGGTGAAGATGTCATTGTTGCTTTATCGTTAAATGATGATCAAGCTAAAGAAAAGTACGGTGAACTTGATAAGAAATTACCTTACTTAAGAACTGTAAAAGCTTAATATTTTAAAACAGAATTATAAAAGCTTATCTATAGGGTCGTATTAAGGTTTAATACGATCCTATAAGGACAAAAATTTTAATATATATTATCTAATAAACTTAATTCTTAAAATTAGAAACTATTTCTTTTAACTTTAATTTTTCTTTTTTTAATTTCCTTAGTTGTTCCCATGAAGAAAAGGTCCTGTCATTCATTCTCAACTTTGTTAAATGTTTTATTTCTACTTCTATTTTTTTATGTTTTTTAGTGAGATCTTTAAAGTCATTCATATTTAACACTTATAGCACATATCAAATTGAAATTATTTTAAATAAAAAAATTAAATTAATTTTGCTTTAAATATTTTTAAAAAAAATAAAAAAAACTCGCTTAAATTAATAAGTAAAAAAAACTGAATTATTTTTTGCTTTAACTTTTAGTCTGCGGTATGATCTATTTAAGTCCCGCTCTAATCCAGCTTTAAGCTGATGATCAATTATTAAATTTAACAATTTAAAGTGTCAAAATTATGTTTTTGAAATTGATGAAATTACTGTGTTTATTAGGAATCCATAGATACAAAACAATAAATATTGAGTTTGGGTTTAATCCAACAGATCGAATTACAACTCTTGAATGCAAAAATTGTAAACACTGCAAGATTAAAGCCAATGGATAAAATTTCATAAAATGAAAGATATTAGAAAAGAAGTTGAAATAAGAAGATTTATGCAATGGTCAAAAATTGTCAGAGGCAAACCCATTCAAATAAGATTATATGAATTAATATATTTAGAGCTTCTTCAGTTATGGATTAATTTAAATAAACCTCCTTTAAGAATACTAATATACGAAACTATAAATTCAGATAGTTATGATGAAAGATTTGTTAAGGGAGATATATTTCAAGACTACATTAATGAAATTTTAGAAACACCTTGTGAAGATAAATCTGGTTATTACAATCCAGACTCTAGAGAAATATTAACAAAAGTTAATATTAAAGAATTATATGACGTGAAGTTTTTAATAAAGAGTGAATTAAACACAGTAATAATGATTGATCGATACAATGCAATTTATACATTTTGCAGGTTATACGAAGAATGGTGTTTAAAAAGAAAATCTGAACAAGTAGATGATATTACAAAAAAAGAAAGATTTGACGTTACAAAAGACTTACCTATAAAAATTTCTGAACAGAGATAGATATTTACTAAATCAAACTTCAAATCTAACTGATTGATCACCTGCTCTTACAGGGTGTCCATCTTTCTTATTAACAATTGTAACCCCATGTTTTTTAAACCCACTACCAAGACTTTTTGTATAAGAGTTCCCTGAGCCTACATCTTTTGGTAATCCGAGTGAAAAAGCGTTGCCACTAAACAAAATGCTAGCAAAGATAATAGATAGAAAATTTTTCATTTATTTCTATATTGAAGATAACTTCATTTTTTTTGAATACTTTTTCTTCGGTGAATTTTTTATAACGGCTTGAGCGCAACGCATTACCCCTCTTTTTTTATCAAAAGTCATTTTGGGTTCACCATACAATTTCCATCCATTAGATATGGCTTCAGTTACACGATGACAAAATTCTGAAGTGTCATCGCTTGTAATAAATCTATAACCTTTCATGAGCCTAGACCCTACCAATATTCAAATCAGGTGTCTAGGTGATGGAATTAGGGTTATTTAACTTTAATTCTCATTACTTGTTGCTCGTGATGGTGGGGACTGACGGTTACGCTCCGTCTACTTTTTCAATGTCAATGAAACACTCTACTATTGAGCTAAGCCCCCCCCTTGTCCACGATCCTAGATTATCCCATAGTGATACAAATTTCAAAATTATAATTTTTTTGGCCTTAGGTACTTAAACCTTCATTTGAAAAAAATGGCCCATGGCTCTATGGAACAGACATACATAGTAAACTATTAGGAGTCCCATTTGAGAGAAGGGGTGTACCCCCCTTTTTTAAAAGTTGGAAATTCCATTTTTTTTATAGTGCCCTATTTTTATCTGTCTTGCAGATCGAGCGAAGCCTCTACAGAGGCTGAGCTCATAATGACTCGTGACAGTTGTAATTGGACTCTAAAATCTCCAAAACTATACTCTAAAAACACCACAAAAGACTCATGTTTTTACTTTTATAAATCTATTTTCATTGGGACAAAAACTTCAGCAAACGCTGCTAAATGGAGTCTGAGTTGTGCAACTGGTTATACATTGGTTGAACTGAATCTATTGTCGTGCTAGAATTATTGGAGTTAAAGGTTAATTAGTTGTGACTTCTTTAATGTCAATGCAGTACTCTACTATTGAGCTACAGTCCCTTAAGTGCATTATATAAATTAACATTTAATTACATATATACATTTGTTTTTTTTCCAACTGCATACATGATGGATAAATTCACCCAAAAAATAGTCAAACTATAATCAGCAAAAAAAGCTCCACTAGGCAAAAGTGGAATAAATGAAGTAATTAAAAAAATTAAACAGCCTAATTGTAAGTAATTTTTAGAATTAAGAATAATCTTAATTTTACTAAAAACTAAATTAAATAAAATAAAAAGTAAGATCGCACTTCCTACAAACCCATGTTCAGCCAAAAACTCAAAATAAACTTGGGCGGGATGAGTATTACAAATGTATTTAGGGTTTTTTTCATTTGAACATGTCTCTATTCTGTAATTTTTATTTCCCACACCAAAAATTGGGTATTTTTTAAAAACTTCAAATCCAGATTGGTAAAGATCAAGATAAAGATTACCTTTTAATTTATTATCAGCATCAATCTCCTTTGATTGAATTTGACTATGATGCTGAAAAAAAGAAATTACTGGTTTAAAAAATTGACCACTATACCTTAATTTTAAAAAATCAGAGGAACTTAACAAAAAAACAAACATTAAAATTAATAATAAAATAGAAAGTATTTTTTCTTTAAATTTAAAAAAATCATTAAAGGCATAAAATAGAAAAAAACCAAAAAAAGCTTTAATTGAATTGGATCTTTCACCTGTTAATATTATTGCTATAAGAAAAAATATAGAAAAAATTAAGATGATATTTTTATACTTATTTACAATTTCATCATTCAGATAAAACAGATAACCAATAAGAGCTAGATAGAAACCATTGATGTATCCACCTACAATTGGTTCGTCTTTAAAAAAACTAACTATTCTTGAGCCATATTCCTCACCATAGCCAAGAATATTTCTACCAAAAATACTTTCAATATAAGTGTCTAAAGATAAAATAGACAAGCTAATTATCCATACAATTAAGACCCTATTAACAAAATCTTTATTGTAAAAAAAATAATTAAATGCCAAAAAAAGTATACCAAATCGAATAAAGCCAAAATTTCTATGAGCACTCATTGAAAAATCTTTTGAGACAATAGAGTTAAAAATTAAATACAGACAAAAAAATATTATAAATTTTACAGTTTTATTAGACAAAAACTTGTAATCTTTTTTGTACAAAATTAAGAAAATAAATGAAAAATCAATTAATAAAATATTAATTAATGAAACCGCTGGTCCAACAATTATTGATGCAGGTATAAAAGAAAATAATAATAAAAAATAAGTATTAAGAGTTTTGTTATTCATTGTAATCAATTTAATATTTTATTCATTTATTAAAAATAAATAAATAAAATTAGCTTAAAGTATAAAATTTAATTAATTTTAACTTTCTAGGAAACTTTTTAACTGCTTGGATCTGCTTGGGTGTTTTAATTTTCTTAGAGCTTTTGCTTCTATCTGTCTAATACGCTCTCTAGTTACAGAAAATTGCAAACCAACTTCTTCAAGAGTATGGTCTGTATTCATTCCAACACCAAATCTCATTCTAAGCACTCTTTCTTCTCTTGGAGTTAAAGTGGATAGAATTTTAGTAGTTGCCTCACTTAAATTTGACTTAATAGCTTGTTCTAAAGGTGCTAAAGCTTTTGTATCTTCAATAAAATCTCCTAAACTACTGTCCTCCTCATCACCCACTGGTTTTTCAAGAGAAACAGGTTCTTTCGAAATTTTAAGAACTTTTCTAACTTTATCTAAAGGCATTCTTAATTTTTGAGCTAATTCTTCAGGAGTAGCTTCTCTGCCAAATTCACTTAAAATTAATCTTTGGGTTCTGACAATTTTATTAATCGTCTCGATCATGTGAACAGGAATTCTTATAGTTCGCGCCTGGTCTGCAATAGATCTTGTGATCGCTTGTCTTATCCACCATGTAGCATATGTTGAAAATTTATATCCTCTTCTATATTCAAACTTATCTACAG
>Ga0222691_1000513_pt1 | contig 13408 bp, 20 predicted proteins | sample AntAcemetage1237_FD_179839 | JGI IMG/M metagenome (GOLD analysis project Ga0222691, IMG submission 179839) | Saline water microbial communities from Ace Lake, Antarctica - #1237 | ecosystem: Environmental > Aquatic > Non-marine Saline and Alkaline > Saline | place: Antarctica: Ace Lake... | reverse complement strand
AACAAAATCAGAAAAGAACAAAGTTGGAAAAATTGGTGTCATCTACCTAAAGAACATGGTGGTGGAAATAATACATATTGGAGAGATAGAAAACAGCACACAATTGAAGGCATTGACCCATTTGACTTTGATAATGAGCCAACAGATGGATTTATGTTAAATAAAGGTATTCAAAGGTACAACTGGTCTAACTACGGTAGTGGCCGATCAATGTGCAGAATATACGACCCACGAGGAATAGAGTTTGAAATAACTCTTGAAAACCTGATCGGTATTTTAATGCATACAGACTGCTCCAAACGAGAGATTCAAGGTAAATTGGTTTACGCTTGGTGTAACCGAGAACTCATGTTATTGCCATGTGCCAGCGTAGAATATGAAGCCGCTAAAAATTACACTAAATTACAAGCTAAAAAAGTTGGTGCACGTGAATTACAAGAAGGGCTAACATATGTAACAAAAAAGGAAGAACACCTCATATACCTTGGAAGACACATGTATTATGAAATTATCGATAAATCTTCGAGGCGTGAAGATCCAAAGCGTGTCGGTAAAAAGCAGTATATTTTTTGTGATCTTGATGGCAAATTCACGGCAATTAAAAATATACCGCTAACTATAGCCGCTATTTCAGACAATCATTGTCACGAAAATTATTCAAATCTAGTTGATTGTTATTTAGCAAGTGAGATAAGCAGTAGAATCATCAAATGGATTGAAAAACCCATTGATCAAAAAGAATTTGATAATTGGGAACCTAAAAAAATAATTAACGCTCATACTAACATCCATGGGAAACGTTATTCGGTAAGTATTTCTGAAAATTTTAGACGTGCAATGTCGTTTAGAAATACTATTAATAAGCGTGAAGATGATGGTGAAACCAAACTATGGTTTCGTTGTGACAAAATTATTAATGCAGATGGAGCAACTAAATGGGTTCGCTCGTATGATGATGAACATCCAGTGAGTGATAAATCTAATTTTTTTCACCTTTATGCCGAACTTGAAAACGGCCTTTCTAAGAAATGGGTATGACAATGGCAAAAAATCAAGCATTATCGATGATAAAGTTGCAAAACTTATGGAGACAGTGCAAAATAAACGAAGATCAATCGCTACTTTAACCAAACCATCATGGTTAACAAATTGTAGTCTTGTTTTACCAGGATTTGAGCGGATTAATATACAGATCGAGAAAAATTTGTCCCTGCTTGCGATAGCTATCGGGACTCTTTCTAGAATGAAGGATGACACCACAGTTGTCATGAAAGATCTTCAAATTGATATCCCAATTAAGTGGCAAAATTACTTGATTGATGATTGGATTACGGATCTCAGTCTTCGGATCAAAGCCACTCAAATTAAAGAAGAACAGACAAAATTGAAAAATCTCGAAATTAAATTACAGCCATTATTAAGCGAAGATCAGCGTCGTGAAATGGCTTTAGCCGAAATTGAAAAGCAATTATAGAATTTGAGACAACCAGAATTTAAATTCCTTTGGGTTTTTTCTTTCAAAGGCATACCATGTTCTATGCGGCTTTGAATCTTCATTGCCCGCATAGTCTTTAAACTTCTCGATTATATTCCAGTCTTGAGAAAAAGCATCTAAAAATCCTTGCAAAGACCAATTTTGAGACCAATTCTTAACATGGGGATCTTCTTTATCAATATACTCTATGAAAATATACCTTCGAGATAATTTATTATATAAGTCAACTTGCCATTTAAAGTCTTTGTTTTGTCTGCATAAATGATGCATAACAGACGACACTATTATACAATCTGATTCTAACCTATCAGTCCAATATATCACTTCTTTTGTAACAACTTTTCGTAATGGTTCCAAATCTTCAGTTAAGTTAATATCATAAAATGTCACAGATGAATCATGCTTTTTAGCATGTAAAAATCCTTTTGTTATAGCATTTTTAGAATTGTCTATGCAACAAATTTTAGTATTATATGATTCTAATGCAAATGAGTTATACCCATCATTTCCACCAACATCTAGAATTGTTTTAATATCTAATTTAGATATATTCATTTTCAACCAATTGGTTTCTTTATCGTAAATTGGTTTATGTGGGATTGGGAGTGGCCTCTTATTATAATCATCCCATATGTTATCATTTTCAGATATATTACATAATTTTGATAATTCTTCCCAGGATTCTAATTTATCTGGTTGGAGATTTTTTAGTAGTTTTTCAAATTCTGTTCCAACATATTGTCTTAAAAGCGTTTCCTTTATTAACCCGTAAGCCGACCCCTTTTGGACCCCCACCGACCCTATGTCGACTAAAAGAGGGCGAGAACCGGCAAAGGAGAAGTTTCCAAAGCATGGTTCTTGACACATCATTGGCCATAGGATTATATTAATCTTAGAGCACGCTTTCAAAAATTCAACATGATGAATATTTGTCCATATTTTCCCACATTTTTGATAGAATAATGTAAATGGATTATATTCTGATTTATAAATTATCCTATTTCTTGCTCTTTCTTGGCCAAAATAACATGGAAAATCATCTGGATTAATGTCTGTTTTAACAAACTTAGAAATCAATCTCTTTTCGACTAATTCCAAGTATTTATCAGAATTTAGAAATTTTGGAACATGTCTCCATCGTTGATTTATTGATACTTTTGGAATTGCTCTATAGACTGATTTACCATCAGTATAGGTTTCACATTCATCAAGACCACCACCAATGAAATATAAATTTTTCATACCTACCATTTTTTCCTAGTGCAAAGTTCATAGATGGTTTGAAAACATTTAGGATCTGCTGTGTTAAATGCGTAAGAAAGTTCTTTTGGTTCACCCAATTTATACTGCATTATGTTATATTTTTCATTTTTAACAGTTATAACAGAATATATTTTACTTGTTCTTACAGAAACATATGGATTAGCAGTTGTTGTGTATAAGCTTGCGGCTATTTTCCCATCGACAAAATAATTATAAATCGCAGAAAGAAGAACTATCTCAAATTTATTTGTTATAGTAATGGTAAATGCCCAGTGATAACATCAATCTTTGAGACTTCATGTGGTCCAATGGCAACACATGTGTTTGTTGGAATACCATCAAATTCAGTCCTGCCACTATCTGTTATTAAATGTGTGGTAAGACCAGCCATTCTTGATTTATTATAAATATACAATAATTCTTCTTCTGTTTTTACCACAACACAAATCTTTGGATAATCGTTATTTACCCATATATATTCTTCTTCTGTAAGCGATCTTCCATAATTTTCAAGCAAGAAAGCTGATGCCGCATGCCCTCCTTGTGATACCATTTTCCCTTTGCGTATGTTTAACTTACGCATTACAATTACTTGTTTAGTTTCCATTTTTTGATTCTTTTCATTAAGTCGTTTTTAAATTTTAAAAAATCTATTTTAATTGGTTGTGGGTTATTGTGGTCATTTATATCATTATGTATAGCAAATAAACATGTTGCAACAGTTATTATAACAGTCGCCATAAAAATGATTATAATAGCGACCATTGGTAAATCAACATCAAGATAACTGAATTCTTCAAAGTGTTTGCGTTTCCAAAGTTTCTTGGATTTATCAGCAATAAAATGAATAGTCTTTTTAAGATCAAGGTCCTTTTGATCATTAATAAAGTCTTTAATTTCAATTTTTAAAACATCATTACCAGCATAACCATCAGGGGACCAACAAAATGAGTTACACCATATTGGATTGTTATTATCATCAATCGAGATACACGTAACAAGTTCATTTTTGTTGCCGCCTTTCCACAACGATTCTTGATTTAAACCTGTTTCAAATGGTTCATTTTTGAAGATAATTAACCATAATCTTAATTGGTATTGTGCACCCATTTTAGCATTATGAAATTGCAGCAATTTGTTAGCATCTGATTTTTGCGGGTGATTTCCAAGGATTGGTGGGTCATCAAATCTGTTAGGAAGATCGGGGTATTGAAATAAGTGTTTTATTTCTTTTTCACTTAAACTTTTAAATTCATAAATTCCACGGTTTGCTTGCACTCTATTTTCATATGAATATTCTGAAAAAACTGGAGTTAAAGTTTTATCATCATTATCCCATTTGCTTGAATACATGTCACCATCGTCGGAGTAATAACTTCGATGCTGATCAACAAACACATTATTACCAAATTTGCTTTTAATTAAATTATAAAAATCCTTGTCGATTCTTATTTTTTCATTATTGCTTCCATACGCTATCCATTTTTCAGGATGATAGTCTCTATATGAGCAATCATATGTTTCTGTGCAATATTGCGGTCTACCGTCAGAATCAGTGCCGCATTGATATTGTCTAGTACATGTTTGGGTGATCCATTCATCCCAATCTTCATAATACCTAGCTTCAACGATCCACCCTCCGTGTCTTTCAAAATCGCGAGTCATTACTGATTCTGAACATGCTGATACAAGTGGGATTATGATTAATACTGGTAAGAATGGTATAAACAATTCCCACCATGTGACTCTATGTGGAAATAGAATCCTCATGAAGGGAATTGAAACGATTGGTATTAATAATGCTAGCCATTCCATTAGTTTTTATTTTCAAATAAGTTAACTTCGTTATCTTCACCAGCCGAAAACGCTTCATTGGTTTTACTTGATGTGACGATAATGGCTTCCAATTTTTCTCTTCCACCAACAAAAATGCTGGATGGCAATTCTGTTAGGATATTGTCGTGTTGTTCTACAATGTTCAATAACTTTTGCTGATCCCTATGAAATGATTCACGTTGTGACTCAATTGTTGTCATTAATTTTTTGAATAATTCTGGGGAAATATCGATTTTTGATTGTGTGAAAAAACTAGCTAATTTTCCTTCTCCAGCAATCCCTTTCTGCTCACTCATAATGTCAGTAAATGCTTCTTTAAATGAGTCACGTTCTCTTTCTGACACTTGTGCGTTCTGTTGAATGATTTTCCATGTTTTATCAAAGCTTGATTCGTTCGCTTTTTGTTGTGCCTTGAATTTGTTTCGCAATGATACTTCTGTATTATGTGCTCCCATATACATAATCAAAACGAAAAACGCTGACAAGAATACGGTTCCTAAAATTGCTAAAATTGTCTTCATACGTAGGGTCCTATTGCCTTATTGTTATACTTGTTTTTATTTTTAATGATTGGTGTGGCTTTACATCCACACATTGGGGCTACTGCAGCCCCAATCTTAATAACAATCATTATCAAAGAATGGCTCAAAATATTTGAACAGATTATTCTCTAATATTGTTACATGTTTTGGGATTATTGTTAAATATCAAAGATGCCTCATTATTTATAAAATACAGAAAAATTAGCTCATGACTTTCCATATTGCACCAGTTATAGCCACAACAGATGCTAAAGCTACTATAAATATTATATACCTACCATTGCTAAAGTGTATGCGTAGATCATTAGATGGCGGTACTTTTAAATATTTTTCAGTTATTCTTATGGCCTTGTTTATACTACTTGGATCAGATAGATCTATTTTATGATTTTCAGTTGGATGCATACCATAATCGCTGTTGATGTTTATTATTAGTATTGTCATATAATCATCAGTTATCCAGGCTTCTAATTTATAATTATTATTGTCAGCTTGGATTTCTAAAGTAGTTGATTCATATTCAGATATTGGTGTATGTCTTGGGTTCCATCTAATTTTTGTCCATAATTTAACATTCCCATGCACTTTACTGGTTTTAGATACTAAGTATAATGGATAAAGTGCGGCATAATCATGTACTTGGCACTTATCTCTATCGACAGAATTTACTGCTTGCATATTGGTCGCCCATTAGATCCCTAAATTTTTAAATTTACTAATTAAAATCGATATGGGCTTATTTTTACCAGAGTATTGAGATAATAACCAATTTATTAATTCTATACTTTTCTTTTTATATTTCTCTTTTAATTTTCCGGCTTTCATTCTTTTATTTAAATTGTCATGCCTATCGCATAATTTGACCAATATGATAATATTTTTCAGATCCTCATCATTGACTTTTTGTAATTCCGATTGTATATGCAATAGTGGTTGGTTTTGGTGTTTGTTGTTAAATTTTTCATCCTGGCTAAGACTTTGAATTACATTAATAATAGAATTTGGTAGTCCAAGTTCTTCGATATGCCGGTTTAATTTTGTTATATCACCGCCATTTTCAAGGTAATCGTGTAATAATCCCGAATATACACCAATCTTGCCAGATTTAATACTGTTTAAAAGTTCAGCTACTCTTTTGGAATGCTTTTGTTTATGCTTTGGTAATAAATCTAATCTATGCTTCCAATAGCCCTATCCAAGTTAAGTTCAGTTATTAATTGCAACTTCATGCTTTAGATTTGATCAAGTGATAATCCTTATGAATGTTAGGTGCTAATATACATAGATAGTTTCACTAATGATCAATCAATTAAAATTGCGACAGAGCCTCTTTATGTGTTATTCCCCGTATTGTTTTTTAGACGCTCTGCCGACAAGCAAAATATCATTCTTACCCAAGTCACAAATAGCGACTGGTGAGTCCTTGTCCAGAACCCACAAAGTCCTACTTGATCTTTCAGATTCAAAGTTTGGGCCATTGATAGTAAACCAGTTATGATCATACAAAACAGCCGACGCCGTTTTTAGCATTTCACATTCTTTATTAGCGTCAATTGTTTCTTGTCTTAAATTATTTATAAGTTTTTGTGCCCATTGTGGTAATCTTTTTTCTCTACTCATCACCACTATGGGGTTATGTTTATCGATCAAGTTACTCATATTTTACTCCTAATAATTCATATAAAAATTCTTCTAATGCCTTAAAGTATTTTGAGTCAGCTAAATCACATTTTTATTACTTTTTGAGAATGTAATAAAATACTCAATTATTACATTCGTGATATCCTTATCGCAATCATAGCAACTAAAATAATGGACTTGTGATGTAGGATTTTTTAATTTTGTGCGTTTCTTTTTTAATGCCTTTTTTTCTTTGCTTGTTAATCGTTTATTATTATTCTTTTTTCTTTTAGCGATTGACAATATTCTATTTGACATGTAATGTGTAATCTATAAGTGAATTTGCCATAATTTTGAGAGCGGTATCTCTATCAATATCATCTCCCCATGTTACTTTAATGATCCTATCAAGAAGCTCTCCAGAAAAATAGTCGTCAACTTTATCTGTCTTGATATTACGATCATCAAACGAAAACCCAGACTGACTGAACCATTTTTCATATACGGCGATTGGTCTTGACACCTTTTGATTATGTTCAAGCTTAATACCGTTTTTCATTAATTCATCTGGTGTCATTGCTAAGTGTAAGAATGCCCTATTGACCTGTTCATACAAATGCCCTCCATGTCTTGATGTCCATGGGTGTAATCTGACGTGTGCAATACCATCTTTTTTTAGGATTTTAGATACCCATAATAACAAATCTGTTGGATCTTCTCCTATAACGTGATCTAAAACATCATTCAGTATCACTATATCAAATGGATTTTCAATCGCATATTTTTCTATAACAGATTTTTTATCAGAAAACAAAAAATTATTATCATTAAAGGAGCTCCATCTATCATTCTTAGAAATATCATAACCAGCAACATTTTTGGCTGTTTTTGACAGTTCATATGTGACATGGCCATCTCCACATCCACAATCAAGGATGCTTTTACCTGTAAAGTCACATTCAAGTGACGCTACAATTTGCATTGCTCGAAATTTTTTCTCTGAGTCATCGGTGACAATTAATGATGGGTTAGTGGCTTCTGGCCATTCTTCAGAATTAAAATCGGGCGGTTCCCCTAGATCAGCGGTGGGGACACTGGAAGATTTCAAAAGGATCTTTCGCGGTGTCTTTTTTTCTGGTTTTGAAATTGTTTTTTTCTTTGTGGATGCCGGATTTGGTTTTTTGCCAAGCATCGCTCTAATCGTGTTTAAAGATTCTATGCCTTTTAATAAGTTTACTTCAAGGCGTTCTATGGCTTCTAATGTTAGTCTTATTTCTTGTTTATCCATGGATCATCTACTTCTGTTCTTGAAATTGGGTTATTTATGTCTAATTTTTTTAATCTGTCTTTGATTTGTTTTAATAATAATTCATTTGGGATTTGCATTATTTTGCCGATTTTCGATTCTTCGGAGCCATGTTTTAATTCCGTAGTAAAAAGATCATTACCAGGGGGAACAATCCAATACTCTTTTAAATCAGTAAGTATTGCAAAAACTCTACTTGTATAAGAGTGTGTGGTGTTGTCATTGTCTGATGTGATCGTTACAACATCATCAAACGCTACTTTATAAATGTATGCTGGATTACAATCCGGTTCTGCCCACCTATCGATAGAACAAAACTTAAAACCATATGTTGTATTAGACTCATTTATTAATTCGACATGATAAACATGATCTAATACTTTGGACATAGTACAAGGAATTTGCTTATGATAGCTACTATGAGTTTCATGTACAACTGTAGAAATAAATTTGCGATTGTCAGAAAATGAAATATCTAAGCCAATATTTTGGAGCCGTTGATCAATATCAAATTTTATATCGTCCAGTTTTTCTTTAACACTAATGTTTGGTTTGTGCGTAAAACAATCTACCCATGGGTTGACAATCTGGGTTAAAAAAGAATTAAAAATTTTCATAAGTTTTTTATAAAGCGTCATTGATTATTCTTTTTACTTTTGAAGATTGCAATAGATCGCTTATCACGCAAAGGTTCATTTCTTTTTGTAATGATTTAATTCCTGGCTTAAATGATCGTTTATATTTTTCAAGAGATATCTTAAGATCAAGGCATATTTGGTTTATAACTTGATCTTTTTGAAGTTTACTTGTGATCATTAAAATATTGTCGCTATTTATGCCTTTTGTTACTTTAATACCTTCATATTCAAATTTCTTTTTGTTTTTTTGTTCTAAATCTTTATAAACAAATATTATTTGAATCGTGCTTTCGTATTTTGTAACGTCAACCATTTCTGGCATATCATTGTTTGATAGGTCATATATAACACAGCCATCGCTTCCGTCTGCTAGTGTTCTTGTGTATGATTTGCTTGATACATCATTTTTAGATACAAAAACGTACATCTTATTCCTTAAAAGAATTGGGCGGGGTTACCCCCAAGAATTATTTTACGTTTCGTAAAACGCAGATAATTCAGCGACAATTTTATCAAGATCTTTTGGCAAATCGGACTGAATAACATCTTCTGGGCATTCTTTAGGAATTCTAGCATTCCTATATTCTGATAAGATATGCAGATATAAGTTGTTATGCTTATATTTACGAAACCCAGGTCCATAAAACGAATGCTTGTTAAGCTTGTGATAACCAAATTCGATATAATCTTCAGGGGCCTTTGGTTTTTCACCATTTCGATTATGGTCCATTTTACTTGTCCATCGAATAAAACGTTTACAATCTTTGTATGCCCTTAACAAAATTTTGTGTGCTTCTTTAAGTTTAATAAACCCATCGTAATCAACAGGATGAAAACCAAAGTTGCTTTTGAATACATTTTGTGTTTGAGTAGTCATTTTTATCTCCAAAAATTAATCAGTGTAACCAAGAACGGTGAATTTATATTACATCAATACTCGCAAAAATTTCTTATTGAATTCTTCATGGGGCTCTCTCTTGGTAGGGCCAATCTTTTAGAGTTTTTAGTAGTCAGTGCATATATTTACCCTTTTACTAATTGTAGTTTATTGAAAAGCTTGCGACCATCGCCCATGATTGGTTCTGTGGCGATTGCAGTTAAAGAATTGTCAAGGTCTGGTTCAATAAATGTATTATATTGGATATTATTGATATTGAGTTTATCGATTTCTTTTTGCAAATTATTGGTTTTACAAAATACGATATGAGGATGTGGATTATTAGAATCTAATATACCCGTCCTAGAGGCTTCTAAAACAGCATGCATGCCCTGAACAGCTTGCTGCCCTGTGGTTAAATGACGATCGACGATAATATAAACGTGACCGCCATAATTTTGTAGTCAGTTCCAAGTCATATTAGCACCTCCTTATTTAACGAAATATTTTTGATTAAAAAAGAACTGGGTGTCCTTCACAAGCACCAGTGCTTCAGACGGACAATCTTAGCCACTTACAAAAACCAAGATCGTTAGAAATGAAGGAACACCCAGTGTTCACCACTAACCAATTTAAAATACATTCGAAAATTATTCTAAAAATCAGTTAATATTTTTACCTGTTCTATCAGAGTACAACCATTTATTGCCAGAATAATTGCCACCATTCCTGATTTTTAATACTGTAACAGAATCGGGAATATCTTCAAAACATTCATCTTGATCATCAACATAAACATCAACACCAAGATCCTTAATAGCTTTAAATTTTTCATCAAGTCTTGGAACTATAACTAACTTATCAAAATAGATACCAAGTGACATAGCGTAATTTTCAGCCTTTTTTGAGTCATCCCTATGAGTGATTATTATTACAGCACCGGGCCATAAATTACTCAAAATCTTAAAAAATTCTGGGGATTCATCGAGAGTTCCGTCTAAATCTAAACCAAGAGTTGGGGCATCAAACATATTTTTAGTAATAGCACAAACATCTTTTTGTGCTTCACTAATATCATGAATGGCTAAATTAGTTTTAAGTCGTGAAATGTGAAACAATACCTGATCAAGTGCCTGCATGACAAACTCACTACAAGAATTAAAAAAATGGTTTTCTGACAATTATGAAAGATTTGGAGATAAAGCACCAAATCCCGATAAATTATCTGACATTATAAGTCTCATATCAAAACACTTTGGAGCAATGCTCACAAAATATTTAGGTAGCGGAGACAATGGGATTGTTTATGAAGCCGATGACGGAGACATAATAAAATTCACAATAGATAAAAATGAGGCATTATTGTGGGCAAGACTTAAAAACAAAAAAGTCCCTGGCATAATAATCCTAAAAGATGTAATAAATCTATCCAGCAGTAAGACAGGTGACACGCATGTCTTTGTCATAAAAGCTGAATCAGCACCCCATGATGTTACACAAGAACAGTCTAAATTAATTCAAAATGCTTATAAAGAAACGAATCATCAAACACAACAAGATTTAAAGAAATTAAGAATTACCGGAAATAAAGAAGCATATATAAATAGAAGAGCAATAAATTTTGTGAGAGCATTCCAAAAAATCGCAGATATTGATCAAGCATTCGCAAATATCCCAGGTATGATCATGGATATTGCTGATAAACACCAAGCATTTATTTATGATTTAAGACCAGACAATTTTAGACTCAATAAAGATGGGATGGTATTATTAACAGACCCGTCTGTGCCAAATCTTGTTGGTTCGCATGCTGAACCAGAAGAATTAACATATGAAGATAAAATAGATTTAACTCTTGGAACAATTCAATTGTTGTTTGAATAGGCACGACAGGATTCGAACCTGCATCTTAAGAATTTGAAGTTCTTTGTTCTACCATTAAACTACGTGCCCATTTTATTGAATCATACTATTAGCCATTGACTTGCATGCTCATTGATTTGTGACTCAATATCTCGCACTCTTTTTTGTAAAGATATGCCCTCTTCTACGTCAGATTTTTCAGATTTATACGACACTCTGGCTTTCCAAAATTCGTAGCGTAGCATTGCTTTTTCATACGATTCCGCTAATCTTAAATCCCCCAACTCTTTAAACCATCCTTTACGACAGTCAAAGCATAACCAACTTACAACATTGTTAGAAATATGTATTTCCGAACACATTGCTTCAGGTCTATTAGAATCATATAATTCATCTCCTGAACCGTTTCCACATCTTTCACAAGGTCTATTCATTATTTTTCTCATCTTTCTTATCTTTAACAGTTTTATTATGGGGTTCAACTACTTTAACCCCACAGACATCAGATCCTGGTTTTAGAGCATTCTCATACATGCTTGGGTCAGAACACCCAAGTGTTAAAATACTATAAACTCCACCGTTTTTCATATTTCATCCTTAAAAATAAAATCAACATCTTGCATGAGACTTTTGAGTTCACTTTCGCTTGTAATATCATACCACTTTATTTCCGCAATGGGTTGTGCTGGTGCAGCGATGGACACTTGGGCGTGGTGCGGGGTTTCTTGATCCTTGCGTTTAGATATAATTTCAACAATTGTTGATGGTTTGCATATATTTAATCGCATAATAGCATTACCAAATGTAAAATTATAATCTGAGCGTACACGCATGATCACCATTTTTTTATCATACTTATCATATTTATCTTTAATTAGTTTTACAATAATATTATCTGGTTCTTCTATCATGCCTATAATTTGTCCAACTTAAATGTAAATTCAAATAACATTTTATTAATTTGTTCTTTGCTCATTATTTTATTATTTTGGCATGTTTGTGGTGCTTCTCTTTGGGTTTTGCTTGATATTTCAACCACCGAGAAAACAAAGTCACAATTGAATGGCTCAACAGTATGCCAAACATTTGACTTCATTGAATATTCACTACCTGTATTTAAAAAAATTCTTGTAGATACTGGTGGCGGTTCTGTTGTTAAATCATCAGAATACCCAATATCAGACCAATATGAGCCAAAAATAATTTTAGATTTGAAATCCCACGGATGTGGATGGTAAAATGGCTTTCGATTTTTGATTGGATAGATTTTGTGAAAACAAATTTTTTTGTTTTCATGCTTAGTCCAAATTCTATCAACATTTGGGCTAGAATTTCTAATTGCCAGACCATTCCAATCTTTCAAAGGTAGACCGGCTAATTTTATGTATAATTCTATCGTTTCATCCATGATTATTCTCCATTTTTAACTTATTTACCAAAACAAAATTATAATAAATTGGGCGAGATATGAAAATGTTAATTTGCGAAAGACCATATTTTTCAGCAAAAGTTGGCATGTTTGCCAGAAAAAACGGCGAATATACTAGGCCAATAATTGCAAGTTTAGTTGATATTAGAATAGAAGATTGTCTTAAAGACATAACATTATACTCAAAAAGTGCCTCTAATTACATTGCTAAGTTACCAGATATTAAGGAAATAGGGCAAATTGGAAAATATCTCATAGCGACCGCTAATTTAATTTCTAAAGTTAACCTTACAAAAGAAGAAGCATATAAATACTTAAGAACTGGATTGTACATTTTATTACCTGATTCTCCGGAATCACCATTATGGGAATATTCAAAAGCACCATGGTGGGAATACGCAATGTGTTTAGATGAATATAATGGGTACATCAAAGCACCAAAAAAACATAGAGCAGGAGAACCAAGCCCAGAGGAAATTGACGAAAGATTAGATGAATTTAAAGAAAATAAAGGTTTGATAAAAGCCCTCTCCCCCCAG
>Ga0222691_1000507_pt1 | contig 13492 bp, 12 predicted proteins | sample AntAcemetage1237_FD_179839 | JGI IMG/M metagenome (GOLD analysis project Ga0222691, IMG submission 179839) | Saline water microbial communities from Ace Lake, Antarctica - #1237 | ecosystem: Environmental > Aquatic > Non-marine Saline and Alkaline > Saline | place: Antarctica: Ace Lake... | reverse complement strand
AAATCATAAGTTAACATTTCACTATAATCTCTCTGCATTTTTTAACCTTTCTATTTCTAATTCACAATAATGAATTACTTTTTTTAAATCTTCAACTCCGTTTTTATCTTTATAACGAACCACATACTTGATAACATTTCCCTGAAAAAAACTCAAGTCATTGGCAGTGATGAATGTATAGGGTTGAATTTTATGTTTAGAATAATGATTTCCACCTTCCTGCCTAGTTGTTGGAAATAATCTTTCCAAATCTTCTTTAGTTGTCATAATTGATACCCATTCCTTTCTATTTTTGCTCTATGTAAATAGAGTTTTTGTTTTGCTCGTGTAATAGCCACATACCACACACGATGTTCTTCATCTCTTTTACTGAGACTATCTTGTACCGCTCTTCTTATTTTTCTAGCATTATCCAAGATAAGAATAACATTGTCCTCCTCACCACCTTTTGCAGCATGAATAGTTGACAACCGTACCCTTGCATCCAGAGATAATTTTTCACGATTAGATAACATTAATCGTATGTATTGAATTTCATCTTGTGGAGCCTTCTCAAAAGCCTCAAACCAAGGTATTTCTGGATTAATTACATCCTTTCCTGTGTATTCTTTTACATCGGATAACTCTGATTCTGTTAAAGGAGTTGTCTTAGCTCTTTCGTAATTAAGAATACATTTATATAAACTAACCTTAAAACTTTTTCCTTTTTTAGTTTGGTAGTAAATTCCTTTTTCTTTTAATAAATCCATAATTTCCAAAAGCCTACTCCCTGTTCTAGCTAAAATTAACCAGTTACCCGTATGTAAATCTATTTGATCTAAATTAAATATTTTCTCTACCGACCCCTCCTCATCTCTGGGTAAATATTTTTTAGTCTTTCTCTTACCTTCTATTCTGTTTAAAACAATTTCGGATAGTTCCTGCACTGCTTTAGGGATCCTTCTAGACTGCTCTAGTACCTGTTCATCATCTGCTTTCTCATCTATAAACCTATCTACATCTGCTCCCGCCCAAGCATAAATAGCTTGATCGTCATCCCCCGCTAAATAAATATCATCTGATTTTTTTCGTAAAATATCAAACATCCTCCATTGGATAGGAGATAAATCCTGAGCTTCATCTATAAAGATAGCTTTGAACTTAGGACATTTTTCTTCTTCTTTAATAAACATATAAATCATGTCATTAAAATCTATTAAACTGTTCTTCTTTTTATATTGGTCTAAGTTAATGTTAATGTGATTTAACGTGTCCCAATCTATTTCTTCCCTTGGATACTCCCCCGTACAATACTCTGCTCTAACGGATATATCTTTATTCTTTGCTCTACCTATTAATTGATAATACAAATTATCACAGGTTAAATAAAAAGATTCTTGATCATTGCTTTCAAATTTTACTCTTATATTTAAAAGCTTACCTAAGTCCTCATAGTGATAAGGCTGCATAACGTTCTCTTCCTTAAGACCCAACGTATGAAAAGCTAATGAATGTAATGTTTGAAAATATTTAAGTTTCTTTTTTTCAAAGGGCATTCTATTTTTGGCTTCTGTTGCAGCTTTTTTAGTAAAAGCAAAATAACCTATTTCATCTAAAGAAGCTCCTTCCTTAATGTAACCATTTGCCTTCTCAATTAAATGAGTAGTTTTACCTGTACCTGGAGGACCAAACACTTTATAAATCATTATATAATGTCATCTTTGTTTAGCATTTCAATCAATTCATCGGGAGCATTTTCTTTTTTAAACAACTCCATAGGAACGCTCATACAATCTACCTGTGGATTAGAATGTTTTTGAGTTTCTGATTTTGGATATCTTGTTCTTTTACCAAACTCACCCTTAAACCATTTTTTAATCCACGATCCTGTCTTACCATCTTCTACTCTCCAATCTTTTCTTCTTAAAAAATCATAGAAACGTTCATATACAAAATAAGCTTTGTCTGCCCCCTTGTCTTCCTTAACCAAGGTAGCACCACTTGCAAAAGATGCGTGACTGGTTGCAGGTATTTGATGGATATATTCTCGAACATATCTAAATAATTTCTCCTTATTAGTAGTACCTGTGGGTGGTTTTTGACTTTCAATACCATCAAATAATACTTTCATAATTAAAGAATAATCCTTATCTTTAATTTTAGGTAAAAAAATACCCAACTGAGTCGCAACTTGTTTCCTAAAATCAACTTGTACTAAGAAAGCATCCCCCTTTTTGAAAGACATCTGTTCTGATTTTTCATCACCACTTTTATCTCTATGGAGAACTGTTAACTCAAACTCTGGTTCATCAAAATTAATTTTAGTTAAACTAGAAAGGGTAGGCCATTCCATTACATTATCAGTTGCCTTACCAAATTTTCTCTTATAACAAAGAGGTTCCATACAATGTCCAGTAATAACACCGTCTTCACATGTGTAACCGGATTCTGTTTGACCCCAACTCTTTATTTTCTGCTCTACTTTTTTATCATCCCATTTACCATCGTTTTTAAAATATTCTCTAGCAGCATACCTAACTTTATCTTCCCAACCATCGGGGTATTTCTTTTTAGCAAACACCATATAGTTATAAAGAAATCTATCTCTACCATCTTCTAGTTTTTCTTTTGCCAATTGTTGCAAACATGGAGGTCCATCTATAAATTCTTCTGGGCCACCTGTTAATTCAGAATTAGTTAACTTTAGTACAAAATCTTTTAGTTCTTTGTCTGTTTTTCTATTAGCTTCTACTACGGATATATATTGATCAAAGGTAAATTCGTCTCCTGTTTCTGGATTAATAGCTACTCTTTCCTTTTTTCCAAAATAAGGAATGTTGATAAAGTTACCTACTCTACCCTCTACTGTAGTTTGTTTTGGATAAATCTCTGTCTTAGGATCTAACTTAAGTGTGTATAATAAATTTTTTAAAAATTCTCTTGCAAAAGATGCATTCACATAGTTTACAAAATGTACGTATAGATGTATACCACCACTTTTAGATTTAACAGGTATAACAGGTATGTCTAAATCTTGAATGGTCTTTAGTAATTTTTTAATATCAAAATTTTTATAAACATCTACGTCTATTGCACCAAAAATGACTTCACCATCATCATTACAAGGTTGTATGCCGATAGATACGGTTCCCTCTAAATGTTTTATATAATCAGCATCCTCAATAGGTCTGCCTTTCCAACCATAATCTTTATTGGGTATCTCTAATTTACCTGTCTCTGAATTAACTTTAGCATTACTTAAATCACAATAGCCAAAATTTCTATCCAACCCAGTAAAAAACTCTATAAACTTTCTTTCCATGTTTTCCTCACAATATAATTTATATGGGCGGTATACACCGCCCATAGTTACTTAAAAGACTTAGAAGTGTGCTTCTGAATCCTTACCATTTTTATTATTTGTGGGCTCACCATGTTTCGCTAGAACGTTTCCTTTAGAAACGCTCTCAGAAAAAGATTTAGATTGTTGATACAATGCTACATCTTGAACGGGGCCTACTAAATTAACTTCCCAACCAAACCATGTTCCTTTGTCATTGGATAGCTGAACTGTTTTTAATTTATACACATGGCTAAAAGAAGCAGGAGTATATAAACCATTAGTACCTTTTAATTTGATACTAGCCATCATACTATTCCATTTCCTACTAATTTTTAATTGAGTAGATTTCATAGTAAGTAGCGCCGAAGAAGGCGAGTTACCATTCACAATTAAAAAATGACTAGCTGTCTTTTCAATATAGTTACCATTAGGTAATCTATCTTTCCAAGATGCGTCTCTTTTTGTTTGTGATAGGATATCACTAGAGGATGGATGTATTGCTACTGGAGCACCTCCCCCTTCACCTCTTTCTTGCCATTCAACATATTCCAATTTGTAGTGACATGGAATTACATCAATTCCTTTTTCACCATCAAATAGTTCCTTGGTAACAGTATTGAAAATCATTCCAGGTTCTGCACCTTGAACATATTTTCCATCTCTTTTATTTATTTCCGGAGATAACTGTCCCAAAACTTTCAAGAAAGGTAATGCTAAGTCTTCATGACTTAGATTATTCAATCCTTGATTTGCATCATCTTCAAAAGATATTGTAGACAATGCACCTGCTGCAGCTTTAACAGCTACCTCAGTCTTCTTCTCTATCGTTCCTTGTTGCATGGTTCTTGTTTCCTTTTCCATTGTTATTGTTTCCTTGTTATTTTGGTTCGGTTTCCTGCGAACACATTAAATAGTTCCGTGGGCATCTCTTTACCAGATTCGAGACGCTCACGGACCAGTGCTTTAAGTGTCATGGGTTCAACCTTTAATTTCTGGGATGGTTGAAATCCTTGACCTTGTGCAAGGGTAGCATACGCTATTGCCTTGTTATCTTCGTTTCGGCCAAAAGAAACAATGATCTCATTTTTAATAAGATCACCCAAGCCGTTACTACGAAGCCATTCAAATGCTTCTTCTTTTTTCTCTGCTGAGATAGAAGCACCGTAGACGGGTTTGACTTCTACAGCCGAACCGTCTGCTAATTTTAATGTAGAGATATTTAATTCCAACATCATGGTAGGAATTACTTCACCAGAGACAACATCTGCTTGCTGCTTAAGAGTTTTTAATTCTTCTTCTTTAGCAAGAATATGGTCCTCCAAATTCTTTAACTTTTCTACTTGATCAGATAAAGATTTTTTATCGTTGTCCGTAGACATCTCTAAAACTTCTTTTTTATCTTCCTCAAAATTTATACTCATAACTTATTTCCTTTCTTTCTGGGTTAGTAATGTGTGTGTATATATAATTACATAAAAGCTGATGTCAAGCTTAATCTTCAATCTTTCCTTTTTCATATAAATTAATTTCTATAGGATAATATGTCTTTTCTTGTCTATCCCACTTTAATAAATTAAATCTACCACCAGTTACATCTGCGACAATTGCGCACGCCACCCCAATAATTGCTGGATCCCCTGTTAATAACAAATGATCTGTTTCTTTATAATCTCTTAATAATTTTCTTAATTTAAAAATAAGGGGTCCAGGGGATAAAATAATTTGAGAGAATTCTGGAAGAAGTGTGACAATTTTTCCATACTTCTGTGCACCCATAATATTAAATTTAGGAGCACCAGATTTAGTTCCTGGTAATTCTTGAATAACGTAAACTGTATTTTCCATACTTTCGCTTGACAACTAAATACGGTTTATTGTATAGATTGTCAAGTATGGAAATGAGTGCAATAAAAAAATCAGAATATGATAAAGCTTACTATATTAAAAATAGAGCAAAACTTATAAAAAGGGGAGTAGAAAGAAACAAAGATCCGCTATATAAGAAGAGCAAAGCAGAATACGATAAGGCATGGTGGGCAAAAAATAGAAAAAGATTAATACCTTTAAAAGTTATTTATAAAAGAAAAAGAAGACAAATAGACCCTGGATTTAGAATATTAGATAATTGTAGAAGAAGAGTTAATTCTGCTCTACATAATATAGGTGTTAAAAAAACTAAAAGAACACTACAACTTTTAGGGGTACCTAATATGGAATTTTTGTGGAGTTATTTAGAATTAAAATTTACTGAAGGGATGGATAGAAAAAATTATGGTAAGTGGGAAATAGACCATATTAAACCCTGTTATAAGTTTGATTTAACGAAAGAAAAACAACAACTACTTTGTTTTAATTATAAAAATTTACAACCTTTATGGAGTCTCGATAATAGAAAAAAAGGTAAAAAATAAGTACTTGACAATCTATACAATTTTTGAATATACTGTCAATTAGAAAGAAGAATATTATTATGGATTATAAGTTTAAAACTAAGCCCTATGCACATCAAATTACTGCATTGGAAAAGTCGTGGAACAAAGAAGCATTTGCATATTTTTGCGAGATGGGCACGGGTAAATCTAAAATTCTTGTTGATAACATCTCCATGCTCTATGATAAAGGTAAAATAAATGGGGCATTGATTATAGCACCAAAAGGAGTTTATCGAAACTGGTTTGATTTAGAAATACCAAATCATATGGCTACTCATGTAGAGAAAGATGTAGTATTATGGCGCGCCACAATTAATAAAAAACAACAAACGGAACTCAATAAATTATTTGAATCTACAGAAAAACTTCATATTCTTATTATGAATGTAGAATCTTTTTCTAGTGAAAAAGGTTTAAAGTTTGCAGCTAAATTTCTAAGTTGCCACAATACATTGATGGCTATAGATGAATCTACTACCATTAAAAATCCAGAAGCTAAAAGAACTAAAGCAATTGTTGGATTGGGTAAACATGCTAAGTACCGAAGAATATTAACAGGATCTCCTGTAACTAAATCACCTTTAGATTTATATAAACAATGTGAGTTTTTAGACGACGGTCTATTGGATTTCACTTCCTATTATGCCTTTAGAACTAGGTATGCAGTAATGAAATCTGCAAATTTTGGAGGTCGTTCTATTCAAATAGTAGTTGGTTATAAAAACTTGGCCGAACTATCGGAAAGAATAGAAAAATTTTCTTACCGGGTATTAAAAGAAGATTGTTTAGATTTACCGGATTATACTTTTATGAAAAGAATAATTCAGTTATCTCTTGAACAACAGAAAGTATATTATCAAATGAAACAAATTGCTTTAGCACAATTAGATGGAAAACTAATGACGACGGCTACCGCTCTAGTTCAATTAATGAGACTGCATCAAATTACCTGTGGTCATTTTACTGCTGATGATGGAACTATAAAAGATATTAAGAATGAACGGCTAACTACCCTAATGGATATTTTAAAAGAAGTAGAAAACAAAGCTGTGATATGGGCTCATTATAAACATGACATCAAAGCCATTGTGGCAGCCATAGAAAAAGAATATGGGAAAGATTCTTATGTTACTTACTATGGTGAAACCCCTTTTGAACTACGCCAAGGCAATATTAAAAAATTACAGGACCCCAATAGTCCGGTCCGGTTTTTAATTGGAACACCTCAAACAGGTGGCTATGGAATAACCTTAACAGAAGCTAATGTAATGATTTATTATTCTAATGGTTATGACTTAGAGAAGAGGACTCAATCAGAAGCTAGAATCAATAGAGCAGGACAATCAAGAAAAATGACTTATATTGATATTATTGCTGAAGATACAGTAGATGAAAAAATTGTACAAGCGTTAATAAAAAAAATGAATATTGCTAACGAAATTATGAATGAAGACATGAAAGATTGGCTATAGAGATAGTCAACCCTATTCATCTTGCGTGTCTACGTTGAGATATGGAAGACTTTTTAAAGATATTTAGTCGGAATTGGTGTGTGACCCAATGTTTTTCCTTTGTTGGATCCCTCTTTGATAGTGTATCCAGATCCATTGGTATTGATGTCTACTTCTTTTCTATTATTAAATAATATTTTTTCTGCCTGTTCTTTTATTTTTTCATTGTAATTTGACAATGGTTTAATGGTTCCACCACCAATATCTGTTAAGTTATTTTCTCTATCTAAAAATTTATAGTCTATTTTAATAACTTCAAAATCTTTTGTAATTTTTTTGCAAATAGTCTCGGGATCAAATGCCCCACAAGAATATACATCAAATTGCATTATTGCTGGAGAGGGCTCATCCCAAACATGCATAACAATATGAGATGTTTCAATAATGGCTGCTCCCGTAATCCCACGATTACCCGGCACGTCATGATAAACAACATAAGGACCCATTAAAACTTTCATGTTGATAGATTTAATAAAATCTCCCAACCAATTAGTTAGGAATGCAACATCCATTGGGGGACTTACTGCTTCAGCGCGAATGATTAAATGTTTATGAACCAATACTTCGCCAGCCATCTCGTTCTCCGTTAGTTGCCAGTAGATTTAAAAATTGCAAGAACTGCAGCCAATAATCCAGCTATCAAAATGTATAAAAGTTTGTTTATTTTACCTTCTGTACTTTCTACTTTTTTTTCTATTTTAGAAATAGAACAACCCATGTGTTTCAAATGGTTTGTTTTAATAATGTTAATATCTTTTTTTAGACCTGTGACATGTCCATATAGAGCTACTAAATGCTCTCCCGTTGTTTTTGGTGTTTTACCGTTTGCCATAATAATTCCCTAATAAACTAACTAGACCCCCTTGTAAATAAGAAACTCTTCCACCCTTCGCAAAAGAACCCATGGAATCTGATCCTCCAGGGTCACTTGCATTTGAGTTATCCCCCCCTCCAGACGCGGATGCATTGGCCGCATCATTAGCTACTTCTGATCCTAAATCTCCGGTATCCACTGCACCTGAAGTATTAGATGCTCCATAACCACCCCCTGCTCCACCGGGTCCCAACCCAGTCATGGCTCCAAGTGCATAACCAAGGCTTGGATAGCCATAATTTTGTGCTGCCATTGTTGCAAGTCCCCCAATAGGATTCATTGCCGCCATTACCGCATCCATGGGAGTCATAGAATAGGAACTAGTAAAAGGTGCATTCATTGTTGTGGGTGCAGATGTGGGTGCAGATGTGGTTGTACTAGTGGGAGAAGTATCTGTAGAATTTATATTAGGAGCAATAGGTGTTGCAAGACTCGTGATTCCTTGTTGTCCACTTATAGGTGCAATACTTTGCACCCCGCTTAAATAGTTGTTATATATTTCGTTAAATGTTGCCATAGTTTATTATCCAAATAATATATTGTATCTTTCTCCCAAAGGAAGACTAGCTAAATTTTGTGTTACCTGAGCTTGAGGCGCTGTTGCTACTACTTGTGGATTTACAGAATCTCCTGTAACCTGAGAAGGTAATTGTACTCTAGGTGCCGCGGTCCCTGATGCAGGGGCAACAGGTCTAATTAATCTTCTAGCTTGGTTTACTCCAGGTGTTAGTATTTTATCTATAGATAATTCAAGATTTTCTAAAGGGCTTCCTAAACTAAAGTCACCTAACTCATATTGTAAATTATCAATTATTTCCAAGACATTATCTATTTGGTTTTCAAATTTAGCAGCAGCTATAGGGTTTTCTTTATCCAATCGTTCAATTAAACTATCAAAACCTTTTCGATTTACAGAACGCACTTTAAAAGTTCCGTCTACCAAATCTCTAGCTGTAGATTTAGTCAATCTAGGTTCCAATAAATCTTGTATATCTCCCTCATTTATACCTAGAGAAGTTGCATCTTTGAGCGTAGTAAACATTCTATTTTGACTAGTGTAGCTTTCTAATAGAAATTGTTTATAAGCGGACAACTTTGCTTCAGGACTATTTGCTGCGCTGTATATAGAACTAGAAAATTTGCTGTTGATATTTTGTCCATCTCTTTGGAATGAATTAATAATAAAAGGCATACTAGTTAATGGTTTAGCTTCATCTACCCTTACACCAGACATTAAAGCCGTTAATTCAGTTGCCCCGTCTCTCATAGTACCAGAATCTGTAAATTTTTGTGTAGCACCTTGCCATACTCTAGTAGCAGAAGTAACAGCACCAGGGGTTAATCCACCTAATACATGTTCAATACTTTTAGAAATTTTTACCCCTGGTTCATCGTTTTCATAATAAATAGTTTTTCCAGAAGTAGTTTTTCCACCTCTTCCATAAGGAATTACATCTGTAACTCTTTCGGTACCAATAGATTCAGCTACAAAAGGAGATAAAAATTCAGTAAGAGCTCCCTTCCTACCTTTTCCCCCTAATGATCCACCAAATAAAGAGTTCATAACAATAGTATCTACGGAGTCTTTATTTAATGTACCATCTGCAAAATGTCTAAAAATAGCGTTCACAGGTGTTACTAAAGAATCATATGGATTTGAAAAAGAATAATTAAAATATTTAAAAACACCATTTGAATCCGGCTTGCTTAATGGAATCAAAGTAGAATTTTGTTGGTAAGGAGCTGCAAAAGATCTTTGGTACGATTCCATTTGATCCGGCGAGACTCCCGTTAAATGTTCCGCTGTTTTTTGTATTGCAGTTCCAGCTCCTCCCAATACAGTAGTGACACCCATTAATCTTTTTGCACCCATCTGTCTAATTAACGGATTAGAACTAGTAAGTTCTCTAGCACCAAAAGATACAATATTAGCAGTAGTTCTTAGTATCTCGGCAGGGAACGCTATAAAATTACCTAAAGGTAAATTTCTTATCATTTTAATTATGTCAGGAACTTTACTATAAGTAGGCATGGTATTAGTAACAATTTCTGCGGACATTTCTTCTAACATGTCTTTTATATTTTTTTTACGATACCCACCCTCTGCAAAAATATCTTCTGTTTTAAATTCTTTTTTTAATATATCTTTATAGTAATCCTTAACTTGTTTTTCAAAATCAGCTTGCTTAACCAGACCTTGTGCTTTTACTTTAGGATCTATACTTTTAGTCATTGCAATAATATCATCTGGATTACCCATAGCTGTTCTCATGGCTCCCTGATAAAAATCATCCGCATATATTTTCCAATAGTTATCTGCTCCTTGATAAACGCTAGTTAATTTTTTCATAGCAGGAAGATCCATCATCTGCTCATAACTAATCCCATTAGTTTTAGCTTTATTCATGACTGCTTTGATATCTCCTATGACCATGTTTTGATCTACAATACCCCTGCTTATTAAATTTTCTAGTTTAGCTATCTGTTCTACATTCCCTCTTGCTGATCCTAAAACATCATTGGATATAATTCTCCAAGCGTCTCTAAACCCAACCTTACCTCCCCACAATCCATTAGCTAATGCAAAAAAAGATGCAGTAGTAAAGTTTCTTACTTGGGTAGTAGGAGAAAGAATTGTTTTACTAACTTGAGCTCCTGCTTTTAAATTCATCAATGCTTTATAAACAGAAGATTTATATAAATTATCTGTAAAAGAAGGACTTCCTACAATTGCATTTGCAATTTCTGGTAATGCATAAATTCGATCTTCATTTACACCTTTAAACAACATACTCTCTTTTACTAAATCATCGGGTCCACCAGGGAGAGTAACTGGTCTCAAAGCAGTTTTACCTATACTTCTAGCATCTGCATCAATTTCTCCTTTTACCAACCATCCATCTTTTACACCTTGTTCCAATAAATAGTCAGCTGTTTTTCTATTCATGTATTGTTCTGATTGAAATAGTACCGTATTCATTACAGATCTTTTTAAATCAGAAACAGGTACGTCAATCATTTTACCTGTTTTAACATCTCTAATTTGACTGCCTTTAGGGACGGAAAATAAATCTTGAATTCTTTTATCTAAAATAGATTCACCTGGTTTAACCTTAGTTGCATCTACAACAGTTCTTTTAGCCACCCCTTTAAAGGTGGTAGTTAAATCTCCAGCAGCATCTGAATTAATTGCCCATCTCTTTAAAGACAACATATCTTGTTTAGCTTGTTCCTCGATAATTCTTTTTTCTACCAATAAATATTTTTCTCCAGAAGAAACCCCTGTTTCTTTTGCTGCTTTCTCAGCTATATCTTTTAATCTAACAGGTTCTTTTAATAATTTTTCTCTAAAAAAATCAACAGCCCCCGCTTCCTTAGTCGGATCAAATTTAAAATAAGCATTCCTGAATCCAGGCAATATTTGTTGAACTTTTGTTTTAAAATCAAGTGCATTTTGACCTTTGTAATCTAAACTAGTAGCATAATTTTTAAGTCTTTTATCAACTACATCTACTTTATTATATAAACGTAAGGCATCTTTTCTAACTCGTTGGTCTATACTTGAAAGAGTATCTTTAAACTCTCCTCGTTGTGATTTTCTATCCAACTTAAGTAGATTAAATACTTTGTTATTTTCTGCTTGAATGTGAGCTAGGGTTTCTCCAGAATCATAAATTTTAACTTTATAATTTCTAACTATATCAGCATTTGTTTCTTCTATTTTATCTAATAAATTTCCAATTGTTTTTTCTTCCTTAGTTATATTAGCTAAAGCTCTTCTTTGAACATCTTTAATAGGACCTATTACACTGTCGTCAGTGAAATTATCTTTCCATTTTCCAAGTTGATTAAATATTTTATTTTTAACACTTCCTTCAGTGGGTAAGTTTCTCCATGTATCCATATCGGGAATACCAGTCTTTTTAAAACCCTCATCCATTAAAGCTCCTGTTTTAATAACAGCTTTCTGTAATAAACTAGTTTCATTTTTACCAACGATAGCACTAATAGCTTTACTCACTGGATAATCAATAGCCCTAATTAAACCCCCTGCTATGGGAGCGGTATATTGAAGTGGTTTAATAATTCCATATTTAGCACCTAAGGTCAATGCAGTTGGCAATAAAGGAATAGCACCACCTACTACAGCACCTTCTGCTCCAAATTTTAATTTTGTTTTTAACGTTTCAGAAGCTCTTTCGCTTCCTTCCAACTCACTTACATCTGTTTTTTGTGTGATTCCTAATATATCAGATAAAGTTTCTTGTTCTGAAGTAGAAGCAATAATATCGGAAGCTCCTCCAATAGCTCCAAAATACCCCGCTCTTTTAGCAAGTTCCATTCCTTTAGCACTTGCGGAAGGTAATGCAGATAACTTAGTCATATTACTAAGTCCTTTTAATTTTGAAATACCACCGGCTATTTTTAAAGCGGCACCCCCTGGTACACCGAATTGTGTTATAAAAGAAGTGATATCACCTAATGCCGTTTTGGTTTCAGGAGTTTTAAAAAAACCTTCACTAAATATTTGGTCTATTCCTTTTAATAAATTTGTATTTGCAACATAATCAATCGGAAGAGCTCCCAATTCCAATAAACCTCTTACAGCATTACTTAATCCCTTGGCAGGACCTGTAATTAGCACGTCTCCTATATAACCACCAATTCCAACCTCTCCACCAACTACAGGTGTGATTTCGTCATCAGAGGACGCTTGATTAGAAGCTTGTGAAAGCTGCATTAATTCTTCAAATGAAAGAGCCATGGGCCTCCTATGCTTGCGGTGGTAATACTAAATTAACACCGTATTTAACATTAAAACCACCTACATCTTGTTGAGTTTGCAGGTAGGCAAAATCTTGTAAAGCTTGTTCATTATTAGAAATCAAAGCAACTACGTCATCCGTAATTTCTCGTGGGAGTCTTGCTCTTAATTCTTGATAAGATAATTTTTGAACTGGTTTAATGGCTGTTTCATTGTTATTTGCAGCTACCTCAGAAGTAATTATTTCATCAACGGTATCTTCACCACCATCCATACCACCATCTATACCACCTTCAGCATAGTTAACTCTTCCCCCAGAAGAATATCCCCCAATGTAAGCAGGGTCATCTAAACTTATACCATATGCACTAAATCCAGGTAGTTTAGAATAACCTTTAACCATCTTTGTTTTTGTAGTTAGTAGAGCTAAGTCCTCTTTATTTAATGGACTTATTTTTTGTTTAGCTTGTAATTTATTTATTTCTTTAATAGCTCTAGTAATTTGTGTTCCTTCTTGACCTATTCTATTTCTAGATATCATTTCATTATATTTATCTTCCCCTAATCTAGAAGATATAATTTTTTCTC
>Ga0222691_1000503_pt1 | contig 13556 bp, 8 predicted proteins | sample AntAcemetage1237_FD_179839 | JGI IMG/M metagenome (GOLD analysis project Ga0222691, IMG submission 179839) | Saline water microbial communities from Ace Lake, Antarctica - #1237 | ecosystem: Environmental > Aquatic > Non-marine Saline and Alkaline > Saline | place: Antarctica: Ace Lake... | reverse complement strand
CGAACAACTGGCTAAAGGTGCCCTTACATACACAGGGTAATCCTTCTCCTTCAAGTAATTATAGGAGGATAAAAAAATAACGGAACCGCTTAAATTGCGACCGTACTCTAAACCGGCTGATTTCATAAATATGGGTCTTGGAATTTGGACCGGTAGTTTCATCACCACATTCCTTAATAATATGATGTTGTATGGTAGACTTAATGTGGTGGAAATCACGCTAGCTTTAACTGAGGAATTTATATTATTGTCATTTAGTTTGAATTTTTCATATAATAATCTAAACATTAATATATGATGTTAAAAACATTTTCTTTAACCGACCAAGAGATATTCTCTTATTTATCAAATGATTATAATCCCATTCATTTAGATATTGAATATTCAAAGAAAACTTCTTATAATAAACCAGTTATATACGGAATATTGATTGTATTGAAAGCATTAGAAAATTTAACGTGTTCCGCAAGAACTAAATTTAAATATATAAATGTTGAATTTATTAAATATATAAATGTTGACGATGTTATCAATATAGAATATAATGATGATTTAATAATAGTATATAAAAATACAAATACCATATGTGCCAAAATAGTATATTCACTAATAGATGATGAATCTAATTTAAATTTAGAAGATTATAATAATAATTTAAATATTCCATTAAACAATGCCAAACCATGTGAAGATTATATATATACATTAAATATTAATTCAGAATACTTAAAAACTAATTTCAAAAATATTTATAAAAATTTTAATTTATTGCAAATATATCAAATAATTAATTTAAGTACGTTTGTTGGAATGATTACACCGGGATTAAATTCATTATTTAATTCATTTGAAATGAATTGGGTCGAAAATAATTATGAAGATATGTATACTTTAGATTTCAAATTAAACTATTTTGATAATACTTATAAAACTTGTTTTTATAATTTTAATGGCAAAAATACTAGTGGAAGTATTCAAAGTATTTATAGACCAGAAACTATAAAACAAATTAAATTAAAAGATATATCAATTGTGAACGATCAATTTAAAAATGAAAAAGTATTGGTAATTGGTGGTTCACGTGGAATTGGTGAGGTAATATCAAAAATATTTTATGTGGGCGGTGCCGAAGTTATGATAACTTATAATAATAGTCATAATGAGGCTTTATCGATTTGTGAAGAGTCTGATAATAATATTAAGGCTATAAAATATAATGTGTTACACGATTTTAAAGAAATAAATGAACTTATTGATAATATTGAATTTACAAAGGTTTTTTATATGGCAACACCTAGTATGAAAGAAACCGAAGATTTTGATATTGATAACTTCGATTTATATTATAATTATTATTGTAAAGGATTTAATTTATTATTAAAAAACATTAATAAAAAAAGTTTAGATTATGTGTTTTATCCGTCGAGTGAATATTTAAATATTGAAAATAATTTTAAAGAATATACTATGGCAAAAAAATTAGGAGAAGATATAATTAAATCATTAATAAAAAATAATAAAAATATAAAGTTCGATTGTGTAAGATTACCGAGATTATTAACAGATTTAACAAATAGTATAATAAATGATTTATCGCAAAATCCTTATGATTACTTAATTAAATATTTTAATATTGAAGAAAAAAAGGATAACGTAATAAATAATGATGACGTTACAATCTTATCCAATTTAAATATAGATTTTATTTTAGAGTATACAAATAACAATAAATATTTAAATAATAAATATAAGTTTAATACACTACCATTTGGTCAATTATATCAAACACTAATTTCATCAACTATTAAATCTAATTATTTATTTTTTTTGCTATCATTAGAGGATATTTTAAACGAGGATATAATCTTTTATAATAAAGATGAGTATAAAGATCAATTAGATAGTTTTTATAAGATTTTATTAAATTTTTGCAATAATCACTCTCATTCCAAGATTTACATTTTTAAATGCAAACAAAAATATCTAAGTCCGTTTGACGATTCAAATTATAATCTTCAAAGATTATTGGATTATTTTAATGATAAAATTGTTACAATTCCTAATATTAATATTATTGAAAATTATTTTAATGACCAAATATTTGATCTAGATTTTTATTTAGAATCGAGAAGTTCATTTTCATTAAATTATTATCAATATTTATCAAATAAAATAACAGGAATCATTTTAAGTAATTTAGGTATGAGTATTAAATGTATAGTAGTAGATTTAGATAATACATTATGGGGAGGTGTATTAACTGACGATGGTGTAGACAATATAGAAATAAGTAATGATTATCCTGGAAATAAGTGGAAATTCTTCCAGAAAGTACTAAAAAATTATCAAGAAAAAGGAATAATCTTAGCAGTATGTAGTAAAAATGATATAGATATTGTTTTAAAAGCGTTAGATAAAAATGAAAATTATTTAAAAAAAGATGATTTTATAATTATTAAAGCAAATTGGAACCCAAAATCAGAAAATATAAATGAAATATCAAAAAGTTTAAATATATCAGTCGAACACATCTTATTTATAGATGATAATCCTATTGAAAGAGAAGAAGTAAGACAGAATTTATCTAAATGTCATATATTAGAAATTACAGAAGTTAATCCGATTCATTATGTAAACGAATTAATGATACATCCATTAACTATAAATAATAATATTATAGAAAGTGATTTACAAAAACATAAAAAATATTTGAGTAAAACTGAATATGAAAATCAAAAATCAAGTATAAATAATTTACAGGATTTAAATAGTTTTTATTATTCTTTGAACACATCTATAACGTTTAATTATATAAATGAATATAGTTTTAAAAGAGCATTTCAATTAACTTCAAAAACAAATCAATTTAATTTAAACAAATATCTTTTTAGTGAAGACGAATTTCAAAATTATTTAAACAAAAATATAGGAATAATCTTAGAATATACCGACAAATTTACTGATTTTGACCAAGTTGGAGTAATATTATTAAAAGAAACTAGTAATGAAATTATTATTGATAATATTATTTTGTCATGTAGAGTATTTAATAGAGATTTTGACAAATGCATATTTGTACTAATAAAAAAAATATTAAATTACAAACAAAAAAAAATATGTATTGGTAATTTAACAAAAACAGATAAAAATAAAAATTTTCATGATATTTACGAAAATAATAATTTTGTGAATAAAAATGATAATTTTATTTATAACATAAATAATGAAATATATACTTATCCAAAATGGATAAATTGTATTGATGAAAATATATTTAACAACGATAAAAAAGATAGTATAACTGAAATAACTATTAAATCAGAACAAAAAGATGAAATTAACAATATTATTGATATTAATACAATAAAAGATATAAAAAAAAATATATTAGATTCATTATTTTGTAAGGAGTATGATATAAATGATTTTTATGAAATTGAAAATTTTTCATCTATTAAAATGGTAATGTTACTTGGTATATTAAAAACAAAATATAAGAAGGTTTCTAACCAAATTTCAATTACTTATTTTTATAATAACAATAATGAATTAGTTTCTATCGATATTTTTTGTAAACGAATATTGGATACAATAAACGATATTAATATAATAGTTAACAATAATAATAATAATAATTTAAACGATTATAATATTTCAATTGTTAATAATAATGCGGAACTTGAAAAAGTAAATGAATTTATGATAGAAATGTATAACAAAAAATTCGCATTTTTAGATGAAGAAATATTAAGATGGAATTTAAAAGGATACCGAAATATACATTCTGATAAAATAAATATATTACATACTAAAAGTGAACTTTTTGAAAATGATTACAAAGTTTTAGGTATATTATTTTCAGTAGATATTTATTTACAAACTATCAATAATTCAAAATTAGAATTTGACGTGTCAAACGAGATAATGATTTGGAATTATAAAAAAGAATCTAAATCTAGTTCATTGGATCCAATCAATTATTTAATAAATAATAATAAATCTATAATTGTATCAAATTTAATACCTGAGACATCTATGACTGTTTTAAAAAATACAGATTTCCATATAATTGATGAAATACCATGTTACGTAATAGCTTTAGATTATTCATATGAAAATCTAATAATAGACACTAATGCACCGAAGAAGGAAATATATGATTGGATAAAAGAAGTTAGAGAAAATAGTTTAATACCTTTGGAAAATATAAATTTTAATGAAAGTCTATGTGATATATTAGAGGAATTATGGGTTAATTTTAGTATTAAATATAAACTATTGTCTATCTATAAAAATTCTAATTTTTTTAACTGGAGATTTATTCAAAGTAAATATTATAAATATTATATTAACGGAAATATAAATGAAGGATATATAATTTGGAGAAAAGAAGAGACAATTACAGCAAATATTGGTGTTAGAATATTAGAAATTTTACCTGGAATAGAAAGTATTAATGATGATACTTTTTTAAAAAATTTAATTGGTAGATTTATTAAATATTGCATTTCGGAAAATTTTGAAGTAATTGATTTTATATGCACATCAACAATTTTGAATGAATTTTTAATAATTAATAATTTTAAATTAAAAGATAGTGACAATACAGGAATTACATCTGTTCCAGTCTTTTATAAATATCGCCAGCATGTTAAAAAACGAAATATGGGCATTTATTTGAAAAATAAAAATCTTTTGTCCGAACATACTTTATATTTTACTAAATCATTATCTGATTTTGATAGACCAAACTGCCGAATTTGTAAAAGACCTTTTTGTGATAAATTAGATGTAGATGATATATGTGTTTAATAACATAATATATTTCTAAATTTTTAGGTAATTTATATTTTCAGAAATTTAATACAATATTTTTAAATATTCTATTAAATTTATTAATTTATTATTATATATATTAATTTGTAATTATTTAAAATTATAATTATGAATTTTATAAAGTAAAAGATATTATTCTTTAATAAGATAGAATTGTTTAAGCGATGAGTTTTTTACTAATTTGCATTTTCCAATTGATAAAGTTTCCTGAATAGCAATCGATTCTCCGGGCCAATCTCTCATTATTGCTTCATCGAACACAATTATTCCTCCTTTTGGTATTCTATCCCATAATACTTCAATTGCTAATTTAGTTGGTTCATATAAATCCAAATCTAGATATAACAAACTAACTATTGTTCCTGGGTGTTTTTCAATAAATGTAGGTAACGTTTTCATTACATCCCCTTTTACCAGTTCTATTTGTTCTCTATTATTGATAAATCTAAAATCTTCATGAATTTTTTTTAACTCTAATAGTTCTTGATAACTATCTATTTGAAATGCTCCTTGTTTTTTTAAATGAGGATTTATTTTTAAATTATCTTTTTCATGAACGGAAGAGAACCCTTCAAAAGTATCAAACCCAATTATATTCCTCCATTGATACTGTGGTTCATTCATAAATACACTTTGTACAAAACTAAATAACCCTCCTCCGCCACATACTCCTAACTCAATAATGTCTCCTGGAACATTTTCAATTAATTTATATAATTCATATCTATTTATAAATTGCATTAAACTATTTTTAGGAACATACTTGATAAATTCAGTTAACTTAAGCTTAGTGTTAAATTTTGAATTATCCCATGCATCTGCAAGTTTATTTGTGTAATCTGTTATTTTTGAAACCTCTTTCTCTCGACCAGATTCATTAAACAACGAAGTCATATATATATATTACAATATGTTATTTATTGAATATTTAAACGCATTAATAATTTTAAATTAAAAGATAAATTATTAAACTTTTCGGAAATTTTAATAATTTCATTTATATTCTAAGAGAATAAATTATTTTGAATGAGTTTCCACAGTCCAATCCGGCCATATTCTTTCCATGTCTTCTTTTTCTATTCTTCGGGTTGGTCTAATTTTGTATAATTGGTCCATTCGTTCATCTTCCGGATCTTGGGGTCTCTTAATGAAGGAGGCTTTTGTTCGATAACCTGAACCATCATTACCAAATTTATTGGCATCTCCATTACGATGAGTTAAAGGTGAAATATAATAATAGGCTAAGCTCTTGCGAAACACACCCTCGGGACATTGTAATGGTTCAGGTAATCCATGCCAGCTTATTTCATTTGTTTGAAAAATAATCGCTCGATTAAACTTAGGATAAGTCCTAACTTTACATTCCTTCATTTCACTATCCCATAATTGATTATCTCCATGCCATTCCTCCTTCCAGTCTTTTGCTAAAAATAAAATTATATTGAGTCGTCTTTCTTTATTTTTTAAATTAGGATGCTTTTCGTAGTCGAGATGCATATTCAAACGACCGTGTCTTGGATGTGAATGCAATCCTGCTCCATGTAAATAGGGGTCATATTCTAAATCGGATATACCAGATATTTTTGAAAAAATGCCCGTAATTTCGTCACTTGATAAGATGTAAAATAATTGTCTAGTGTCCTCTGACATTCCCTCCAAATTATCGTTTGCATATTTGACCTCTAATGGGTTTTCATATCTATGCCAGTTTTTAAAATCAGTCGGAAATTGTTGTTCCAAATTTTCAATATATTCCTTACTCAAAAAATTATCAATGACGATATGACTAAATGGTTCTGCCTTACTATATCTTAGCGTTAGGTCTTGAGTATTGTGAATCCAATCACCAAAATAAGACAGGTTAGAATTACTATTAATGGATATCAATTGAGATAACTTTATTTTAGATCCTGGATAAATCAGCTCTTGTAATCCATCCATGAAATTTATTTTAATACTCCATCCTAACTTTTTCACCTTTTCATTGGAAATATAATAACGCAGATCATTGAACGGTCTGTCTTCTACATATTCGATCCAGTCATCATACTCCTCCGTATTTTTTATCATTTTAATCAAAATCTTGGCAACTTCCATCACCGAATATTCCATACCCTCATCGCATCCTATATTGTAAATTTCTCCTATTTTTCCTCCAAATAGTATATGCTCGAATGCTGACGCAGTATCAAAGGCGTGTAAGAAAGCACGAACACAATCACCCTTACCTTGAATCGTCACCTTTTTATCTGCATTTAATTGTTCGATAAATCTAGGAATCAATTTCTCGGGATATTGATTGGGTCCATACACATTGTTACCGCGTGTGATAATAATAGGCATATTGAAACTGTGATTATACGACTGTGCCATTAATTCCGCACTCGCCTTGGTCGCAGCATATGGGTTCGTCGGACATAATACAGATTGTTCTGTTTTATGTTTTTCATCGCCGTCCAACATGGACTCTCCGTACACTTCATCCGTCGAAACATGAATGAATTTCACCAATTCCTTATTGTATATTCGATTTACTTCTAAAAGGTTATGGGTACCCAAAATATTGTCTTGTGTATATTGCAAGGAATTTTCGAACGAATTTTGTACGTGAGATTGGGCCGCGAAATGAATCACGTGACTAATATTATTGGTTTGGAAAATGTGCTTTAATAAATCGAAACTTTGCAAATTTCCTTCGACAAATGTGTAATTTGGAGACTCACGCACCTCTTTATCGACATTGTTCTTGTCACCGCAATAATAGAGGGCGTCGAAATTCATCACCTTCATATCGGGATATTTTTTGCAAAATAAATTGATAAAGTTGGAACCGATAAATCCAGCACCACCCGTAATAAACAAACATTTCATCTTTTTCACCTCTTCTTCAAAGGAAATATCGGATAATTCGACGGGTTCGGTCTTTGTAATCGGTTTCTCTTTTGGAACGTAAGTATCCTTGTAACTACGCAGCATATCACGGACAGAGTCCTTGATGTTTTTCACATGTGGATACAATGTTTCCAAACGCGTGGTTTCCAAGAAATTATTGGAACGATCGGCTGCCAAAATGGCACGTTGTTCTTCCTGGGTGAAATTGTTGTAGGTGAAATCGGGGTCCACGATTTCTTGAAACATATCCAAAATCTCATTGTGACTAATGAGTCCCGGGTTTGTCAAATTGATGGTTCCAACTGTCTTGTTTTTCATCATATCCAAAACGCATGGCAAAAGTTCGGGCAAAACCGTCATGGAATTGGGTATGGAACACACCTTTTTATAAGTGGTAATTTTGGTGATGAAATTACGACCATTTTGAGAGCCGGTAATCGGCATGCGAATACGTAAGTTTAGCACGTCATTTTCGTAAAATTTGATTAAACGGTCAGTATATCCCTTTACCACGGAATAAGAAGACCCGAAAAAATTTGGGACAGATTCTTCTGCAAAACCATGCTCTTCGAGTCCAAATGGATGTTCTTCGTCAAATTTAAAAATACATCCAGTTCCTAAATAGGTGAAATGGATGCCGTTTTGTCTGCATAACTCGCTCATTAAGAGGGGTCCATACAGATTATCTCTCATATTTTCCACCAATTTACCATCTTGTTCTAAATAATCGATGGTTGTATATACTTTTTCTCCAATTTTTCCATGGGTTCTTCCGATGAAAGAAACAACATGAGTCGGTTGAACGCACTGAATTTCTTCCAACAACGATTTATCGTTGTCAACACGCGCTTTACCAGAAACGAATTCGATTCCGTCTTCTGTCATCAACTTTTCAAATTGTCCTCCAATCCATCCGGTTGTACCGTATAAGAGAACCTTCATTATATACTAATTGAGATATTTTAATTAATTGAATGAAAATATATTTATAAAGCATTATATATAATGGAACTAATTCAATCTCTCGATGATTGGTCCAAGGTGTTATTTTTGAGTATATGTTTCTTAGTGTTATTCATGGTATTTTTTAAGATAGAACCCATTTCCGAGTTACTTACAGAAGGGCTTATGAATATGGGAAAATAAAGTCCGTACAAATCGAGGTTATTATGTTATTATATTATAACTTGGAAATATGGATCAGATTTTTGAACTAATTACCAAATCAGGTAATTTAAATACTATCAATTCGTCTATGTTAAATACAATAACCGGATCCACTCCGTCTTCGGGACCGAGTGGTTCTGGTGGTACCAGTTCTGGTACTAGTGGTGGAACGGGTACCAGTGGTTCTGGTTCTGGTTCTGGATCTGGATCTGGATCTGGTTCTGGTTCTGGATCGGGATCTGGTTCTGGTTCTGGTTCTGGTTCTACTAGTACGGGTACTAATAGTATCGCTAGTCCCGCTATTTCTGCCGCTGCAAAAAAATCGGTTGATAAACCGTATAATACGATGGATAAAAACTTTTTCAATTATGCCAATATGTATAAGTCTCCTGAGGAAATCAACAATGTCCCGAGCCATTTAGTCGGATATTACACAGATGCTTTATTAAGTGGTGGTTCAGGCGCTCAACCAATCTATCAAACCGGATACAATGCCGTAGATTTACCGGGAAATAGATATTTTATAGAAACGCAAACAAAATGCCGTGAGACCGACGGTTCTATTCAAGACCGCTCTATTTTAATCGATAATGTATTAGAATCAACAATCGACGGTTTCCCGAAAAGTGAAAAGGGATTAATGTATTCCTTTTTTGCATCTTTAGGCAATGTATCCACCACATTGCCGGGATCAGTTGCAAGTCCAGGTCCAGCTTCAGCACCCAGTCCAGGAACGAGTGCATTAAACGCGCTAACAAGTGAAAATAATATACCCCCATGCCGCTTAGCAAAAGTCAAATCCTCAGATAAAACAGATGCATCTACTATCAGTGGATATGTAACGGATGCAGATTTTCAAACGATTGATCCTTTGGCAATTGAAAATTTCACAACGAGAGAAGGCCTGGTTGCAACACCTTTATCTGATAATTTTCATGATACAATAAATAAGGCCCATAATACATTGATATCCCATACTTCAAGTGCATTAGCTTCTGCAAAGGCAGCGAGATCGAGTGCAGATTCAGCTCAGAACTCGATTCGCATAAAGGGTACTTCACAACAACAGGCCTATAAACAAATGTCAACCACCGCTACGGGTGATGTTGCGGCTTCGAAAAAACAGGGTGATGATACGGCGAAATCAAAACTGGTAAAAAATTATACAACCTATTCAGATAAGACGACATGGCCGATGGATAAATTATTTTCAACGTTTCTTACCTATGTGAATGTAGAAGATCCTATTACACCTCTTTGTATTTTTTCAACATTACGGAAGGTGGATTTGCCGAAATCGATACCCAATTATTATAATACGAATGATACACAACAAAATTGCCCGAATAACTTTTATCCACCATCGGAACCAGGAAAATTTATAAACGCTTTAAAGGAATACGCCGAATATAATTGGTGGTCTAAAGGGGAAAACAAGTTTGTGATAAGCACTCCAAGTGCAGCTGTGCCCCCAAAGCCAAAACACGGTAGTATTGTGGATATAACAACCGAATATGTACCTTCTAAATTAACATGTCAAATGGACGAGGAATCTTCAGGAATATCCTCTTTGTTTGGTTCAGGGTCTTTTGGATTTGTGCCGAATAATAAAACACCGAATCCGAATTATACTCTTTTTTGGGATGCATTGGAACCTTATCGTCAACCCATCATCGATGCAATGAAACAAACTGATTATCCCAAATATTTTGGATATTGCCCTCCTAGTGCTGCGAATTCTGATGCACCGTCAACTACCGCAAATCTAAAGAGCAATAATTCATCTAGCGTAAGTGCGAATGTCTCCTATGGCGATGGTTCATCAAACTCATCAATGCAAAATCTAGGTCTAACACCTCTCACTGAAAATTTTAGTACATATACTCCTTCAAAGTCCTATATGAGTGACGAATCTTGTTTTTTACTTTTCCTACTTATCTTTTTGGCGATTTTCTTTTATTTGTCTCGATAAAGAGTATGGGTCGCTTCATAAAAAATAAATGTATATACACATTTATTTTTATTTTTCGGTTATTTCATTCGGTAGTTATTTATTGTTATTGTATTATAATTCAACCCGTTGATGAGGGTCCAGGAGTCACTGAAAGAGAGGTGCGTTCCAATACACATGGTCCAGCCCCACCAGTCACACAACTGTAACATATATTACATCCAATTCCTTCCTCTTCTTCTTCTTCTTCCGATTCTTCCTCTTCTTCTTCTTCTTCCTCTTCTTCAAAGTTCAAATGAATCGCTACGTCGTTTTCCACATCCATCGCTACGTCGTTTTCCACATCCATCGCAATGGATTCTTCTGTGGGAAGAGAATACCCTGATAGTAACATTTGTGCGGTGTGTGCCAAATGAATCTGCCGTTGTTTGTACAGCTTTATTTGATCGATTTCATATGCAGTACGATAAGTATTTTTCTGAATCATATCGGTTTTAAGCGACATTTCATTTTCAGATATCTTACAAATCATATCGGCATGTTTAAATACTTCCGGGTCACGTCCTTGATCGCGAACGTGGTGCGGGATGGAGGAGATTCCTGCTATATCCTCCATAGTGTCGACCGCCATTATGTAATCATTACATCCATAATGTCCGAATCGACCCACAACTCGCTCAATCTTTTCATTATCCGCAACCAATTGAAGACGAAGAAGTGTATTCATTTTTGTACGGTCTTCGATATGCTGTTGCATGTCCCCTATATCTTCTTCCAATAACATGTGTTCTTGATTTGCCATGTAAAGGGTATAGGAAACGGTCTGAATACCATCACTCGTCCTTCGACATACTGGACAATCACGACGACCTGACTCCATCCACGTTGTCAAACAACTTACGCATGCCGTATGCGCGCAACCATTAAAATGCGCCAAATGGTTGTTTGATTCTTCCTCATTCACCGTTGTGTCAACCATACAAATCCCGCATGTGTACGATGAACCCGAATATGTGGGATTAAACCCCGCACCGAAACAATGGGGGAATTTGGGAACTGCTGTTGCCATAGTTGATTCTTGTTTTACCAAAAGGTTTAAATGTTGCTTTATCTAAAAAAAGAAAAACCTTTCAATTTTATGTAACGTTCAATAGTTTCAAAAAAAAGAACCCCCCAATTGTTCTTTTTTTGTTTTTTGTATGATTTAAAATCCTCGTTGACCCGCCGGTACTATGTATAATGTTTGCAATGTGTGTAGTCGTTTGATTGTTTTTATTTGCTCGACTCTTAATGCAGATTCCTGTATCGCCATAACTCGTGATTCGAGACTATTCGTGCATTTGACGAAAGGGTTGATGACTTTGATGCGTTGAAGTCCGCGAAATGGCTTCCTGACGTGTGGTTTTTGTTGAACCAATGAATCGCAATTACACCCGTTCCACGGGTCAACCAATAATGCTAATTGTTGTTGCAATAATTCATTATTGATTTGTTGTAACTTTTTGCGGTTGATTTCGATCAATACCCGTGAAGCACACTCGATTCGTTGCATCTTCTCGCGGCATTCCAGCAACAAATTAGTGAATTCGTCTTCGTCTTCGTCTTCTTCTTCATCACCCCATGCCATCACTGCGCCGCATCTCTCCAATGGTGCGATGTGCTGTAAATAGCGTTCGCCAGTATCGCTCCCTATTATTACTAGAAACGAACCCTGGTTATAACCTAAGCGACCGAGGTTTGGTTGTCGCTCAAGTATAGGCATCAACTCAGTTTCGAGTATTTTGTATTGTTCGGTAAGAACCCTATGTTTTATCTCGACCACACGATGTATATCGCGAATTAGCTCTGTGTGTATATGTTTCTTTTTAGAAATAACAACGTGACCGCTCATACGCATACAGCAACCTGAACGGAAACCACCTAATTGGTCGTGAACGATACAGTCGAGTAGGTGAATTAAATCGAGCGTTTGTAAGTATGTTGTTCTACTAATTAGTCCGCCGGTTGCAACTGCTATAACATCTTCCTCCCGTGCCTCTGCTATAACATCTTCATCCCATAGTCTTTTATCAGTACCCCCCGTTCGTTCCAATGGACGGTTGTTGAGTTGTCGCCTCTTTTCCCTCCATTCCCCCAAAATCTCCTTCATGGTGGCTTCTTGTGTTGCTTTCATTTTGTAATCAGTGTGTCTTAGACAAGTTTGTCATTGAATAGTAAAAAGAAAAGCCTTTCAATTTTGTGGGAACTTAGCCCACTGTCGAATGATATTAAGTAAAAAATACACATATACGGGTTATATTCAAAATCCTATATTTAATTATCACGCAAATAAGTCTCCTTGAAATCTGCAAAACCGTGCGTCGCAATATACTGCATCAAACGCATAACATATGCATACGAAGAACCTGAATGTCCACCGGCAACACTATCATTATGTTCGTACATTGCCGTTTTGATTTTCTCCAATTCGGGTGTATCGCAAAACATAAATCCTTGACCTGCGGGTGGATCGAAATCGCGAATCCATTCCCATAATTCACATTGAGTAATTGCATAATGCGCGTTTTCGAACGATGCCTGGTCGTAAGACTGGACGAAATCGAATGAACCTGAAACTGATATAGTAGACATAATAATAGCCTGTGGTTGATGTGATTGATTTCCGCCTAGGGTCGGAAATCAATTTTATGGGACATCATGCTCGCCCCGC
>Ga0222691_1000502_pt1 | contig 13568 bp, 19 predicted proteins | sample AntAcemetage1237_FD_179839 | JGI IMG/M metagenome (GOLD analysis project Ga0222691, IMG submission 179839) | Saline water microbial communities from Ace Lake, Antarctica - #1237 | ecosystem: Environmental > Aquatic > Non-marine Saline and Alkaline > Saline | place: Antarctica: Ace Lake... | reverse complement strand
ATAGCTTTTTTAGCTTCTTCTACGGTCATCTACTTGTTCTCCTTTAGTTGTGTTTGATTTATGGTTTCCAGTGCCACTTCGAGATAGCTACTACTACCTCTATATGCTCTCCACTCTTGTTCTATGACAGAAGAACAGCCTATAGCGTCTTTCCTACCATCTACCCTTGCTTCTGTTATGAGGGCTTGGATTTGTTCTTCGACTTGCAACACTATGTCTGATACTGGTGTTTTGAGTATCAAATCAGCGTCTTTACTGTTTGAAGTCATACCATTATAAAGCAAGTGTAGTTTTCCTCTTATCTCATCTAGTGTATTAGCTTGGGGTTTGGGGGTGTTGGTCATCACCTAATCCTCGACAATGTTAAAGCCTAATGCGTGTAGAAAATCTACTAGCTGGCTTCTTTTTAATTCTTTATCACCACCTTTGCCGTAGAACTTGGCGTTCTGTAATTCTGCATCACGCAGGTTTGCACCACGCAGGTCTGCACCACGCAGGTTTGCACCACGCAGGTCTGCACCACTCAGGTTTGCATCACGCAGGTTTGCACCACGCAGGTCTGCACCACTCAGGTTTGCACCACGCAGGTCTGCACTACTCAGGTCTGCACTACGCAGGTCTGCACCACGCAGGTCTGCACTACTCAGGTCTGCACCACTCAGGTTTGCATCACTCAGGTCTGCACCACTCAGGTTTGCACCACTCAGGTTTGCATCATTTTCCACTGCCTCAACGACTGCTTCTTTTAGTGTTGGCTTTGTAGATTGGTAAATGATAGACTCGTCATGCCGTGATTTAATAGCTATACCAATAGGCTTATCAGTCTCTATATCAACTTGGTCAACGTACTTCTTTAATTCTTCAATCTTTGCTAGGACTTGTTCTTTTGTTAATTTACTCATAGTTTCTCCTTTAATTTATTAGTTATCTCATCATAGTGTATTACTCATAGCTATAGTGCCTCCTTAGATTTAATAGCAACCAATTCAAGTTCTTCAGAAAATATCCCCAGATCTTCCTCAGTAAACAGCCACTTCATAGCTTTTAGCCAATCTCCACCCATCTCAGTTTTAAGAGCTTCTTCGTTCCACATAGAGTCTGATTCAAACTCTACTTCAAATACGGCTACCATTTTACTCATTAGATAGCCTCAATGAATGAACCAGCTTTGCTAGTCTTCTTAGTTTTCATGCTCTTTAGCTTAGTAGTTTTGGCGGATTCTCTCACGCCCATCATCACACCTGCGCCCAACACAAGCCCTACAGCTCCTGCTATTACAAAGACAATCGAGAACTGCACTAGATACTGAAAGCCAGACTCTAGTAGCCCTGCAAGCGCTATGACCGCTACGTTTACACCGTCAGCGATGAACTGTATCGCAAGGGGATTACCTAACGCTATTAACAGAACGCTGATCGTTATTAGTTTGTTGTACCAAGACATTGATTTAAGTTTACTCATATTTACCACTCCTTATTTAATTACCTAAAAACAGTATAGCACATACTATCAGCTTGAGCAATAGTATTATCCACACATTGTAAGAGTTTCTTACTAAATATCTATTTTTTGTCGGAGCCAGCAAAAAATGAATGTCAGCGAATATATCGCGGAGGTTATCCACAACTGTCAAAGATTAGTTGACACATCTCGCCCAATAAAAAAACACCCCTAGAAAAGGCGCTTTTTTGGAGCTGTAATTATCTATAACAACTATAACACAGTTACCTAAAATAAAAAAACCGTAAGCTTGAAAACGGGTGGACGTTCTCGGGAGTTGCTTACGGTATTACAAGTAGTATAGCACGGCTAGACTATTACTAGCACAAGTGGTATTATGGTTGTAAGCAAAGAGTTCTAATCAGCCCTTTGCGAATATTAACGAATGAGGGTTTTGTTTGTTACTAGTTTCTTGCTATAATGTAAGTGATTAGAACTCTAGGAAGCCCTCGGAAAGAGGGTTTTTCTCTTGGAAGAAATAAAAATAACAGAAGAACAGCTAAGAACAGTGCTGTCTAAACTTGTAGGTGTGGGTAATGGTTTTGGCCGGTTTGGTGACAGTTTAATTGAAGCACTAAAAAGGGAGCTTATTAATGAGTAGATTCACCAAGGACATAGGCCTATTCACCCAGATAGCAAACGAACTAATAAAAGATAAGAACCTTTCATGGTCTGCAAAGGGCGTTTACTGCTATTTAGCTAGCAAGAAGGATGGTTGGCAGTTCTATCAGCAAGAGATAGCAAAAAACTCTAGCAATGGGATAGACGCCACTAGGACAGCTATACAGCAACTTGTTAAGTTTGGATGGCTAAGTCGAAGCGCAACAATGGGTCATAATGAGAAGGGGTACAATTCAGGATATGACTACCACCTACACAATAAACCCTACGTAGGAAAACCCAACGTAGGGGAACCGCACACTAGTAATACTAACAAGAGTAATACTAACAAGAGTAAAGTTACTAAAGTAACTTTGGCTAGTGCCGTGAAAAAAGAAAAGCCGCCAATTAGTGATGAGGTTTTGAAGCACTACTACAAGGCAGTATCCGAGCTATCAATACCAGTCAAGAACAACTCCAATTTGAAGATCAAATCTAACGCACTCAAAAAAGAGGTAGGCGAGGATGGGGCAATCAAATATCTAAGGTTTATAGCCGAACAATACCAGAGTCTACCCGATGATGGTTTTAAACCTTCATTGAGCGAGGGTATGGATATCTACGCAAAAAGAGGGCAGATAGGTAACTGGATTAATAAACGAATCAATAAACCAACCAAAGGGACACACAAAGTATGAGCTATGAACTTACAGACTATAAGGGTCAATCACTAACGATAACGAGCGAGCAAGCAGACAGTATTGCAAACATAGCCGAACTGATAGAGATAGAAATAAGAGGGCAGAAACACTACCTAAACCCCAAGAACATAGCGAGCATACGACCCACCCGACAGACCGAGCAGCCCACTGATATGCTTATAGACGCGCCGGACTACAGAGGCAGAGTCAGCAAGAACAAAGAGAAGATACGCCAGATGCTTAAAGACAAGGGTATCTAGGTAGCGTATACTAGTAGATACATTAACAATTTCATAGTAAACAGTATGCACGAATCACTGGATAGGTTGCCGAAAGGCAGCGACACTCATATAAACTAATTTTCAAACTATTACAAAATGGGTGTTTGTTTTGCTAACCATATCCAGTCGTGCCTACTGTTTATTATCAATAGTAGTTAGTAGTGAGGGCGCAGGATCACAGGCACAGAACCTGATTCAGACTAAGCTTGCTGTAACCCTCTCTACTGCCTATTATCCCGTTCATGCTAAACTAACGGCATGAACCACCTAATAAACAAGAAGTTCAAAGTAAAACAAATACCCGCCAAATACAGTTGGACTAACTACCTAGCCAGAGACCCAGCCATAAAGTTGAACAAACAAAAAGCGACCTCTTTACAAAAGTCGCTCATTTATACACAAAGCAAAGACAACTAGCTAGGTTTCTATTGCATCAGCTAGCCACTGCTTAGTATTACTCATTGTCTATCTCCTTTTTAACTGTGAATAGATTATTGGGCGCACTATATTTTCCCACGGTAGTATAAATTGACCAGGTCTACCGCCAACTTTAAACTCAAACTCTATTTTCTTAGCTATATCTTCACAAAAACCCTGCACAGCTGCTACTTCTGCTTCATGTATTAGGCGGTTTATCTCATCATGTACACGCTGCACTCTAGTATCCTCGTCCTGGTGTGGGCTGAAGTCCCAGTATTGTATTATCTCGTTTATCTGTTCGTCTAGTTTACTCACAACTAAACCCCATACTTTCGTTTATTAGCTTGAACTCACCGCCAAATGCACACTCCAGACCCACGTACGAGCCGTCAGACTGCATATTGACTGCTCTTGCACTAACGCCCAAGGCATAGCCCATTGCAACCGCCATGACGAAGAACCAGACTGCTGCAAGAAACACGCCAAATGCTATTCCTGCTAGTATATTCCTAAAACTATTCATACCACTCCTTGCTGTAATTGATAAGGTGAACAGTTTAGATCTTATTCAGGATAGCTCGCAACTCATTAAAGGTTCTCAACCTAAATACAGTATAGCAGTTACAGTACTAAAGTCAACCCCTATTGTACAAAAGTAAGCATGAGGGGTATAGTGTATACATAACGACCCAGGCTAAAGTTGCTCGCACCTTACAATCAACCTCCAATGATTGATACTATAATTCTCACACACACAGTATTGTCTCTCACATGAGATACTGACCTAAAACAAACATGATTGCCATCCTTGCCAGGTGGCATTTTTTAATGTACACTAACCATAACTAACTTAAAGGACAGCCCCTCAATGGATAAGCCCGCCCAATCTCTAAAAAAGAAACTAAACAAAGCAATAAAAGAACGTGAAAGCCCTCAGAAAGACTGGGAGACTATAGCAGACGTACTAACCCCAGAAGGCAAGAAGAACATCAAGAAGGGTGATCTTATGGGTTTCGCCCAATCAGACGGAACTACTCACCACTACAAGTTCATGAGAGTAAACAAATCCAAAGACATATACATGGTCAAACGTATAAAGACATACACACCAGAAGAAGCAGAGCAACACATGGAAGATGAAGGGATAGCACCAAGTGAGTAAGGGAGTAAGTACAATGACTAAGTGTAAGAACGACGAGTGCGATCACATCAAGTTGAAAGACAACCTGTACTGTACTGAGCATAGTTGTTTGGCAGGCAAATTATATGACAGCCCAATGGAATATATGGTAGACCAAGACGGCATACCAAATATAGGAGGTGCAGTGATGTTTACACAATACTGTAAAAGGTTTAGAGAGCAGTTAGGCGATAGCGATATAGATAATAGCTGGGTATACTACAATATGGTGTCAAACTTCTATAGATGGGAACTACAAAGTGTCTAACCCCTACGCCAAGGCCGCCCAATTCATAGAGGAACAACTAACATGAAGATTAAAGCTGAGCTAAAGAACGTAACCGCCGCCAAATCCCAAAGTCAAGACATGGTGTATAAGTTTACATTTATAACAGACGACAAGAGCGTATTAGCACTAGGGGCATTACAGGCTGATACTATATTTAATATAGAGGTAAACCCAGAATGAGCAGACCAAAAGCAGTTACAGAACCAGTCATACTAGAACTAGAGAAAAGGTACAGAGATGGCGCTACTACATTGGAGTGTATTAATGGCATCATAGCGGAGTCAACATACTACGATTATCTCAAGAATGATATAGAGTTCTCGGAGCGTATGAGTATTGCTAGGGAGTATACTACTGAATTAGCCCAAGCAGTTATCGCCAGACGGGTAAAGCGCGGTGACGTAGATAGCGCTAAGTGGTGGTTAGAACGTAAGAATAAGAAAGAATTTAGCACACGCACAGAGACTACTGGAGCAGACGGCAAAGACTTACAGCCCATACTAGTGAAGTTCATGGATGAGAATACAGACAATAAGTAAAAGGCGCACAGCTTGAAGCAACAGATAGTAAACATACCTAAAGAATACAAGCGTCTATTTGATGATGACTGGCGAGAAGCTGCTGTATTTGGGGGTCGCTACTGCTTTACTGGCGAGACATTAGTATCTATGGCTGACGGTACGTTTAACAGGATAGACAGTCTTGCGGTGGGTGACAAAGTATTGTCTATGGTGGGTGTAGATGATATAATCACTAGTGTAGATATGTTTAAGGACAATTACGACCCTAAACCAATGCTACAGGTAATAATCAATGGCTACAAAACCAACACGACATACGACCACAAATACTTTAACGGGCAGTCTTATGTTCCTATCTATCAGCTTGTCTGGGGAATTATGGGAGCAAGTCAAAGACGAACCCTTGAATTATTATGTAAGCAATATGGGCCGTCTACTTACAACGAGCTACAAGGGTGGCTACAGAACCGAAGTAATGAAACCAGCGGTCAACCACAGCGGTTATTTAATGACGGTAGTTGGCAAGAGGACTCAACAAATACACCGCCTAATAGCAAGAACATTTATACCCAACCCAGAGAACAAAGAGACGGTAAACCACAAGAACGGAATCAAGACGGACAACCGCTTAGAGAATCTAGAGTGGGCAACACGCAGCGAGCAGTCGATACACCTGTGGCAAACAGGCTTGAGGACGGACGCACACTTAATGGGAAACAACTTCAGGAAGATGGACGAGACTCAAGTCAGAGAATTATTACAGTTTCGCTTAAACAATCCAACAATGCCGATAAGGCTAATGGCGAAGCATTTATCGAACAAGACTGGGTTGAACTACGATGGGATAAGAGATTTACTGGGTCGCAGGACTTGGAAGCACTTACAGACGGAATATCCGTACAAACCCATGACAGTATGGGAAGCTCGAAAAAATGGGTTGAAGTGGCAAGAGTTTATGAATCAACAGACGTATGGTGCATAAGCACAGACAAGAATCATAACTACTTTGCTAATGGCGTAAATGTAAGCAACTCTTTGAAATCTCACACTATAGCTAGAGTGCTGCTTATCCAGGGTAGACAAAAGAAAATGCGCTTTGGTTGCTTCCGTGAGTATCAGAACTCCATAGCTGACTCATCACACCAACTACTTAAAGACCTAATCAATCAATACGAGCTGCATGACTACAAGGTAACAGAGAACTCTATCGTCAATACAATCAATGGTACTGACTTCTTATTTAAAGGACTCAAGCACAACGAACAATCTGTCAAGTCTATTGAGGGTATAGACATAGCATGGGTAGAAGAAGCCCAGACTATTAGCAAGGAATCAATCGAGGTACTAACACCAACTGTGCGTAAGCCAGGCTCTAAGATTATCTATTCATACAACCGACTACTAGAGAACGACCCAGTACATCAACGCTTAGTGATAGAGGGCCGCCCAAACACTATCCTAATAAACGTCAACTATGACATAGCAGAGAAGTACGGACTACTACCAGATGTTATCAAGAATGAAATAGAAGATGACAAAGAGAATAGACCATCACTGTATAAGCACAAGTGGCTAGGTGAACCAAACAGCGTAGAGCGTAGAGTATACAATGGCTGGGTACAAGTAGAGGGTATACCGCATGAAGCTAGACTAGAACGCAGAGGGCTGGACTTTGGCTTTAAGAACGACCAAAGCGCACTAATAGCAATCTACTACTATAATGGTGGATATATCATTGATGAAGAAATGTACCGCAAAGGTATGCACAACAATCACATAGCAGCCAACATAGACGGACAGGAAGATCCAAACACTCTCGTAGTTGCGGACAGCTCAGAGCCAAAAACAGTGGCAGACTTAAAAGATAATTTTGGTATTAACGTGATCGGCGTTAAGAAGGTAGGTGGCATAACAAGTACAGGCTCTAAGAAGTCCTTTAAGATATTTGGCATTGACTACGTAGGACAGCAGAAGATTAGCGTAACACGTAGATCACTTAACATATGGCGTGAATATACACAGTACCTACACAAAGAGGATAGAGATGGACGCATATTGAACGACCCAGAGGACGGCAACGATCACGCAATGGACGCACTGATGTATGGATTCATGGGACTTAGACCACAAGACGAAGAAGATGAAGAAGTAACAGCTCCCGACTGGATTAAGCAGTCAATGGGCATAAACTAGGAGAGAACACCACTGGATAACCACAAGAAATATATGGTACAATAATAATGACTAGTAGACGTGTTACTGATAGCAAATTGAAAGACAAGAAAACATCATATACAGACAAGCCTAAAGAAGGTGCTGAAAAAGATACGCTTAAAATGGTCATGGACATGCACAAAGACTGGAAGTCTTACAGTGACAAGCTAAAGCCTGACTACATCCGTGACACTAAACTTTATAACAATGAACGTGTATCCAAGAACCGATACCGAGGTGTAGCAGATACATTTGTACCTATGACATTCGGAACTATTGAGACTATGGTTGCTGCACTAGCGACTGGTAATCTTAACACCGACTTTATACCACAGGACATTTATAAGTACCTACAAGAACGCTTCGAAAAGGGCTTTGAAGAAGGTGGTGAAATGTCTAAAGAACAATTCCTAGTAGAAGCAATACGTGAAGCAGTTAGTGGCGGTGTGATTGAAGATGAAACACTTGATGTACTTAACGCTCTGTATGATTACTTCTGGGATATTGGTAATTGGGATAATGAACTAGAGAACCTAGTACGTGACGGACTAAAGACAGGAACAGGCGCTTGGTGGTTGACATGGAACGTAGACCATCCTGAATTAGTAACCGTGCCATTCCCTGATTATATATTTGACCCAACAGCAAGCGGAGACAAGGCAGCTAAATACAATGGCCGACGGTACATGGCTGATATTGATGAACTACGCAATGAAGAAATTGCTGATACTGACCCAAAGGCAAAAACAGGAGCTATGAAGAAACGCTACAATATCCCTGAGGATATAAGCAAGGCTAACTCTAAGTCAGAAAAAGACAAGCACGATAAGCAGATGAAAGAAGAACTGTTGTTTGGTTCTACTGTTGACTACGATGCGAAGAAAGACAACAAACAAGTAGAGGTCATAGAGATACAAACAGACGACAGATGCTACACAGTATTGAACCGCCAATACCTAATAGAAGATGAAGTAAACCCATTCAAGGCACAGGCCGAGCTAATGGGTATAGAGTATGACGGCTTCTTATCTGGCATCACATGGGCTAACTACAAAGACAACTCCCTATTAGTAGGACGCAGCGAGACTGCTACATTCTGGCAAGAACAAGAACGCCTTAATGATGTCACTAACCAGAAGTCAGATGCAGTTACAAGAGCATTGATACAACAAAAACTAGTAGACCCTGCACTTAAATCACAGAAGAACTCTATGGGTATTACTGGTGCAGTACTATGGGGAACAGCAGGACAAGTCGCTAACATCCCACAAGACCAAGTACCACCACTTGCATTCGGCGAAGAAAACTCTATTAAGAACAACATACGTGAAGTTACCGCCACAGACCAGATCGTTAAAGGTGTAGGTTCAGACAGTGATGTTACCGCAACCGAAGCAAAACTGCAGGTCGCACAATCTGGTCAACGCATAGAAATGAAGATAAAGAGCCTAGAGCGTGGCCCACTTAAAGTACTTGCAATTAAGACGCTATACCTAACACAACTATTCATATCTGACCCATTCATAGTGCCGCAACCAGGAAGCAACGGTATTAGTGCTGTATTGTTTGACCCAAGCAAGTATTCAGGTAACTTCATACCAAAGGTTAAACTTACTATAGATGCTAAGAACTCCGAGAAGCGTGAACAGGCTGAACAGCTAAACACTTACCAGATATTGATACAAGACCCTACTAACAACCTACAGGCTGTTAAAGAACTTCTACTACCTAAGATTACTGGATTTGATAAAGACGAAGTAAAGCGTATATCAGAACAACCACAACCAGAAGAGATGATGGGAGAACAATTACCACAGGAATCACCAGCAGAGGAGATGTTAGCCTAATGGATGACCAATCAGAGTTACGATTACAGACAGAACGGTTTGTGCAGTCAGAGTATGGACAATACATACTCGATTTGCTTGAGGAGATGTATCAGGGCAAGCTATCAAACGCTCAGTCAATTAACAATGACAAACCTGTACGTGATTTAGATAGAGGCGTAGGAATAAGGGAGGTAATCACAGCTATTAAATCCCCGTTGGAATAACAAGCCTCTCTACAGTGAGTTCAAAACAAACTCGCCAGGCTGTAGGGGGACTTGTTCGGCTAACGGCAACGAATAAACGAACAGCACATTAACAATACTAATCAGAATGAGGGCACGGACTATGTCCTGTCCCTTTATTCGACAATAAGGCGTAGTATCGCTATCTTTTCAACCAAACAATTCCCGAAAGGATAAACACCGATCTCTAGTCACAATGTCGTGTCCTCTTTCTGGCGAGTATTAACAATAAATAGGAGTACGGAAAATGGATAAAACCACAACCCCAGCTTCAACAGATGACGGCGCAGCTACACCAGTAGACGCACAACCAGTTCTACCCGTTGAAGATGCGGCGGCAACCCCACAACCAACGCCAACAAGTCAAGAACCAGCACAAGCAGACCCAGAGTATGCCGCTTGGTTAGAATCAAAGAAGTTAGACGGTACATCCGCTGATGCTTTCGAGCAAGCAGCTAAGATGGCATATAACTCAGAGAAACTTATGACTAAGGCCACGCAAGAAGCATCTGAACTGAAAAGGTCACTGAGTGGTAACACACCAGTAGAGCAAGGACAAGACCCAGGAATGGGCGAGTTCATCGCAGACTACAAGAGGGACAAGATGATAGGCACGTTCAAGGAAACGCACAAAGATTGGCAACAGCACGAACCAGCAATGGCGACACTGTTACAAGAACAAGTGCAAACACCTGATGGCGTGTTCACAAGAAGCCAATTAGTAAACGCTGGTTATGCCAGCCTAGAACAAATTTACCGAGAAGCTAAAGGTTCATCCCCTGATACAGGATCAATTAAAACAGAAGCCAAGCAAGAAGTACTCCAGCAATTAGCAAACACGCAACGAGCTGGAGGCGCATCACCTAACGCTTCACAATCTAATCCTAAAGCACCCGTAGCTGATACAGCAATGGACGCTTTTAAAAGAGGAATGGGCGTAGAGTAGCACTCTGAATATCTCGTTGCTTTAACCAAACGAAAGCAACAACCACAATGGGATTTAACGCAGCATCAGGACACCTAGCTGTCCTAGACGAAGCTTTTAGCTTACCGTCTAAAACATCAGAAATAGTAAACAAGGGCGATGTAAAACTCGACTTTGAAGGACGAAACGCAGTAACAATCTATTCAATAGATGACGTAGAAGAAGTAAATTACGTTTCTAACGGTGTAAACCGTTTTGGAACAATGAACGAAATCTCTACACAGACACAGACATTCACACTTTCACAAGACAAAGGTGCAACATGGTCAATTGATCGCCGTACTAACAGCGACCAAATGAACGTTGCAGACGCTCAAGAGTCAATCGCTCGCCAAGCACGTAACGTTGCAGTTCCAGCAGTAGACATCTACCGCCTTGCAATCGCACAAGCATACGCAGTAGCAAACAGCCAAACAGCAACAGCTGCTTTGACTGACACAAACGCTTACGAGAAGTTCCTAGATCAGAATGACGCAATGACAAACGCACTAGTACCTGAAGAAGGACGAGTATGTTACATGAACCCAACAGTTCACTCACTTCTAAAGCGAGATCCTGAATTTGTAAAGCAGTGTGACAAGAGTTATGCAGATCTTAAGACTGGAACAATCGGCATGGTTGACGGCGTGACATTGAAGAAAGTACCAACTAGCTACCTAGTAGCAAACACTGGTTACCTATTCATCCACGAAAACACAATGATTAGCCCAACCAAGTTCCAAATGGCTCGTGTACTTACAGAAGCACAGGGTATCGATGGTTCAGTTTGTGAATACCGACGTTACTACGACGCATTCATTCCTTCAAAAAAGGGTGTGAGCATCCGTGCACACATGATCGCCTAATAACTTAGGAGTAAATTAAATGTCAAGATTACCAGCACCAACAGTAGGCACAGAGAACCAAGGGGATGGCCGCATGGTCAACACCCCTGGCTTCTACATCCACGAAGCGGCCAATAAAGTAGTAGAAACATCACCATTAGTTCCTGGACACGTTCAGGCTGATGCGTTTGTACAACTTGGCTTCCGAAAGATGAGTGATACCGAAGTAGCAGAGTATAAGAAATCTAAAGAAATTAAAACAGAGACTAAATAGTCTCGAAAAGGAAAATAATATGCCAGTAATGGAAGCAACAAATGTTTCTCTAGTCAGCGCTACTGTAACCGGTGACAAGACTTTAGCAGCAACAGACAACGGAGTAGCTCAAGTAGTTACTTCAACAGCAACATTGACACTACCAGCAACGGGAGTTGAATTTGAATTCACAATCGTTAATGGTGGTCAGAAATCAGTAACAATCACACTAAGTCCTAACGCAAACGACCAAATTGCAGGAAACGGTTTCACAGCCGCAGACAACAAGGATGCAATCAACACACTAGGTAACTACGGAGACACAATCTCAGTACGTGGTGACGGTTCAGGTGGTTGGGCAATCACTCAAGTACGTGGTAACTGGACTCGTCAGGCTTAAATAGCTACATAGAGCTGGTATACGCCAATGACTGCAAGTATAATAGACTGCAGAGGCATACATACCAGTTCAATTGTGTCTAATTAACCCAACAAGGAAAACATGGCAGACAAGACAATACAACAGATAAATACAGACAATAACCTGCCTAACCCATCAGGTAATGAGGTAGTACCAGCCTTTGACCCAGATGCACCTTCCTCTACCGTTGGTATTGTTATATCTGCATTACCTATTTCTACAGCCACACAGACCGCACTAGACGCTAAACAAGCTTCATTGGTATCAGGAACTAACATCAAGACTATAAACAGCACCAGCCTACTAGGAAGCGGTAATATAGCACTAGGCGGAGCGGTTGACTCAGTAAACACTCAGACTGGCGTAGTTGTGATAGATGCAGACGACATTAGCGATACGTCAACTACAAATAAGTATGTTACCTCTTCTGATGTTACTAATCTGTCAAACCTATCTGGAACCAACTCAGGTGACCAAGATATAAGTGGTATAGCAACCAACGCCAGCGCCATAACAGACATAGAGACAAAAACAGACAACATCTCTGTTACCCAGGCGGTTAATCTCGACACTATGGAATCTAATATAGCCACTAATAACTCTAAAACAACCAACGCCACTCATACAGGCGATGTTACAGGCTCGACATCTTTAACTATTGCTAACAACGCTGTTACTAACGCTAAAGCGGCTCAGATGGCTACTAAAACTTATAAAGGTAGGACAACTGCTGGCACTGGTAACTCAGAAGATGTAGCCGTAGCAACCCTAAAGACAGACTTAGTACTAGTAAAGGGTGATGTAGGACTAGGGAATGTGGATAACACCACCGACGCAGGTAAACCAGTATCGACAGCTCAACAAACTGCCCTAAACTTAAAAGCTAACTTAGCTTCTCCTAATTTAACAGGGACACCTACAGCACCAACACAAACTGCGGGCAACAGTACAACACGTATTGCCACTACTGCGTTCACTACAACAGCACTAAACCTAAAGGCCAACAACTCAAGAAATATCAACACAACTGCACCGCTATCAGGTGGCGGCAACCTATCAGCAGACCGCACACTGACTACTTCTATGGCAACCAATAGACTGATTGGGCGAGGTACTGCGTCTACGGGCGTGATGGAAGAAATAACACTTGGTACTAACTTATCACTTACAGGCACAACACTTAACGCTACGGGTGGTGGTGCTGTAGATGTCGTATCAAACGTAGCGACAAGCACCATTCTTGGTAGAACTACAGCAGGTTCAGGAGATTCAGAGGAACTAACACCTTCCGCAACACGCACACTGCTA
>Ga0222691_1000501_pt1 | contig 13576 bp, 16 predicted proteins | sample AntAcemetage1237_FD_179839 | JGI IMG/M metagenome (GOLD analysis project Ga0222691, IMG submission 179839) | Saline water microbial communities from Ace Lake, Antarctica - #1237 | ecosystem: Environmental > Aquatic > Non-marine Saline and Alkaline > Saline | place: Antarctica: Ace Lake... | reverse complement strand
GTCGCCAGTCGTGTGCGAGTGCCCCCACGGACAGCGTATAGTCACCCAGTCGCTTCCGCTATCCGCTAGTACCATGTCTTCGGCGTAGAGCCACTCTAGTACCGGGTCGATTGCGCCGTTAGCCGCCTGAGATATTGGCGCGGTTGGCAAATATTTTGTGTGGTACTTGCGCGCTAACGGTGCCAGCTCACCCGCTACAATCTTGTCCCACGTTACCAGCTCGGCGTTAAGCTCGTAGTTAATATGAATCAATAGCGCTTCGGGCGTCCAGTATGGCCCATCCATTGTGCGCAGCGTAACAGGGTACATGCGTTTGTCGTCCACGTTCTTGCCGTTAATGCCCGCAGGTAAGCGCACAATTTTTGTCGCCATTAGCCCGCCTGCGTCAGTTAGGCCCGCCATAGCCGCCGTCTGAATTAACGCGACTGCGTGCCCATAGTCCGTTATGGGGGTGTCTAAAACGTAGCCGTATTGAAAGTTCCCCGCGCTGGACTCGATAACGTACGTAGGGTTATCACGCAGCATTGGCGGTAGGCTGTCGATAGCTACCTTAGTTCCTACGTCGTCAAGCACAAGTACGTGAAACGCCGAAAACAGTTCGCGCTTATGGCGCATTGTGCCTTCGTCGTCGGGAAAGCAGGTACTAGCGTTAAAATACATAGCGCGGGCTTTAGTCGTGCGGCCCATTACTTTGCTGATTAGGTGGGCCACGCCGCCGGGGCTTGGCATACCGGGATTGTTATAGGATGCGGAATACACTAATCGGTGCGCGCCGTCGGCTATAGGGGCGTGAAAAACGGTGTCTATAAATTCTTGTGTTTCGTCAGGGTTGTACTCGTGCTGAACGTCGCCTAAGAGTTGAAGTTTGGGCGCCGCACTCAAGCTATTTTTAGCTCTCGCTTGTGCTTTTGTTTCGGCTTGGGTACTATCCCTTGTGTCTGCCATTGGTGATCGCTCCTACTGGTAGTTTGTTCTGCCTAACGAGTCGCAGCGTTAACGCAGATTTAAGAGCCCCGAAAGGGGCTTTTTTATTTGCCGTACCTTTCCATTATTTTTGGCTCTGCTGCTAACGGTAATCCTCGCGCCCATATTTCAGACTCTTCCATTACCTTTTTTATGTGCGCTGCGGCTTGCTCGGCTTGCTCTATCGGAACCTCTAAGCCTATTTCATCATGACAATGAAGTACAGCGTCGTCTACCCGACGTAGTGCAGCGCGTAACAGTGCAGCGCAAAAAGCTTGCGTTACATTCTCGGCCAATAGCCCGCGCCATAACTTAAACCGGGGCCACTCTTTGTCGTCTGCTTTTGGCTTCCAATTTGCCTTAAGTGCTGTTAATTGACGCTGTGGGCCGTACTTCGTTTCTACCGTTTCTACGCGCGCTTGCGGGTAGGTTATGTAATGGTCGCCAGGTAGCTTGCACAGTAGCGAGCCCCCCATAAGTTCTGGCACAAATGTATAGCTTACCCGCCCCGCTTCCATTTCTACGCCGGGATTCTTTACCGCGAGAATTGCGGCTTTCTCCAAATTATTCCAAAAATCTACGGCCCATTGGTTAGCGTGACGCCAGCGCGCAACGATCGTTTTTACTTCGGGCTCGGGTAGGTACACGCCGTAGTTTTTAGCCATTGAGTTAAACGCACCGACCGCGCCGCCGTAGCCTAGTGACAGGAGTACCACTTTACCTACTTGGCGCTTATCGGTGCCTGCATCGTTTGCGGCTTCCTCGTAAGCGTCTAGTAGTTTTTTGTCTATTGGCTTGCCGTGCTCGTCTTTTGGTGCGGCGTCATAGCGTGCAAACGCGTCTAGTCGTTTCTGCGCTCGCGGGTCGTCAGCTAGCCACGGTAGTGCTCTACTCTCAATGCCTGACCAGTCGTTAACTACAAATATTTTACCGGGCGCGGGGATAAGCGCCGGGCGTAACAGCTTAGACAGGGTATCCATTATGGTGCCTTCGTCTAATGTGTTGCCCGCTAGCATCATGCGCGCATACATAGTGGCATCAGCAACGGACCAACACTCACGGCGAAAGTTATGCAGCTGCAGGCCGCGACTTGTATAGCGTAACGTAGCGGCGCCCGCGTACATAAATGCGCCGCGTACTCTGTCGTCTTCGGCGTCGGCGCGCTCTACCATGCGCTTGAACTTGCTTACGCTTGACTTGTTGCCGTCGTCTAGTGCGGCTATGACGTTGTATACTTCGTCAGCTAAGGTTATTTCGCACGCGTCAGCGCGCCCTAGCAGGCTTTCTCGTATGTCTTTAGCGAGTGAATTTTTACGTACCTTGTCTTTGTACACTACGGTCAGCGCTTCGGCTTCAACACTGAGGCGGGGAAGTAACCAGTTTTTTATGCGGGCGTTCTGTGTGTGTTTGGTAGCCTCACCGCCTGTTAGCTCGGATAACTCGCGGCCGATAGCGTTAGTTTCTACGCTGGCGTACGCGGTCGCGCTAGTCGCTAGTGCGCGATCTATACGTATACCCCTGTCGTTTATGCGCTCGTTAACTAGCCAATCAGCATGTTCAGTAGGCGACAGTAGGCGACACGAATTCACTAACGCTTTTGTAGCGAGTATGTCGTCTACGCAGTATTCGCCAAGCGCGTGTAAGTCTACGCGGCTTTCGTAAAATTGGCCTGTGTCTTTGTTAGGTATACACAGTTTGCGAATCAATGCACCGCCTGAGTGATTCTTACGGTGCTTGGCGTTTAGCGCTCGCGTGCCGTCGTCTAAGTTAGCGGGCAGGGCATTTACGCGAGCTTGGGCGCTTGTGCAGTACCAACGAGCTACGGGAACGGGCGGAAAAGCGTGGTCAGCGGTCGCAACGCACTCCCAGATGTGTTGGTCAAACCTGGCATTGTGCGCCGCTATCAGTCCGCCCTTTCTCATGTGCAGCACTAGGGCTTTTTGAAAGTCCATTGGCAGCGCGATTTCGTAACCATAGAACAGCCATACGCGCTCGTCGTCGGGGTCAGAAAAACACGCGGCAAAGCATAGCACCTCAGTGCTTAGGTCTTGCGCGTATAGATCACTACCAGCGGTGAGAAGGTCCACGCGTGAGCGGGTTTCAAAATCGATTATAAGCAGGTTAGTCATTAGTTACTCGCAGATAGCTTTTAACGCGTTAAGCGCCATATCGTGTATTTCCTTTTGCCCGAGTTCGTAGCTTCTAACTTTTATGCTATCAAGGCGCCCCTTTAGTTCGTGAATCGTGTTTAAAGCGTCTGCGAGTGCTTGAGCTTTGTGTTTCGCAGGATACCATTTTGAATCCTCCACCAAACTTAACGTGTCCACCACGTACCAAAGCCCTTTTTTAAGAGGTAAGGTGTTGTACATGCGGTGCTCGACTATGAACCTAGCTTCGGTCATTTCGTTGTGCTCCTGTGCGCAACGGGTGCGCTTTGTTTGCTAACCATTGGACGGTAGCCCAAGCACCACGTTTGTGCGCGAGTACCATTTCTTGTTGAATGAGCGTTAAAGAAATCATTTTTAAATTAGTATCCGCAGCGCTTCATCTACTTCGCCGCGCAATTCTTGCGGTAGCTTTTCGTTAGCCCTTAACTTCTCTAACGCTAGCTTAAGACTTTCTAGTTCTGCCTGAATAACCATGACTTTATCGAGTAGTTCTATCACCATCGAGTCACGCGGGCTCGGGTAGCAAATTACACAGTTACGTTCAGCGTGCTGCTTGCAGCTTAGTAAGCTCATAGCTCGGTGTCCTATTTAATCGGGGGAATAAAAAGGGGCCTAAGCCCCTTCCGTTTTAGCTGGCGATTGCGCGCCGTCTCTTCTTCGGTGCCGCCGTTTCTTCTGCTGGCGCAGTCTCGGCGGCAGGCTTACGCTTACGCGTGCGCGGTGCGGGTGCCTCGGCTTCTGCTTCCGCTTCGGGCTCGGCGTCGGGTACTTCGGCAGCGAGTTTACGCTTGCGCTGTTTAGGCGCTGGCTTAACGAGTTCTTCCTCTATTTCCTCGTACTCCGCTTCTTCGCCTTCCTCTTCAAACTCGCCTTCTTCTTCGGCGCCGTCGTCCGCTTCGTCGTAGTATTCTTCGTCGTCGTCCGCTTCGTCGCCCTCGCTAATTTCGTTAATGTCACCCCACTCGCGAATGCTGAATATAGGCGTATAAATTTTGCCGTAGTCAGAGTGTTTGTACGACGACATTTCAAGCTCTACTAGTGGCATGATATGCGCGGGGTCTACATCGACTTGCTCAATAATTGCCTGTACTAACTTGTTGACCGCTTTTAGTCCGCCTATTGCAGTCGTCTTATAAAGTACTTGGGTGCCTTTGTCATCGCCGTTTGTGCAGTACAGCAAAAAGCCTACTTGCTTCTTATAGTCTGCATCGACTACAGGTAGATCGGCCAATAGCACTGGCGTGCCGGTCATTGGCGCCATGCCTTCGCCTAGCAGGCCTACGCCTCGTGCTCCCCATGCGGCGTAACCTTCGCTTAGCGAGTGCGTATTGACGGCCCACAGTGAGCCCTCTTGCACGTCTATGTCGTCGGCTGAGTAAACCCATTCGCCAGACTTTAACAGTCGTAAGAACGGGTTACTTTCGGAATCCGTAGCGATACGCGACTTAGCGGTACTAAGTGCTTTTGCTAGGGCTTGTGGATTTAATGCGGGTAGATTCGTGTTCATAATATTTAACCTTCTGATTTATAATTAATGTTTAGTTACCTTTAACCTTACGTAGTTCGATCTAACGCTTGCTTTAGCGCACCAACCGAGAGAACCGCCGGGCGCTTGTCGCTATCGCGTGCAAGTGTGTTACCCGAAGACTCTTTTACAATATAGTCTCCTATCTTGCTAAAGTCTAGCTTTTTAGCCTTAAATACTTTTTCTATTTGCGGCGCAGAAAGCAGCTTAGGCGCGGCGAACACGTCAGTAACTTTTAAGTTATTCTCGCCTCGCGAACTCTTCACCATTTTACGTAGCTTCTCTTCTGCGGCGGCAATGTCGGAGAATTTACGGTCCGCGCGCTTCGCGACTAACTTATAACCTGGTATGGCGACGCCTAGTTCTAACTGCTCGTGCGCGTACTTCTTAACGTCAGTAATCCAATCGTCTAGCGCGTAGGCCAGCTCTAAACTTTCCGCTACGTTTTTGGCTATGCCGTCGCCTATGCGCAGCGCCGCGTTAGCCGCGCCCGTCTTAGCCGGGCATATAGTGGCGGCGGGACAGAATTTGCAGTGTTTGCCCATAGCGTACTTCGGTTCACCCTCGTACTGAATAGCAGCAAACAAGTCGGTGCGGAATTTAGCAAACGTCTTAGGAGGCACGTCCCACGTTTTGCAGGTTTCATGTTCGCCCCTGCTATCGATAGGCTGAATTATAGCTACCGATAGATCACGATCAAGAAATAACTCAGGCACGCTATGACTTGCAGTTAGCCCGTAGAACATGCCTTGCTCTGAGTTTTCGGCGTCTACTTCAACTCCCTGGCCGAACTTCCAATCGACTATGTGCACCTTCTCACTGGACCACGCCATAACGTCAGTAGTACCGCCTATGTCTTCGTTAAGCTCGAACGTCTGCTCTACTTCAAAGTCTAGTATGTTGTGCTCTTTGCAAAAGGCGTCCCACGCCTCAAGCGCTACCCATAACCGGGCTACGTGCACGTCGGTAATGACTACGCCGCCAATGTCTTTAGATAGCACGTCGTCGGGCGTGTCTATCTCACCCTCTAACAGCATTTCCATGCACGTATGCAGCGCGGTGCCTTCTTCAGCGTACGAGGATGACGCGTCGTTTTTCGGTAGTGTTTCTGCTAGCGTTATCCAGCTTGGACACTGGATTGTCCGCCCCGCAGTCGAGCCGCCGTATTTAAAATGCTTCATGATTTACCCCTTTGTCGTTTTGTAGTGGTTAAGCAGTCCGGTGATTACGCTTGCTATAGGCGCATTCTCTTTGGTTGCGAGTTTGTCTAACCGGTCGTACGTCGCCCAATCCACGGATACTGTCGCGGTCGCGCGGTTTCTGTCCGGGGTTCTAACTTTTCGTTTTGTCAGTAGCACGTTGATCTCTCCTGTTGACTATAAGTTCTGCGCAACACTTAGCCGCTACTGTAGGCGTACTGCCGAAGCCTATGCACACGACGTTGCGCGTTATGTTTTGCTTTGCGTACCATACGCCCTCATCTTGGTTAATAATCACTGCTAGTTAACCTCTAAGGCGGGGTCGTAAACTTCGCAGTTACTAATGGCGGCGCGTTGCTGCGCGTCGGGGTAGGTAGTAGCAAACTCAAGAATGAAACTTGCTCGCGAATCTATGAAAGAAAACAGCGCCATTTGTACAACGGGTGGCTGCGCCAGTATCCATTTGCTCATGTTCACGCCCGCTATAAAAATATTACCCTCGTCGTCCGCTAGGTTTTCGCACTGATCGTAAAGCCTAGACAGTTCGGCCAGGTCGTATATGTGCGGCGTGTTGCGGCGCGGTGCGTAATACATAAGCGCTTTTATGTCGGGGTCGTGTTGCAAGCCCCATGCGTGCATAAATTCATGCGTTAAAAAACGGTACGCCGTTTGCGGGGTGAGCGTGCTAGTGCGCAACCATATATCAGCTTCTATTATTTCGCCCGTGCTCTGCCTGAACCACCACCGCGCGAGCCCGGCTACCGTTGATTCTTGGTCCGTTTCTATGTCGGGGTCGTCCTGGATCACCGCTTGCTGTGCCGGGTAGGTGTCACTGCAATAAAGCACGTTCATGCCGTCTTGCGTTATTTCTGGCGGTATAGGCAAGCGCCCAAAATACTTCATAGGAATCGGTGCGTACTCGGCTATAACTTCTAGCATGATGTCCTCAAGGTATGCAGGGCACCCGTCGCCAAGGCGCAGAAACATGCCTAGCGCTTGTGACCAGCGCTCACCGTTAAACTCGGCGCGTGCAGGGGTCGCCGCGATCAACATCACGGCTACCAGTAGTGCGTTAATAAATTTTAGTTTTTTCATTTCTCGTGCTCCGTAGTTAGTAAAGCTAAGTGTTTGACGTTCGGTGTTTGTTGTTGGCGACGTCCATAGCTTGTCGCTGTTCGTCTTCGGTTAAGGGTACCGCAGCTAGCGGGTGATCTAAGCACAAACGGTGCGCTCCTTTGCGGTGTGGGTGAGGTACCGGGAAGCAATAGCACTTGCCGCGTTTGGATTCTTTGCGCACATACGTGTCCTCGACACTTACGACGTCGGTAGATTTGCACACGGGGCACCTTATAGCGCGCCTGGCTCTGCTCGGGTGCATACGCGACGTAAAACCGTCGTGCGGTGGGCTAGCGCCTTTGCGCCTTCCTGCTTTGCACCGCATACGGTGTCTACTTCTCATACCTGCCATTTTTATCACCTATAGGGTTAATGACTGACCGATAAGCCTTTGACGATGCCTTCGCCATGACTACTCGTTTCTTCCAATTTGCAGATTGTTGGTAGCCTTTTCGGCACATGCCTTCATAATCTTTCATAACCCATTCCAAGGCCTCGCCTAACTTTTTAGCAGCCACTTCCACCGCTAGTAGGCGGGTTAGTTCTGCATCTTCCCTTCCAGCTTTCTTTGCCTGCTCTGCTATAGCTGTCCCAATAGCTTTTAATCCCATAGTGGTCATACCCATTCCCCCGCATTAAGTATTTCAATCAGTTTCTGTTTTTGTGCGGCCCAAGCAGTGGCTCTAGCAACGTCCCAAGCAGAGGCTCTAGCAGCGGCTCTAGCAGCGGAACTACCAGCGGAACTAGCAGCGGCACTAGTAGCGGCCCAAGCAGCGCCCCCACCAGTGGCTCTAGCAGCGGCTCTAGCAGCGCCCCCACCAGCGGCTAACTCCTCGTCCGTTGCCAGTCCATCGGAATGACGCCAAGCCACATTAAGAGCGCTTTTGCTACGATCATCTGTCATTAAGTGCTCGACCTGCCTAGCGCACCAAACGGCATATTTACGCCATAGGTTGTTGTACTCAGGTCGACATCGCATTGCCCACAAACAATCATCGAGGCTGTTTGTCTCAATAATATCTGCAAGTGGAAAACGTGCCTCCATGTCTGCGTCTTTACCTCCTTTAGCTGCTAAAACCTTTCGCCAACCGACAGCACACGGTGATTGTTCGCGGATTTCGGCTAGTGATATTGTGATTGCATTAGTGGTCATACCCATTCCCCCTTATGTGCTTGATCTGGCAGGTTGCAATGGCGAAGGCATATAAAACTCAAAGGTATACTTAAACCATTCCGCATCGCCTTCAAATATTGCGCAGTCCTCAGTGTCACACAAAGTAAAGTAGCCATCTTCGTAACTCCCCATTGACATAGGCATTTTTCTAGCCCATGCAATTATACGGGTGTGGGACACGTTGTAGTCAAACTCATCTACGCTTGTCCATGCAGTCACTGGCCTAGCTATCTCAGCCCTTTCAAGTTCCGGCTTGTGCTTGACCTCAGCTACTTTCCCGCCGCAAGAATGACAGTAGTTCATGCCGTTTTTCACTGTGTCTCCATCACCGAACTCCCAAGACTGGCCGCAGAAAGTATCGTAGTAGCTCTGGTTATACTCGTCTTGAAACCACTTACACTCTTTCTGTGCTGGCTTGGCGTTTATGGTGTTAAACATTTTTACCGCAATCTTCGCTTGATCAGGCGTAGTGCAACAAAAATAACTATTGCCATCAATTATCGGGTTCTCTCTATCGAATACCGTTCCAGCCAAACTATAGAACCGCTCCTGCTCTGTATCACTCATGTCTCTACCTCTGCCGGTGGTGGGGTGGGGTGGGGTGGGGCGGCAACCGCGAGTCTCGCAATCCGACAGCATTATCACGACTAATGTTTTGCTGCTTAACCGCCCCGTAAAGTTTTATTTTATTTTTTGTCGTCTAGTATTGACTGTGCGAAGTCTAGTATTCGCGTTGTCTCGCGCGCTTTAGTTTCGTCGCTATACGTTTTTACGTGTTCGCGGTATTCAGGTATTGTGAACGCTCGGCACCCTGCACGTATAAACCACGTCTCGTCGTATTTTTGAACCAAAAAGAATTGATGTCCGTCGTAACGCTGCGGTAGTAATCGTTGACCGGTAGCATCGCTCATATTGGCATCGCGCAGATCGGCACGGCGCAGATCGGCACCGCACAGCTTGGCATCGCACAGATCGGTACCGCACAGATTGGCATCGCGCAGATCGGCACTGCGCAGATCGGCACCGCACAGCTTGGCATCGCACAGATCGGTACCGCACAGATCGGCACTGCACAGATCGGCATCGCACAGATCGGTACCGCACAGATCGGCACTGCACAGATCGGCATCGCGCAGATTGGCATCGCGCAGATTGGCATCGCACAGCTTGGCACCGCGCAGCTTGGCATCGCGCAGATTGGCATCGCGCAGATCGGCATCGCGCAGATCGGCACCGCGCAGATCAGCATCGCTCAGATGGGCTTTTACGCCTGTAGTGTGGTCGTCCAAATACGCCGCGTGTAGTTCCAGTGCTTCTTTTAGTTTATCGATGTCCATAGTCGTTTTACTCTCGGTGCGTTTGCTTTATGTAGGAGACTATGGCACAGTGTTTAACCAATGGCAACAACATTTAAAAAGGTTTTATTATGACCGAAGCACAACTAGAAAAATGGGCGAAGGGCGAAGCTAAGAAGCGCGGCGTCCTAATGTATAAATTTAGGTCGCCACAAAAACGCGGCGTGCCCGACCAAATATTGTTCTATAGAGGGGCGACATTGCTTGTAGAGTTTAAAAGCCCTAGCGGCAAGGGCGTACTGTCGCCGCTACAACAAAAAGAAATTGCTACCTTTCGCGCGGCCAGAATGGCTGTCGCAGTAGTAGACACTAAAGTGGGTTTTATACTTCACATTAACGAGTTAATAAATCGGGGCAACGCACTAGATGAAATCACTAGACCTTCTCGGCACCAAGCAACAACAAGCTGTTACCCGCATCTATGAGAACGATTCGACGTATCTAATCGGACAGATGGGGAGCGGTAAGACAGTGGTAGCTTTGACCGCTGCCAGTGAGCTATTAGCAGCGCGGGAAGTGTCGCGGGTGTTAGTGGTGGCGCCGCCGCGCGTAGTTGACGACGTATGGGTAGACGAGCACGAGGGGTGGGACCACTTAAAGCACCTCGACGTCGGTTTGGCCGTGGGCACGCCTGCGCAGCGTATGGCATTGATTGACGCCGGTGCGCCGATAGTCGCAATTAGTTTTGATAACCTAGAATGGTTTTTTGATAACTATGGCAAGGCGCATGGTTTTGACATGCTGGTGATTGATGAAATCACAAAGATGAAAGCCGGGGGTAAATCATTCAAGGCCCTACGCACGCGCTTACGTGATTTTAGCGTGCGCCTAGTAATGACGGGCACGCCGGTTGCTGAGTCGTGGACCGATCTATTTTACTGCATGATGGCGTGTGACAGTGGCGCGATGTTTGGCCGTAATAAACAGACCTGGTTAGACCGCTACTTCTACCCTACGGACTACGAGCGCCGAAACTGGACCATATTGCCTCACTGCGTTGACGAGCTTACGCGCAAGCTGGCCAGCACAGCGTTTGTGTTACCTGACTACACCGACGAGCTCCCGCTGCTGCATGAGATAGTGGTACCCATTACCTTGCACGCGAGCGCGCGGGGGCAGTATGACGAGTTTGAGCGTGATTGCTTGAACGAGCACGCGACGGCAGACAGCGCGCCAGTGTTAACAGGTAAACTTCAGCAGATGGCTAGCGGGTTTCTATACCCGGACGACGAGGACGCGGCCACGGTGTTTGTGCACGATGAGAAAATACACGGCGCCGCGCACTTGTATGATCAGTGCAACATACCCACTATTTTTGTTTACCAGTTCAAAGAGGAATTGAAGCGTTTACGCGCACGGTTTCCCAAGGGTTTAGGGCTAGGCGATACCAAGAAGCGCGACGCGGCCACGCTGGCCCTGTGGCGACGTGGTGAGCTACTACAGCTATTCCTACACCCAAAGTCCGCCGGGCACGGCTTAGACCTTACTACGGGGTCGCGTATGGTGATTATGTCACCCATCTGGTCGCGCGATCTTACCCGGCAGACTATCGGCCGTTTTTGGCGCCGCAATCAAATTGAAGAGTGTTGGGTTTTTATACTGGTGGCTAAAGGCACGGTAGACGAGGATATTGTTAAACGCGAAAACGGCAAGGGCGCGCATATGGATTTACTAATGTCGCGCCTAGATAGACTCACAAAAGCTGGGCATTAAAAAGCCCCGGTAGCTGATTAAGGCGCCGGGGCTTTCGTTTTCTACTGCTGCAGTAGTTAAACTACGCCTAAAAGTAATCGTTATCAACACAATATTGATAAAACTCGCGGTATTCCGCGCGTATGGTTTCGCGCGTAATGCCAGGGTAGTCTGCTAGTGTGTCTACGGTGTCGTCTATGTTGTTGGTGATTTGCGCCTCGTGGTTTCCTAGTTCGCGGTGAATGATTCCTTTTAGCCCGTTTTCTGCTATGTCGGCCGCTATGCCTTGCGTGTTGATATCCGCTAGCCCATCGATTAGCGCGCCCGCGTTTATGTGAGGCACTATCAAGCCAGAACCTAGCGACGTGTAGCGTATCGGGCCAGGGGCGCGCGATTCTTCTAGCTGTTTATCATTGAATGCAAAAAATGCGCCTGTAGCCTTGAATAACTCAGCTTGTAACGTTTCGGTGTAATGGCTTAAATACTTCATAATGGGACCTCTAAAAAAGTGTAAAGAACAAAAAGGATTAGTGTTGCTACTACTGCGGCGCACAAGACCTCGTGGACTACGCGTTTTAACAGCTTCATAGGGCCGTGCTCCGTGTTGATTGTGTGAGTGTTAATACCCAGGAAGCCGGCAGTTAAGCCGGCGCCAAGGTAGCGGGGAAGTTTATAGGCGCATAGGCATGATTACACCCATACCGTTTATTTCTAGTACTCCGTTGGCGTTGGTGTATCCAATACGCGTGACGTCGGGCACATGCTTCTGTTTTAACGCGTCTACTAGATAGTCTAGGTTAAACCCTATAACTAATTCACTGTCGCATTTGTCACTTTCGCACGCTATAACGGCGGTTACCTCATCCGGTCTGTCTGGCGACGCGGCCGCGAGCGTTAACGTGTCATTAGCCAGCGTTAGTTTAACACCGCGAAACTTTGGATTGGCAAAAGGCGCTAGCTGTTTTAACGTAGCCAGTAGTTCTTTTGTATCTACGCTAAAATACGCTGTCGGCTTTGGTAATACGCGGCGCCAGTCGGGATACCTGGCGTCTATCTGCTTAAAGACTAGGTTATCGCCTGATGAGCACCATACGCCCGATAACTCTAGGTCGTCGGAGTCGATTAACTTTGCCGCGTTTAAGGGAAGTATCCAGCTTCCGGCGATCATAGAACTGTTAACTGAGCTTAACTCGCGACGTTCTAGACGGCGCCCGTCGGTGGCAACAATGTGCACTGTGCCGCTGGCCGCAAGTTCTAGCAGTACACCGTTTAAATAATACCTAACATCTTGGATAGCAGCAGCATATAACACAGCTTTTATGGCGTCCGCAGAGCCTGGAATTGTGATTGCTGTCGCGTCTTCTATTGTTGGCGGATTAGGGAAGTCCTCTAATAGTGTCTTGCTAGTCGCGGGTATTGTAATTCGTCCGGCTTTAATCGTGGCGCCGTCGGCGGACAGTGTCGCGGCGCGGTCTGTTTTCAATGCAGCGTTAATAGTGTCCAGGTCAATTAACTTATCAGGTCCGGTGTAATCAACGGGGTAACTAACCCATACGTCCAAGTCGGTGCTATATGCGCGCCCGGCTTTTATTAGCTGATTGTTTAACGCTGTGTTTTGCGATTTTTTGAATGGTGACTTTTTAATGGTGTTCATACGGTCGTGCTCCTGTTATGTGTTGAGTGCTTTTACAGCAAAGATCAAATAATAGTTTATATCACTGGCACGCCAGCGATTTGTTGGTTTGGTGAGTCCTTAAAAGCGCGTGAGCCTAGGCACATGGGTTTTCATTCTAAAGTTTTTATGCTTGTTAATTAGGGTAGAAAGCGCTCGTTAGCCGAGATTTGTGATTAACTCCGGTTTTTGATTACAACAGCGCCAGCGACAACGACAGAAAATAGTTGAGATTTGTTTCTATGCCAGTTTATTAGCGTCTGTTCGCTAGTTCCGGTGATTATGACCAATTCGGCTAGGCTATTTAGTCCGGCGCATTTGCATTGCTCGGACGGCGTCGATTCATTTGACGACTGCCATAATTCTCCATCGCTGTTAATCGAATCACCTTTTTTGACGTGATCATTGATTTCTATAACAGATTGTCCGTTAGTAGATTTTTTCAAAGCACTGTCAAAATCGCTATGAACACTCTCTACGAGTAGTTCGTTATTGTGAACGTCAGTTGTACTAATTTTCGTTGCTACACAGTATTTCATTTTGATTTCCTATTAATTATGAGACGTCGTTCTGGTCAGCCCATTCGTCGTAATTATCATCTCCCATCAGGCCTATCATTACGCCCTCGATTGGGAAAAGCTCTCTAGCGCATTTTCCACCAGACAGAAACTGAATTGATAATGATTTACATTGCTCTAGTGTTAGCTCGGAG
>Ga0222691_1000500_pt1 | contig 13606 bp, 15 predicted proteins | sample AntAcemetage1237_FD_179839 | JGI IMG/M metagenome (GOLD analysis project Ga0222691, IMG submission 179839) | Saline water microbial communities from Ace Lake, Antarctica - #1237 | ecosystem: Environmental > Aquatic > Non-marine Saline and Alkaline > Saline | place: Antarctica: Ace Lake... | reverse complement strand
TCGAAGCACGTCGGTCCCGGTGCTCAAGTCGTTCCGCGAGCTAGGGTTTGACATCGACGAAGTGCCAGCATCCACGCGGGCAGGCATGGATGGGCAGGTAGCAGCCGACACGACGTTTGAGGGCTGGCTATCCCGTCGCGACGTGGCAGAGCAAAACGACAAGTTGGGCGTAGGACGCGCGCAACTCTGGCGCGATGGCAAGATCAAGTTCCGCGACTTGGTAGACGGCAACGGGCGCGAGTTGACGCTTGCAGAATTGAGGGCAATGCTTTAAGGCTTGCAAAGGGATAGGCGGATACGCCGAAAAGCTGGCCCCATCCAGCCCGCCCGGTTTACAAAATGGGTTGCCTTGGGAGGGCAGAGATATGAAAACCAATAAAATAACTAGTCCAAGCGACCATAGAGCGCTTTTGCTGGCCGCAATGGAAGCGGTCTGCGAAGGGAGAATGAACGTTGGCCAAGCTAATGCACTGGTCGGGCTTTCTGGTGAGTTGCATAAAAGCATAAGACAAGAATGGGATATGAGGGTTTTCGCCGCAGAGAACCTAACCCTAGAGCATGGGCGCGTCGTCAAGATGCTGGGCGACGAGTGATGTTGGGCCGTGCCTGGGGCGAACGTAAGTACGAATTTGAATATGGGATAGCAAAAAGGGCAGGCAGATTGCTTGCAGCTTCATACATTGAGAAAAAATGGACTACGTTTTCGCTTGAAATATCTAAGTCTCTTAATTGTAGATTTGAATCGTTTATAAGCTGTTCATCAAAGAAGTGCTTTTTCGACGAGTTTAAGCTTGCATTTTCACATCCTATATATCAGATGACTGATGAATTTGTAAAACTTAGAATAGCACATGACAACAAAAGCATATTGTTTTGGGCTTATCCTGAAGAAAAACTTCTAGGAGATCAAATCTTCAGGTCACAAAACGATATATGGCAAGAGGCAACAAATGACATGATTCACGACTTTTAGATAACCCACCACCAAACCACACGACCTTAAACCCTGCTTTTGCTGGGTTTTTTTACGTTCGCGGGATGCGAACCTTAACAGCGGGAAGCTGAACCAATGAAAATCGAAATCACCGACGCAACCACGCTCCCGGCGTGGCTTCAAACGCATGTGGCCGATGGCCACCTTGATCTTGGCGCACTGGCCGCACCTGAAGACGTGGCGGGCCTCAAGACGGCTCTGTCTAAGGAGCGCGGCAACGCAGCGGCCTACAGCAAGTACGGCACCCCTGCGGAGATTGACGCCAAGATCGCCGAGCTAACCGACAAGGCGAAAGGCAGCGGCAAGGGCGCGGATGACGCGCAAGCCAAGCTGGACGCAATGGCGGCTGACTACGAAGGCAAGCTGACCGGCGCAAATGACCGGATCAGCAAAATGATGCAACGCGGCGCGTCGTCTGACCTAAAAGCAGAACTCGCGAAAGCCGGGTTTAAGCCTAGCGTGATTGACAAAATGGCTCAATTCAACATGGACCGCATACAGTTTCACGAGGACGGTTCTGCAAAGATCATGACCTCGGACGGAAAGCCCATGATTGGCAGCGGTGCCGATCATGGTGCGACCTTGGCCGACTTGGCTAAGGAACTTGCGGCGGACGATGACAATTCTGATTTTGTCTTGGCCGCAGGCAAAGGCGGGGGCGGGAAGCTACCGACAGCGAATGGCGGGACGCCTGACAAGCCAACGGTAACGCGAGCGCAGTTCGACGCAATGTCGCAAAGCGAGCGTGCTAATCACTCAAAATCAGGCGGCGGCATTCAAGGCTGACCCCCACAAAAGGACTAACTGAACATGGCAAACGTTTTTGACAACCTCGCAGCAGACATCTACAAGGCCGCCGACATCGTCGGTCGCGAACTGGTCGGCGTGATTCCCTCCATGACCGTAAACGCTGGCACTGAGCGCGTTGCGTTCGGCGGCGTTGTGCGGTCTGCGTTTACGCGGGCTTCGCTGGTCAACGAATCTTACACCCCGTCGATGACCATTCCAGAAGGCGACGACCAGACCATTGATAACAAGACCGCAACAATCGACAAGGTGGCCAACGTCAAGATCCCGTACACCGGCGAAGACATCTTGAAACTGAACAACGGCGCAGGGTACGAGACCATCTACGGCGACCAGATCGCGCAGGCAATGCGCGGTATCACTAACAAGATTGAAAACTACGCTGCGCTAACACTCTATCAGGGTGCATCCCGCGCAGTTGGCACCGCTGGCACGACTCCATTTGGCACTAACTTTGACGTGATTGCCGAGGCGCGCCAGATTCTTGTGGACAACGGAATGCCGCTGGACGGCCAAGCGACTCTGGCGATCAACACAGCCGCCGGCACCAAGCTGCGCAACCTGGCCCAGCTGCAGAAGGTAAACGAGGCTGGCGGTGAAGACCTGCTACGTCGCGGCGAATTGCTGAACTTGCAGGGCCTGATGCTGAAGGAAAGCAACGGCATCGTGTCGCACGTCAAAGGCACAGCCACAAATGGTCTAACCAACGGCGCGTTGGCAGTTGGCGATACCACTATTGCGGTTGATACCGTGACCGCAGGTGCGACCGGCTACAAAGCTGGCGATGTTATTACTTTTGCAGCTGACTCTGCAAACAAGTATGTCGTTGCCACTGGCTTCGTCGGCGCGGCTGGAAACTTGACGATTCAAGGCCCCGGCATCCGCGTTGCAATTGCAGACAACAACGCAATCACAGTCGGCAGCAGCTACGTCGGCAACTTCGCGTTTCACCGCGCTGCGGCTGAGCTTGTTGTGCGTCCGCCTGCCATGCCACAAGGCGGCGACATGGCTGCCGATCGCCTGACCGTGCAAGACCCGTTCTCTGGTCTGGTCTATGAGATGGCGATGTACAAAGGCTACGGCAAGTCGATGCTGGACATCACCACTTTCTACGGTGCGAAGGTCTGGAAAGGCGATTTTGTCGCCACGCTGCAAGGCTAATTTTTACAGAGGGGCGGGCTTCGGTTCGCCCCTTCATAAAGGTTATTCTGACAAACAAGGGGCGCTGCAATGGCACTTGATACCACCATCGGCGGCGTGACCGCTGACAGCTACGGCACGCTTGCGGGTTATGATTCCTATGCAATTGATCAGGGCTTTACTTTAGAAGCGACAGAAGCGTCGAACGAAATAAACTTGCGCAAGGCGGCAAAATTTCTTGATCGCAAGTATATGTTTATCGGCTCGCAGCAATACCAGTTTCAGCAACTAGCATGGCCGCGCTTGGTTAATGACCTTGTAAACGACTGGCCGGTAAACCCTGACTCAATTCCCCAAAAGATTATTTATGCGCAGTTTGAAGTGGCATACATTTTGCAGGGCGGCATCGAGCCGTTTGCAACAATTGTAAACAGCAGCACAAGTGAAAGCATCAAGGTCGGTCCAATCACAATTGACAGCGAGACATTGCCGACTGGCAAGCCCCGCATTGTTGCAGTTGATGGCTTGCTGCTTGGGTACATCCGGGGCGGTCCCGGCATGGTCAGCATGAGGCGCGGCTAATGGCTACCATTGCAAGCCACGTCACAGCGGCGTTTGCCAAGCTGGCAGCTAAACAGCCTGACGCAATCCAGACAGGGACCATTCAGCAACCGACGCCACAGGCATCTGGCGGCGGGCCTTCAGACCCAACAGGCGGCACTGCGGGCGTTACACCTGCGCCGGTGTCTGTGCGCATGGCGGTCTTTGAGATTGCCGAGCGGCGCATAGACGGCACCAACATCCGAGCCGGTGACTTCCAAGTAATTGTAGAGCCTGCATCAATCGAGGTCACGCTTAACGACAAAGTAATTTGCGACCGTGGCACACTGACAATCAAAATTCTTGGCCGCGTGGCATCGGGTGGGCAGACCGCGCTTTATGACATGGTGTGCAGAGGATAAATTTAAGTGGGTAGATTTGAGGACGACATAAACAAGTTTCAGCGCAAGACGGCTGACAAGATGGACCAGATTGTCCGCAAAGTTGCTTTGGAGCTATTCGCGCGCATAATTTACAAAACGCCGGTTGACACCGGGCGGGCGCGTTCAAATTGGCAAGTTTCCATCGGAACGCCTGCGGCTGGTACGGTCGAAATTGACGACAAAAGCGGCAAAGCCACAGTATCCCAAGCAACGGCAAAAAGCGCAGGTTTTAAGGCGGGTGACACAATTTATCTTGCCAACAATCTGCCGTACATCCGCAGGCTTGAAGAGGGCGGTTATGGCGAAGGGCCAAAAACTGTTGGCGGATTTTCCCGGCAAGCCCCACAAGGCATGGTTACGCTAACTGTTCAAGAGTTTTCGGCGGTTGTTAAGCAAATTGGTTTGGAGATTCGCAGGCAATGAGTGACATTGATAGCAATATCACGCAGGCGCTAAATGTGCAGGCCGAGGTTATGATTGCCGGGCTTGGTTACACGGCGATATGGCCACGCAAGGGCGGGGACAAGCCCGCAGGCGAACACCTGACCATACAGCACTTGCGAAACGATGACGTGCCGCTGGGCTTGTCGGATCAAGTTTACACGCGCCAAGGCTTTTTGATTGTTAACTTGGTTTCTACGCTGGACGGTTACGACATTGTCACCCGCAAGCAGGCCGGTGCAATTTCTGATTATTTCACGCGGGCGCAAATTCTGGAAGCCAACGGGACAAAGGTCACAATCGTTGGCACCACCATTCGCAGCGGTCGCGAAGAGGAGCAGCGTTGGGAAACACCCATTTACATAGAGTATCGGAGCCTATCGTGAAAAAGTAATACACACCAAGAATTACAAATGACGCAGTGACGGACAAACCGCAGGCGGCACGCTATCCAATGGGCTTGCGCCTAAATGTGTCTGGCGGTGGGGTGGTTGTTATCATCCATCCTCCTTCAGTTTTGCAGGGCTTTAAAGACGGGTCAGATTGGCGCGTTCCGGTGCGCGCGGAATACGAAGCCTCTGCATGAGTGCCTTGCTTGCTGGGCTGGCCGATGGCCAAAAGCAGGCGCAAAACTTAACCGTGGCCAAGGCCACACAGCCGAAAGGGCAAAGAAATGAGCACGTCTTATATTGGCTCGAAGGTCTCAATGGTCGCGGGTTCTCCTGCAACTTTTGATGAGACCGGATACAAAGCACAGACTCACGTCGAAATCAAAGGCATCGTCGATGTTGGCGAAGTCGGTGACACGCAAAACGACATCACAATTGATACGTTGATCGGGCGCGTTGAGCATGTGAACGGTTCGTCTGATCTGGGCGAAATTGCTGTCAGCTACGGCTTTATCAGTGATGACGCGGGCCAGATTCTAGTCCGTGCATCCGCTGGCACCAACACCGCGCAGTCGTTCAAGATCGAAGACGCTGACGGCAAGTTGGCGTTCTTTATGGGCGTTGTCGCAAACGTCCGCGACCGGGCGCGTTCGTCTTCTGAATACAAGGGCGAAACCTTTGTGATCCGTGGCAACAGCGCAGTTGTTCGCGGAACCGTCACAGCGTAATCTGTCGAGCGACAGTAGGGCAGGGGCGGCTTGTGGCTTGTCGTCCCTGCCCATTAAGCCACACAAGCCACATAGGATAGACAAGTGGACTTCACCAAATTTGACAGCCGCGCAGCCGCAGAACAGGGCCGCGACCTTCACCTGCAAAACCCAGCAACGGCAGAGCCAATCTTTGACGGCGACAAGCCTTGCATCGTGGTTGTTCGTGGAACTGAAAGCCGTGAGGCGCAGGCAGCGCTTGCCAAAATCCGCAAGTTGAAAATGGCGCAGGATAAAAAAGACGGCAAAGACAGCGGCGATGACGAAGCATCCCTAGAGGATATGCACCAGCGCCTTGTTGAGACAGCAATCCCGCTTGTGATCGGGTTTAAGAATATCAATCGCGGCGACAAGCCTGCAAAGGCACCAGCGGACGTAGAATGGTTCCTAAACTTGCAGCTAATCAACGGCGTTGAGGGCGAGCGTTCGTTTGTTGAGCAGGTCGCTAATCACGCCACAAAGCGTTCCAATTTTTTGGGAAACGCCTAAGTCAGCTTGAACTTGCGGCGGCACAGATCGGGCATCTTAATAGCAAGCCCGATCACTGGACCGAAACCCGCGTTGAAAAGCTGATCGCGCAAAAGCGGCAGGTGCCTATGGTGCCTGTCAATGAAGGCCAGTATTTGCTTGATGCGCTTTTTGAAGTTGGACCCAGCGCAACGGCTGGCATGGGCGCGGAAATTCCTGTATCATGGTCTGAAGTTTGGGCATATGCCCAGGCTACGCAAAACCTGTCGGACCCGTGGGAATTTCGTGGTATTATGCAAATGTCGAAAGCCTTTGTAAAAGCCCGGCGAGATGGTGAAAGCGTGTTTGCAATTCCGCCAATTGAGCAAGTGATCAATGACTGACATTGAGCCTTGGGAGGCCAATCTGTTGCGCAAAATGTCAGAGGCGTTTGTCTCTGGCATGAACGAAGGCACAAGCCCGTTTTCAATACCGCCAGCCGACCGCAAGTCTGCACAATAAACGGACCTCCCTGACCGGTGGGCCGCAAATATTTCAAGGATTAAAACATGGCAGACTTTGCAAACCTTGTCGTTGGTCTTGACACCTCTGCTCTAAAGCGTGGCGAGCGTGACATTCAGAGCTTTGGCGGGTCCGCTAAGAAAAGTTTTAATGCTGTCGCATTGGCAGCAGGCGCTGCGCTGGGGGCTTTTGTTTCGCTTGGCAGCGCGGTGCGCATCATTGCTGATTTTGAATCAAGCATTTCCCGGCTTGGAGCTGTAAGCCGCGCCACGGGTTCAGAGCTTAAATCCCTGCGCGACATTGCAAAAGAGCTTGGATCAACAACAGAGTTCAGCGCAAGCCAAGCCGCAGACGGCCTTAACTTTTTGGCCATGGCCGGGTTCAATGCAGCGGAGGCCATGGCGGCAATTCCGGCTGTTTTAGATTTGGCAACGGCGTCACAAATGGGCCTGGCTGAAGCGGCTGACACCGCCTCAAACATCATGTCGGGGTTTGGAATTTCTGCCAACAACGCTGCGCAAGTTGCCGACGTTCTGGCCGCCGCGTCTACAAGGGCAAACACAACTGTCGGGCAGCTTGGGTCTGCAATGTCTACCGTTGCCCCTATTGCAAAAGCACTTGACATGAGTCTTTCCGACACGGCAGCCGCTATTGGCGTTTTGTCCGATGCCGGTATTCAAGGCGAGCGCGCAGGAACCGCCTTGCGTGGCGTTTTGGCGTCATTGGCTGGACCTACTTCAGAGGCTGAAAAGGTGCTCAAGGGCCTTGGCCTCACGCTTTCTGATGTAGACCCTGCCGCAAACGATCTTAGCGTTGTGATGGCACGACTAGGCGCGGCAGGACTTTCCACAGCGGACGCAATGACGTTGTTCGGACGCGAAGCAGCTTCCGGTGCTTTGGTTCTTATTGACGGGGCCAATCGCGTTGGCGAGTTTGGTGACGAACTTGACCGCGTAGACGGTGCGGCAAAGACAATGGCTGCAACCATGCGCGACAACTTGGGCGGCGATTTAAAAGGCGTAATTTCTGCGGCAGAAGGCCTGGCAATTGCATTAGGCGACGCTGGCTTGACAGCTGTAATTCGCGCTGTTGTCCAATCCATAACAGGACTAGTTCGCGGTCTAACCGCTGTTGCAGAAAATGCAAAAATTCTAGGCGTTGTAATTTTGACTCTTGCCGCCACGCAAATCCCAGCGCTGGTTACGGGCTTTGTCGCGCTGACTGCAGGCATGACTGCAACAGGCATTGCTACAACTATATTCACGTCCATAGTCACAGCGGCGCGGATTGCTCTTATCGCACTTGGAGGGCCGCTGGGTCTTGTCTATGGCATATTGGGCGCGGGCGCTACGGCGTGGGTTCTATGGGGTGATAACGCAAAAGAAGGCGAAACAGCGGCTTATGACGCGGCGCTTGGGACTAAAGAATTAAATTCGGCACTTCGAAAGTTTTCGCAAGATGTAACACCCGCAGCGGCGGCTTCTGCCATTGATATGGCAAACTCGAACCACGAACTTGCAAAGTCTGCTTTTGATGCGGCACGCGGAGAACTGGCAAAAGCGCGAGCTGTTGCAACAGCCGGAAATGCCTTGCTTGACGCAAATCCATTAACTGCAGGCGGGGATTCTGGATACTCAATTGCAATGGCTCAAAATGCGGCAACCGCATTGGCGCAAGTCTCAGAAGCCGAGCGCCAATTGGCATTGGCTGAAGGTGAACGAAAGCGAGCGGTAACAATGGTTACTGGCGCACTTTCTGAGCAAATGACGCAAACGATTGCAACAACATCTGCAAATAGCAAATTGGAAATTAGTCTTGACGCTAGCGTGTCGGGGCTTTCCAATGTTAGCGCTGGAGCTGTCGCCGCAGCAAGCTCAATTGAGGAGTTGACCCCAGCACTGACAGACGCAGAGAAAGCAGCGCAAAGCTACGCTAGCACCATGCAGGGGTTTGTCGTGGATGGCATCGGAAAGGCCGTGGACAACATGGTTGACGGCTTTACTGGCGGCTTGAAGTCGATCAAGGATATATTTGTTTCCACGATAAAGCAGATGATTGCCTTTGCGATCAAGAACAAGATCATGCTGTCGCTGGGCATGGGCGGAAGCGCGATGGGAACTGCGGCATCTGCGGCCACTGGCGGCGCTGGTATGCTTGGCAGTATAGGTTCCTTCGCAGGAAGCATTGGTACCGGCGCATCGGTCACAATGAATGGATTAATGACTGGTGGCGGCTTTAGTCCGATGATGGGTGCTATTAGAGGCGGGCTTGGGGCCGGTGGCGCGGCAGGCATTGGCACGGCTATCGGCGCAGCGCTTCCCGTGATTGGCGCTGTCGTTGCTGGACTGACCTTGCTTTCGTCTATCGGTGCCAAGCGTGCAGCCAAGCGACTTGAGGCGGCAACTAATGCCAACAATGCTGCGCTGGAAAATGTTGAGAAAGAGCATAACGCGCGCGTTTTGGAAATGACGACACGGCTGCAAGCCAATGCAGATGCTACGCAAGCCCTGATCCAGTCGTTGCAAACGCTGGCCGAGATGGAACAAGAGCGCGAACAGGCCGCGCGGGCAATCCTTAATGAGCGTGCCAACCTTGAAATTGAATTGCTGCGCCTGCAAAACGACACGGTTGCTTTGCGCGAGCGTGAGATTGCCGCGACAGAGCCGGTCAACCGCCAGCTTCGCCGCTTTATCTTGGCAATGGGTGATGCGGCAGAAGCTATCGAGGCACAGCGTCGTGCCGTTGAAGGGCTGGCAAGCGCAGGTCGGGGTATTGTTGAATTTGTGCGGGGCATAACTGGTCAGGCACAGCTTTCGTTCCGTCAGGACTTGGCGCTAGCGAAGGGCGGCGATGTGGGGGCCTCTGGACGTATCACTGAGTCAGCACAGGGCGCGATTGACCAAGCTCGCTCACAGGCCCGCACGGGGCTTGAGGTGGACCGTTTTATTGCGCAAACTGCAACAAGCCTGTTGGCATTGCCCGCAGTGGCAACATTTGAGGAAATGCAGATTGATCTGCTTGATGAAATCAGCAGCGGCATTGGCGATCTGACAAAGCTGCAAAGCGACACGCAGCAAAAGATGATGCGAGCAATTAATGATGGGTTCTTTACCATCGACAGCAACCTTGATGGCAAGCTGACGTTTGCAGAGTTGCAGCGCGGGCTGGGAGATATTGCAACCGATCAAGAATTGCGTGCAATATTTGGTTTGCTAGACAAAAACCAAGACAGCGTTATTGACGAATTCGAAAAAATTATTAGCGGGCAAGACGTAAATAACAATAGTCTCGCATCCGTAATTAAAAATGGTTTTGATCTTCTAGATAGCAACCTTGATGGCAAATTGACGTTTGCAGAGTTGCAGCGCGGGCTGGGGCATATTGCTACTGATGCTCAACTGCGATCTGTGTTTAACGCTGTTGACGCCAACGGCAGCGGCACGATTGACCGGCTGGAAAGCCTCGGCGGTTCAAACGAAAACATCGACGAAAACACGCTGTTTGCGGCGCGGGAGGCGCTGAACCAGCTTTCAGAACTGAAGCTGATCGCAGGCGAGACGGCCAACAACACACGGCGTGTTATGAATTTGACGACGGCAATTCAAGATTTAATTTTGTCTCAAAGGTTATCAGCCCAATCGCAAGTCTCAAGTTTGGAGGCGCAAAGGGCTGCGGCTCAGAAAACACTGACAAACGCGCAGAATGCCATATCAGGCACCCCTAGCACAGTCGTCTTGCAGTCTCGCAAAAAGGGATTTTTGGGCATTGGGAGTCGTCCAGAAATCCGAGGCGCAAATCCCACATTCATTGCGCTTGAAGCGGACATCCGCCGCGCGCAGGAAGAACTGGCATATTTGGATGCACAGCTTAGAGCCGTCCCTAGGTTTGCCGCCGGCGGCTCTCACATGGGCGGTGCGCGCATCGTGGGTGAGCGCGGTCCAGAACTTGAGTTCACGGGGCCAAGCCAAATTCACAGCAATGCAAACACAATGCAGATGCTTTCGAACGCGCCTGTTGTGTCTGAGTTGAAAGAACTGCGGCGCGAAATGGCTGCCATGCGCGATGAGCAGCGCCAGCTTGGTATCCAGACTGCCCGTAACACAGATAGAACTTACCGCGTTCTGCGCGAGTTTGATGTAATTGGCCTGCCACCGGAGCGCCCAGCATGAGAGTTATTGACCCAATCGAAATGACGGATGCGATCCTCACATCCAGCACGGTGCCAGAAAATGACTTCGACTTGTGGGATGTTGGCACTGCATACGTTACTGGCGACAAGGTTATCGTTCTTAGCACGCACCGCATTTATGAAGCGCTGCAAAACAGCACAGGCACCAATCCGACAACGGACGACGAAACAACTTGGCTGGACATTGGGGCCACCAATCGCTGGCGCGTTTTTGATGGATCAATCGAAGGGCAGACCACGCAGGCCACGTCAATTGAATACGTTTTTACGGTTGACGGCAACTACGGCGGCTTGGCGTTGCTAAACCTAATCGGATCTGCGTTCACTGTTGACATCACAGACGTTGTGGATGGTGCCTTGCCAACAATCACGGTTCCACTTTCTGATTCGTCTGGCGTAATTGATTGGTTCACTTATTTCTACGCACCAGTCGTTCAGCGCCGAGAGGTTATTCTTTCTGACCTGCCAATTTATAATGGGGCAATCGTTACTGTTGAATTGACAGGCAGTGGTACAGTAGCGATCGGGGAGATTGTCCTTGGCGTTGACAATTCATTGGGCAAATCAACCACTGGCACATCGCTTGGGATTGAGGACTTTAGCACAAAAAGCAAGGACGAGTTTGGCCGCACGTTTATTCTTGAGCGCGCGTTTGCAAATACAGTCAGCTTTGAGTTTGCGTTTCCAACTGCTACATCGCGCAGGGTTCGTCGCATCCTTAGCGATCTGCGCGCCAAGCCCGCTGTTTATTACACCAAAGAAGAACAGATTGACTTCGGCGGCACGGTCTATGGTTTTCCAAGAGATTTTCGTATAAACTTGCAAACGCCAACCATTGCGTTTGCCACACTTGAAATCGAGGGCTTGACATGAGCATCACACAGCTACCACCAGCGCCAAGTAGGACGGATCCGGCTACGTTTTCAACGCGCGCTGATACGTTCGTGGCTGCGTTGCCCACCTTTGTGACAGAAGCAAACGCAACAGCCGCAAATGTAACTGCAAAAGAAAACCAAAGTGAAGCAAGCGCGGCGGCAGCGGCAAGCAGCGAGGCAGCAGCAGCGGCAAGCGAAAACCAGGCCCTTGAGTATCGCAATGAAGCGGTGGCGGCTTCTGGGGCAGTGCTGTGGGTCGCTGGGACATCATACGCGATTGGCGATGGTGTTGTTTCCCCGACTAACTTCAAATCCTATCGCGACAAAGTTGGAGGGGTTAGCAACACGGACCCTGCCAATGATTCAGCTCGCTGGTTAATCCTTGAGGTTTCGCGGCTAGAAGCAATCGCAGCCACCAAAGCTGTCACAGCCGTAGATGTGTTTGTTTACGACACCAGCAAGGACTCAGACGGTGGGGCATGGCGTAAGCGGTGCCAGCATACGAGCTGGTATAACGAGCCGCTCAACACCGCCACGCGCGGGGCGCGGCGGGAGTTTCCGGCGGTCGCGGTGATCGTGGCGGAGGCAGCAAAGATCACGATCTATGACGCTGACAATCTTGCGTTGCCTATGTGGATGGCATTTAATCCGGTCGGTGCTGGCTTTGATAGCATTATTGGCGGTGTAGCGAGTGGGCAACTAAAAGCTATTAGTGTGCTGAACGGCATGATGATGGTCGTCGGGGCGCCGACTGGCGACACCCAAGGGATCGACTTCATCAGCGATCGAGGCGCGCGTCTTCTGAATGGCTCCTCGCGCGGGGTTTTTAACGGCAATGTTGCTAGTCGTAACGCACGCTTGGGTCACACCTACGGGTCAAGCTGGCTGGCCGATAGCGCACCGGTTAGCCGAGCCGTGAACGACGTTGCCATGACCGTCCTCCCCAACGCACCCATCGACGCTGCGACTGGTCTGCCCGTGCCGACTATTGCAGTGGCGACTGCGGGTGGCGTTAGTGTTATCAATAATGATGGGACTGTTGCTGACAGCACGCAGACAGTTGCCATGCTCAAGGGTTGGTTAGGAGATAACAATCGTTTGTTCTACAGCGATGACTCGTCAGACCAAGTGTATTACACAGATACTTATGCAGCCGATGGGTTTAACAGTGGCGGGGCTCACTATGATACAGATGCGGCACCATACACATTAGCTGGCAATGTTGTTGCAGGTGTTAACGGGGCATTTGGGCATGCTGACGGTGTAACTTTCCTTCACGAAAACCCAACAACACCAGCAAACGGCATGGTCGCCTACACCACCTCCACCTACAACACAGGTTGGATGACCGGCGACATCAAGGGTGCATTCCTGTCCGACACCGACAACACCGATCTGGTTGGAGGAACTGATGCTGACCGCAGCGTTAATGCTAATCCGCTCACTGTGAATGGGACGATCACCCGCACACCTGTAGCAACTGGCGCAGAGCTGATCGCCTACAGCGGCTTCTCCGAGACCAACTATCTTGAGGGAACAGACGCGACCTATGGGGACACGCTTTATGCCTTGGGCTGGGTCCAGACCGATGGCCGCTGGGAGTTCAAGCACGGGGTCGTCAGCGCAGCGCCCATCGATGGGCTGACGATCACGGGCACGACCCTCAAGATCGCCGGGACGAAGCCGAAGGCGCTGGTGCGCGTCACCGCGACCACACCGTCCACCGCCCAACTCGCCAAAATCTATGAAGACGAGCGGTTCCTGTTCCAAGAGAACGCCGCCTGCACGCTCTACGGCGCGTCGGACGCGGTAACTGCCCTTGCGCACGATCCGGACACAGGGCTTCTGCACGTCGGCACCTCGGCAGGACGTTCAGTCTTCCAAGGTCTGCGTCGGGTATCTAACACAACAACTGCGGTGGGAACTGCAATCAGCGCATCTAACGGATTGGTGGTGGAAGAATGACTGTCATAATTGAAAAACCAGCGGTCAATCTCCGTGAGGAACTGGCCGACCTTCGTAATCAACCCCGATATGTGCAGGAAGTATTCT
>Ga0222691_1000494_pt1 | contig 13677 bp, 14 predicted proteins | sample AntAcemetage1237_FD_179839 | JGI IMG/M metagenome (GOLD analysis project Ga0222691, IMG submission 179839) | Saline water microbial communities from Ace Lake, Antarctica - #1237 | ecosystem: Environmental > Aquatic > Non-marine Saline and Alkaline > Saline | place: Antarctica: Ace Lake... | reverse complement strand
GGAGGTATGAAGCGACGAAAACAAAACCATAAAATTTCCTTTCATTTTTTTGCGGCTCCCCCCTGCACCCCCCGCCTTTTAAATGGATTGGTAAGGAAATTTTTGGTTTTGGTTTGCGACTGGAGGGAGCGCGAGGCGCGCAGATGTTAGCGTTACCACATTATCGGAGCGTACGAGAAAGTTTAGAGCCACCACGCGCTCCGCGCGTGCGCTAGTCTTCAAAATCCTGCGGATTTTGTTCGTAAAGAGTTCGAACTTTGTCCAGAACATACCGCACTGGATACTGGTTATCGGCAGACCCGTAGGCTCTTATTTAGAGCCATATAAAATTGCCGTTCGAATCCCTTACAGGTGTCACCTGTAAGGGATTCGAACTTTTGGTATACTTTTGATATGAAAAGATTACCTAAATTATCTAAGGGAGATAAAGTGGCTATTGTGTCACCAAGCTTTGCTGCATCTGCTGTATGGCCTCATGTCCATGAATTGGGTCTTAAACGATTGCGAGAAGTGTTTGAGCTTGAACCAGTTATGTATCCCACTACAGCAAAACTGGATGCAACTGTAGAGGAAAAAGCTAACGATTTAATTTCTGCATTTACTGATCCAGAGATCAAGGCTGTCATCTCCACTCTAGGAGGTGATATTCAAGTTACTTACATCAAGAATCTCCCAAGCGAACCATTTTCAAACAACCCAAAGCCGTTCTTTGGTTTCAGTGACAATTCTCACTTTGCTAATTTCTTGTTTTTAAATGAGGTACCTTCGTTTTATGGAGCAGCACTTTTTACTCAGTTTGCTCACCAAAAAGAAATGAACGAGTACACAGTGAAGTACATAAAACACGCACTATTTGATGAGGGTGAATTTGAACTACTTCCAAGTAAATCTTTTAATGATATCGGTTTAGATTGGGGTGATGAATCACAGCTTGATAAAGAACGTGAGTATGAAACTAATGAAGGTTGGAATTGGAGTGGAGACCAAGATACAGAAGGGTTGCTGTGGGGAGGGTGTGTAGAGTCAGTTGATGAAATGTTACGGCATGGAGTAGAGATTCCAACCCTAGAGCAATTTGAAAATATTGTACTCATGCTGGAAACCTCGGAGGAGATACCCTCATCTGATTATGTAGGTCGGGTATTCAGAGCGTTTGGTGAGCGAGGAATTTTAGAGAAGATACAAGGAGTCTGTGTTGGTAGAGCAAAAGCTCGTGAGTTTGATGTGATTAAAAATGAAGAAGAACGCGCCGTATACAGAAAGCAACAGCAAGAAGTAATACTCAAAACAGTTCGCAATTACAATAAAAATATCCCTGTAGTTCAAAATATGGATTTTGGACATACTGAGCCACAAATACCAATGACTTATGGAAACAAGATTAGATTTGATTCAAAAGTAAAGCGAGTGTTTGCAACGTTTTAGAACAACAGGACTAAATACTTAGTATCGGATGACCCATACTGGTGAGTATCCCTTAGTCCCCGCAAATTTCCACTCTTGCCCGAAATGACAGGGGTGAGTGTGTTGCTTTTACAAAAAAATAGTCCCCTATGAATATAGGTGGGGAGGCATTAATATAGTTGCAGAAAAAACTTGAAAACGTACAATTCCCAGTACACGAGCCAAGTTTGAAGAAGGATGGGTTGTGTAGTAGGCTTGGCCGCGAGACTATTTACTAAACTGGTATGAATACGTTCCAACGATACTACAAAGCTGTTGATTATCTGGAAGGACTGTCTAACTTGCCACTCAAGGGGGACTATGTGGCCAGTGGAAAAAAACAAGACGTGTATCTCAAGCGGATGAGATATTTTTTGGAGTTAGTCGGAAATCCCGATAAAGATCTTTCTTTCATTCACGTAACGGGTACTGCTGGGAAGGGTAGTGTGACCAATATGGTTCACGAAGTTTTGTACGCTTCAGGTAAACGGGTGGGATCCTTCACTTCTCCGTCAGTAACTACTTCTATAGAAAAGATAAAAGTAAATAATGTACTCATTTCTCCAGAGGAATTGGATGACATAGTGGAATATCTAAAACCATATATTGATCAGGCGTATCGGGAAGGGCTGTACGGAAGACCATCGTATTTTGAAATATTTCTTGCTATAGCGTTTATCTATTTTAAAAAACAAAAGTGTGAATTAGTTGTTTTGGAAGTTGGTTTGGGTGGCAGGTTTGATGCGACAAATGTTATTGAGAGTCCGTTAGTTACTGCAATCACTAATATTGACTATGACCATACTGAAATACTTGGAAATGCACTTACTGATATTGCTTACGATAAAATTGGAATTGTTAAAAAAGGTTCTGTGTTTTTTACGACAGAAAGGCGTAAGAACTTATTGAGATTGTTTAAAGAGGTTTGTAAAAAAGAAAAAGCGACATTTAATGCGGTAGTGTCTGTAGATGATTATAAAGAAAATAACAAGGCTCTTGTTATTGCTGTTGCTAGACACTTAGGAGTTGGCGACGCGGCTGTATCTGCTGGTATCGGGGCTTCTCGGTTGCCGTGCCGGTTTGAATGTATGCAAGATAATCCGCAAGTTATTTTAGATGGAGCACATAACAGAGCAAAGATAAAAAGTACGCTTTATAACTTAATGCGTATGTCATACAAGAAATTGCATCTCGTGATTGGAACGGCAGATAATAAGAAGACTACGGACATTATCAAACAAGTCGTCCCTTTGGCCGACAGTATCTACTTTACTCGATTTCAACATAAAGACAGAAAGTGCACTCATCCTAAAATATTACTTCAAAAATCTAAAGTGTATATAAAAAAAGATAGTGTGGTGAATATGTATTTAGATTCAGAGCAGGCGATGGAACAGGCGCTTAAAAAAGCTGATTCAAATGATGTTGTTTTGGTCGTGGGGTCGTTCTTTTTGGCGGGAGAATTGAGAAAACGGTGGTATCCAGAAGAGTGGATATTACAGAATCGAAGCATTTTGGCGGTATAGGTGGTGTATAAAACAGCCCTATTTACCCAATTCCAGTAGGTAATTTGGGTAGATAGGGTTATTTGGCGTAAATAGTGCTAGCAGCTTTTATTATGTTTCACCTGATCAATCAAGAGGTATCTTCTGACTGTCTATTAGTGGGCAAATGTAATAGCGATGATTTTATTTACGCCGGATTCTCTCAGTGCTCGACGGGCTTCTTTGAGGGTTGCTCCAGTCGTAACAACATCGTCAATAAGCAATACCGCCTCACTAACTGGTTTGGTCACAGAAAAAGAGTGCGCAACGTTTTGTAGACGCTCTTTTTTATTGGCTGTTTCTGTCTGACCTTTTGTTTCTTTGGTTTTTGTAAGTGTGTTATAGCTAGTTTTGAGTTCCGGGATGTATGTATGAATATTTTTTACCAAACGCTCTGTCTGGTTGTAGCCACGTTTTCGCTTGTGTTTTTTGGAACAGGGAATAGGGATGAGGACAAAGTTTTCTATTCCGTATAATTTCTTCCATTCATCGAGATGTTCAATAATAAAATTGGCAATACATTTTCCGATAACACGCGAGGCATTTGTATCATTTCTATATTTCATACTTACAACCAGCTTGTGAACAAGAGGATCCTTATAGCTAAAAAGTGCGTGCGTCCATAAGTGAGGGGTTTCGGGTGCTGGGTGTGAGTTTTTTTCTACATATAATGTAGTGATGTGTTGCGTAGGAGAAGAAAAAATGAAAGATGCTATCTCAGTGAAAGAATATTTTAGATGTTTAATGAGAGCATTCATAGACACTGTAATTAGTATGATATACTAATTACATAACTTCAATCTTTGAGTTGGAATGGCTACTTTTTTTTCAAAACTTTTTTCTAAAAAAACCTCGAGTGTGATCGGTGTTGATATCGGTGCCTCTGCAATCAAGATTGTTCAGTGTACAGAAAAAGATGGCGTGGCAGTGCTTGATACTTATGGATCTATTGCTCTTGGTCCGTACGCAGATCAGACTGTTGGTCGAGCGACCAACCTTACTGAAGAAAAGATAAAAGAGGCGTTGCGTGACCTACTTCGAGAGGCAAAAGTAACTACAAAAAAGGGTGGATTTTCGATTCCACTGGCGTCAAGTTTAGTGTCAACAATCGAGCTTCCGGATGTTGACGACAAACAACTTGCTACGATGATTCCGATTGAGGCACGAAAGTATATACCCGTCCCTATTTCAGAGGTTATTCTTGATTGGTCTATTATTCCAGATGACACACATTCTCAAAAAGAAAAGAAAAACAACAAGATAGCACCAGTGTTTAATAAGGTGTCAGTGTTACTTGTGGCAATTCACAAAGAAGTTTTAACTCGACAAAAAAATATTATTGACGGTGTGGGTCTTAATTCGATGTTTTTTGAACTTGAGATTTTTGGTGCAATGCGCGCAGTGTTGGGAGTAGAAGAGGGTCCTGTAATGATTTTTGATTTTGGGTCTGCGTCAACAAAGCTGTATGTCTCAGAGAGAGGTGCGATAAAGATGTCCCACACAATAAATCGCGGATCTCAAGATTGTACAACAGCAATTTCTCGAGCCGTGTCCGTGTCTGATGAAGATGCTGAGTTGATAAAGAGAAGAGAGGGGCTCGGTAGTTCTGATAAGGATGTGGTAGCAACAATTACCAGTTCGCTTGAGTATATTTTTAGTGAGACAAAGAGGGTATTGTTAAATTACGAAAGGAAGTATAATAAACCTGTGGCAAAGATAGTACTTGTTGGTGGAGGATCTGTGCTACAGGGTTTTGCCTCATTAGCACAAAAGACATTTACTAATATACAAGTAGTATCGGGCAGTGCTTTTTCAAACATTAAAACTCCTGCTTTTCTTGAAAAGACACTTGAACAGACCGGCCCCGAGTTTGCGGTTGCTGCTGGGGCGGTGTTGCGTGCAATTGAAGAGCAATACTAATCCACTTTTTATTATTGCCCAGACATATTAAACTATATATATGAATCCAAAACTTCAAGCATCGTTCATTCCAAAAGATCGAGATGCCCACCTACAAAGAAAAGCACGAGTACGACGTGGTTTTGGAATTCTGGCATTTTTCTCGACTACTCTCCTTGTTCTTGCATTGCTTGCGTCACTCGGAGCTTTCTTCTATCGACAATATTTAGAAAAAAATATCGATCTTGTTTCAGCAGAGCTTGTGCAGAGAGAAAAATCATTTGAGACCAGTCTCATTACAGAGCTCGAGCGTGTTGATACTAAAATAGAAATTGCTAAGAAGATTTTGAGTAAACACGTTGCTCCATCGGTACTTTTTTCTACACTTGAGGCGCTCACTGTTCAAAACGTAACACTGCTGTCACTTGAAGTTGAGGCAGTTGAAAACGGGGATTTTGAACTAGTTGCAGTAGCGCAGGCGCCGTCATATGCGTCGGTTGCGTTGCAGTCAGAGGTTCTAAAAAACGACAAAACATTCAAGAAGGTAGAGCTTAACAATTTTAATCTCAATACGAGTGGGGTGATTTCTTTCTCTATGCGAGCAACGGTAGATCGAAATTCGATTTTGTACTCCAACACAATTACTAGCCAGTTAACCGCAATGTCGCAAGAATAAAATGAAAAACATCACATCTGTATTATTCATACTGCTGACAGGCTTCGTTGGTTACTTCTACTTAACACCAGCCTACGAAGGGATTATGGCACTTCGTGAGACAGAAAAAGAATACAATGAAGCATTAGCTGTTGCTGATGAGGTTGAGAGTACTACAGAAAAGCTTCTTCAGAAGTACAATTCGCTGTCACTGCGTGATAAGGATAGACTGGCAAAGGTCGTGCCTGATCAGATGGATATGGCACAAACCCTTCTCGATCTTGACGGTGTTGCTGACAAAAACAATATAAATATACGCTCAGTTGAGCATTCAGTCATGCCGTCGAGAGGTGTTGATGCTATGGATACTGCCTCGGTTACTTTCTCTGTTGATGGTACGTACGACGGCTTGGCGGGATTTATTTTCGATCTAGAGCAGAGTTTGCAGTTTTTTGAAATTACAGAAATGACAACCAGGCGCACAAGCACGTCGCTTCTTAGTCACACCATTACAGCTCAAACATATTGGCATCAATAAAAATATGAATATCAATCATCAACAACAAAATAGAATGGTACTCATTGTCGTTACGGGTATTTTAATTGCGGCGGTTGGGTATATCGGATATGTGCTGTGGACAGGAAGTCAGGTATCTCGTGCTGAAGCACAAGATAGTATTGTGGGTAGAGATGTGATCAATACATTAGAGACACTTAATTCAATACAACTCGATAGTGATTTCCTTGACTCACTCGTCTTTTCAAGTCTCGTAGATAATAATCTTACTATTACAAATAGACCACTTGGTCGGACTAATCCATTTGCAGCAGCAAGTAATGTGTCTGTGTCTACGGCACCAGCACAGCAATATCCAGAAAATGGTGATTTGCTCAATACGATTCCAGTGGTTACTGAAGATGTGGTTCAGGAGTAGTTTTCTTGTAGTGTAATATAACAATATACATATGGGCTTTCTCGAAAAACTAGTCCAGAAGGGTATGCTTGCGGAGAGTGAAGCTATCACTCTGGCAGAAGAAGCAGCTTCTTCTGAAAAATCAATAGAAGAGCTATTAAAAACGCGAGGTATTGCTGAAGAGTTTATCTTGGAAGCAAAGTCGCAATTTTTTGATGTCCCCCTAAAAAACGTTAATGAGAAAGCAATCACGCGTGAAGTTATTGATTACATTGCTGAAGACTCCGCAACGCATTACAGAATTGTGCCTATCGGTATTACCGATGGGGTGCTTGAGGTTGGGGTTGTTGATCCTGACAATATCGAAGCCCGAGACGCGGTAAACTTTATTGCGTCAAAAAAACAAGTTCCGTTTAAGATTTTTTTAATTTCTGAAGAAGATTTCAATAATGTACTTAATCTGTATCAGGGGCTAACAGGTCAGGTGGAAGAGGCGCTTGAAGAACTGGAGTTGACCACAGATGGCGGAGGTGGTGCTAAGAAGGGAAAGGTAGGCATTGATATCGATAAAGAAGCTAGTGGTGAAGATGCAAAAATCATAGAAGATGCGCCAGTTACAAAGATTGTGGCGACAATTTTGCGATATGCGACCGAAGGAAATGCTTCAGATATACACATTGAGCATACGCGTGAAAATGTGCGAGTACGGTTTCGAGTTGATGGTATCTTGAACACCAGCCTTGTGTTGCCAAAAAATGTGCAATCTGCGGTGATTGCTAGAATTAAAATTCTTTCAAATATGCGTCTTGATGAGAAGCGAAAGCCACAAGACGGTCGTTTTTCAGCAAAGATTGATGGTAGAAAGATTGATTTTCGCGTATCGACATTCCCTACATACCACGGAGAAAAGATCGTGATGCGTATTCTTGATCAAGAAAAAGCGTTGCGTGGTCTTGATGAGGTTGGATTGAGTAACTACAACGTAGATCTTATCCGCGAAGCACTCAAAGAGCCATACGGTCTTATCCTTATCTCAGGTCCGACTGGTTCAGGAAAAACCTCAACACTCTACTCAATGCTCGGAGAGCTCGATAAAGAAACTCGCAATGTGCTTTCTCTTGAAGATCCTATTGAGTACAGTATCGATGGTGTGAGTCAGTCGCAAGTACGAGCTGATATCGGCTATACGTTTGCTAATGGATTGCGAACAACGCTCCGACAAGACCCTGATGTGATTATGGTTGGTGAAATTCGAGATAAAGAAACTGCACAGCTAGCAGTACAAGCAGCACTTACTGGACACCTTGTACTTTCTACCATTCACACCAACAATGCCATTGGTGTAGTTCCTCGACTAATTGATATGGGTATTGATCCGTATTTGATTGCACCAACACTGGTACTTTCTATGGCGCAGCGTCTTGTGAGTAGTTTGTGTGCCGATGCTTGTGATCCTGTTCCCCTTGAAGGTAGTGTGCGAGCAATGATTGATAAAGAGTTTGCTGATTTGCCGGAGAAGTATAAGAAGGGAATTACCTTCCCTGATTCGGTTTGTAACGCTAAAGCATCTGCGAGCTGCCCGACTGGTACACGAGGGCGAGTAGCGGTAATGGAAGTGATAAAAGTGGATAAAGTGATGGAGCGTATTATTTTAGAAGATCCAACAGAAGCAGCGATTTACAAAGCAGCTCGTGAGAATGGAATGATTACTCTCAAGGAAGATGCAATATTAAAAGCGTTCAAAAAAGAAATTCCTTTTAGTGAGGTAAGTACGCTATAATAATATACATAGGTAAAGATATACTAATATAGTACAATAAATTGATATGGAACCAGAAGAAAAAAAACAACAAAAAGTTCTCTTGGTAGATGATGACCGGTTTTTGTTGAATATGTACTCGATGAAATTTAAAAATTCCGGGTACGAAGTGTTTACAGCGGTAGGTGCTGAAGAAGCGATGAATATCTTGGTGGAACAAAAGATCGTTCCGGATATTATCTTGCTTGATATTATTATGCCAACAACAGACGGACTTACTCTCCTTGAGGATATCAGGAAACAAAATCTGGCAGAAAATGCAACAGTGATTATGCTTACCAATCAAAGTGGCGAGTCAGATATTGAACGAGCAAAAACGCTTGGTGTACGAGGATATATTGTCAAGGCGACCACTATTCCTTCAGAGGTGGTAGAAGAGGTGATAAAGATTACAAACAAACAATAATTTGTATACGTATGGAACATAGCCAAGAGATAAGTGATTATGTAGCGATACTTATAAATGAAGGTGCATCAGACCTTCATTTAGCAGAGGGCCGACATCCGATTATTCGAGTTGCCGGATCGCTTATTCCTCTTGTAAAAAAAGAAGAATTATCAGGTGACCGAATGGAAAAATTTCTGAAGGAGTTTCTTCGACCCGATCAGTACGAAAAATTTAAGGCTAAAAAAGAAATTGACTTTGCATATTCATACAGTACCCAGATCCGTTTTCGAGGGAATGCGTATTACTTTAGAGACAGAATAGGTATTGCGCTACGACTTATTCCTGAAAAAATAAAAACACTTGAAGAGCTTGGATTGCCACCGATATTAGAGAGCTTTACTACAAGACAGAGCGGGTTCTTTCTTGTTGTTGGTCCGACAGGACAAGGAAAAAGCACAACACTTGCAGCAATGATTGAGATGATCAACCAGTCTCGGCTAGAGCATATCATCACTATCGAAGATCCAATTGAGTACGTGTACAAACCAAAAAAATCTGTGATTGACCAGCGAGAAGTGGGTGAGGATACGCCAGATTTTAAAACTGCACTTCGAGGGGTATTTCGTCAGGACGTTGATGTGTTGCTGATTGGTGAAATGCGAGAGCCTGAAACTATTTCAACAGCAGTAACAGCTGCTGAAACAGGTCACTTGGTATTTTCAACGCTTCATACAAACAGTGCGGCGCAAACTGTCGATCGTATTATCGACTCATTCCCGCCTGATCAGCAGGGGCAGATTCGTCTCCAGCTTGCTGGGTCACTAGCTGGTATCTTTTCACAGCGACTTATCCCATCAGTGACGGGTGGTGTGGTACCAGCATATGAGCTACTCATTAGCAACAACGCCGTCGCAAACCTTATTCGTGAAGGTCGTACACACGAAATAAATACAGTGATTGAAACAGGTGTTTCTGAAGGAATGATTGAGCTCAACCGGTCTCTAGTGGAGCTGGTTCGCCAGGGTCAGATTAGTGTTGAGAATGCCTTTGCTTATTCAAGCAATCCAAAAATTCTTGAGAAGCTACTTTAATCAAATGACGAAGCACTACTAATAACTATGATTTTTAATTACACAGCAATTGATTCTAAGACGGGTGAGAAAAAGAGTGGCGGCATCGATACTGCGTCAATGAGTGTTGCTATTAACTCACTTCAAAAGCGTGGTTTTGTTGTCACCTCTATTGAGCCGGGAGAAAAGAAGCTCGGACTGCACACAGAAATCACCCTGTTTCAACGAGTTAGTAATCGAGATATTGTCATTCTTTCTCGGCAGATGGCGACGCTCTTTGAGGCACAAGTTTCAGCACTTGAAGCATTCAAGCTTCTAGGGGCAGAGGCAAGTAATCCACTTGTTCGTAATGCACTTGAATCTGTTTCGCAAGATGTGCAGGGCGGTGCAACTATTTCTCATGCATTTTCAAAATTTCCAAAAGTTTTTTCACCATTTTACGTTAGTATGGTGAAGGTGGGTGAAGAGTCTGGGCAGCTTGATAAGACATTCATATATTTAGCAGATCATCTTGAGCGTGCCTATGCTATTACCTCCAAGGCGCGAAATGCACTTGTGTACCCACTGTTTGTTATTATCGTATTCATCGCCGTGATGGGATTGATGTTTACTACGGTTATTCCACAAATTAGTGAGGTGCTGTTAAGTACTGGTCAGGACCTTCCTATTTATACAAAACTCGTGATGGGCGTTAGTGAATTTTTTGTTAATTTTTGGTGGTTGATGATTGGGGGTGGATTGGTGGGGTTGATTGTGTTGTGGAAGTACCTACAAACAACAGAAGGAAAGCTCAATCTCTCAAAAACACGCTTAGCTACTCCGTATCTTGGAGCACTCTACCAAAAACTCGCCCTTGCTCGAATTGCTGACAATATGACAACAATGATCAAGAGTGGTATTCCAATAGTGCGAGCAATCGAAATTACTTCAGAAGTAGTGCACGATGAAGTCTATACCGAAATTCTCCTCCAAGCCCTTGAAGAAGTACGAGGTGGAAGCCACTTCTCAGCTGCTCTTTCTGGCTACAAAGAAGTGCCAGCAATCTTTGTGCAGATGGCACGTGTTGGAGAAGAGACCGGGGGACTTGGAAAAGTTCTTGAGACACTGGCAACATTCTATGAGCGAGAAGTGGAGACTGCAGTTGATACACTGGTGAGCTTGATTGAGCCGGCGATGATCGTAGTGCTTGGTCTTGGTGTGGGTATCCTGCTTGCATCGGTATTGATGCCGATTTACAACTTGGCAAGTGGTTTCTAGTGAGGTGCTGTTATCCACAGGATTCTTTTAATCCTTTGAATATAAAAGCTATAATACAAGTACTACTTTTGATTAGCTTCCTTTTTGGCAGGGGGGGGGCGGTTGGAAAGGAATTATAAGTTTAAATAGATGATAAATATGAATCTAAGAAAAGGTTTTACGCTTATCGAACTTCTGGTGGTCATTGCGATCATTGGTATTCTGGCGTCTGTGGTGCTTGCATCACTTGGAACTGCACGAGATCGAGCAAATCAAACAGCAGCTCTTTCGACTGCTCGTGGTGTGCAACCAGCAGCGATTATTTGTATGGATGACGGACTAGATATTTCGACTCCTGTCGCAACTAATGCTATCTGTACAGGATCAACCGCAGTCTGGCCCGGTTTACCAGCAGGATGGGCTTGGGGTACTGTTTCGAACACTACAGGTATCAGTTTTAGCTACACTGCTGTTGGTCCGGATGACACAGTTACTTGTGATCAGAATAACTGTGCGATTGCACCAACTCCGTCTCCGTAATATCAAACTACCTTGTACGTTTGTACAATTAACAAAAACCGCCTCGAGCGGTTTTTGTTTTGGGAATAAAAAAGTTATCATAGAGTAATGCTTATCCTATTCACCCTTTCCTTTTTTGCACTCGGTGCGATTGTCGGTAGTTTTTTAAATGTCGTCATTTATCGACATAATACCGGCCTTACCCTCGGTGGAAGATCCTTTTGTTTTTCCTGTACACGCGTACTCGCGGCTATTGATCTGGTGCCGGTACTGAGTTTTGCTGTGTTTGGTGGAAAATGTCGTACCTGTAAGTCGGCTATTTCAGTACAGTATCCGCTTGTTGAGCTGGTAACAGGTGTATTGTTTGCTTTCACATTTTTTTACCTCGTGGGTCCAGTTCTGTCTTTTGCCGGCTTTACAGAAGTGTTACACGCTTCAATCGTCTCTCTATATTATTTGGCCATTTTCTCACTCCTTGTAGTCATTTTTGTCTATGACCTCAAGCACACCATTATCCCAAACATGTTTGTCTATGCGTTTATTCTCCTTTCTCTAGCGAGTGTGTTTGTTGATATGCAGACGTTTTCATTTTCTTTCAATCTTTGGCATCTTCTAGCGGGGCCGATTCTCTTTGCACCATTTGCATTCCTGTGGGCGATATCAAAAGGTATGTGGATGGGGTTTGGTGATGCAAAACTTGCTTGGGGGATAGGCTGGTTCCTTGGGCTTGCCTCGGGCGCTTTGGCACTTTTGCTTTCATTTTGGATAGGGGCGGTTGTCGGAGTCTCGCTGTTGTTAATAAGTTATTTGGTAAAGAGCGGTGTTGGGCGTACAATGAAAAGTGAAATACCATTTGCGCCATTTCTGATTATTGGTACTGTTGTGTCGTTTTTCTGTGCTGACTATATAATTACGTTTTTGTTTATATGAATCAAAAAGGCTTTACTCTTATTGAGCTGGTGATAGTGATGGGAATTATGGGTGTGATGTTTTTGATCGTTGCATTTAGTAGCAGTTCCTTTAACGACCGTATTGCTCTTAAGAAAGCGACAGATGAAGTATCTTTTCTGTTTAGGCAGGCACAGGTAGAAGGGTTGGCGGTGTTGGAAGACCCTGATTTTCCAGGTGAGTACAATATTGGCTACGGTGTGTATGTGCGTATTGACGGTGGTGGTACTAATGCAAGTAGTAACTCATTAATCTACTTTGTTGATCGTGATGATGATGGTAGGTATGGCGGTAATTTTATCTGTAACGGCGAGTGTCAGTCGGAAGTAGAGCTTGATCGAGTTATTATTACTAACGTTGACTCAGATTGTAATAATAGTGCGCAAGGATTAAGTTCGGTATTTCGACGTCCACGACCAGAAATTGCTATAAAGGCGCATTCGGGTAATCCAAGTCAGGTATGTACAGAGCTTATATTGACTCTTCAAACCCTATCTCCAGAAGCATCAGAGGCGACGGTGACTATTAAGTCAGCAGCAGAAATAAATGTAGTATATAATTAGTCTATGAAATCTCGCGGATTTACTCTCCTTGAAATGCTCATCTCCATTGCGATCTTCTCTCTGGTCACAGTGATTGCACTCGGAGCTATTGTTATGCTTTTTGGCTCATACAGTAAATCGCAGTCCACTCAGGTATTGGTAGATAACTTAAATTTTGCTCTCGAGTCGATTACTCGAGACATTCGTTTCGGTAATTCATATACATATAGTAATAATGAAAACTGGATAGAAGTTGAGTTCGAAGGAGATACAATACGGTATGAGCTTGATGTTAGTGCTAGCGACAATGGCCGTATTAAACGTATCGTGAATGGTAATGATAGCGAAGCTACATTTGCAACGGCAGAAGATATTGATATTGAGACATTCAGGCTTGGGGTTGCGGGGGAATCAGCAGGCGATGGGCATCCGCGAGCAACCTTTCTCATGAGAGGAACTCTTTTACGAGGAAATCAGCAATCAACATTCGCACTTCAAACAACAGTTTCGCAAAGAGATAGTGAGGATGGAGAGGTATTTATTCCACCAACTCCACCAACTCCACCTCCTCCATCATTCTGTACTGGTGGCGGTACATACTACCCTAACACTGCAGGCAGTACAGCATGGAAAGTATCCGACGACACTAGACCGTCAAGTGCCTTAGTCCTTGATTCAGAAACTGCGTATTCAGGTGCAG
>Ga0222691_1000493_pt1 | contig 13684 bp, 16 predicted proteins | sample AntAcemetage1237_FD_179839 | JGI IMG/M metagenome (GOLD analysis project Ga0222691, IMG submission 179839) | Saline water microbial communities from Ace Lake, Antarctica - #1237 | ecosystem: Environmental > Aquatic > Non-marine Saline and Alkaline > Saline | place: Antarctica: Ace Lake... | reverse complement strand
ACGGCAGCGATGGTCTTATGCAACTCGCTGAAAACTCGTCTAATAAATATAGATCAAGTGACCAGTTTAGTGGCATATATCGAGTAACGCACGTCGATCATACATTTACGGGCGGGCAGTTCAATCAGACTTTACGAGGCGTAAGACTTCTAAAAACTAAAGAAAAGGTGGATGTTGATAAAATCAATAAAGAACGTAAAGAAGCGCAGGAAGAAAGACAAAAGTGCATTGAAAAAAACAAACTGAATACCCAATATATTTCTACCGTTAGTGTAACTAATGGGTCAGATGATGTAACTAATGGGTCAGATGATGGCGGCGAAGATTCAATAGCACTTGCTGATTATCAATCAAGAGGGCAACTTTTACAAGACAATCGACAACTCGCCTTACGTCAAGCCGCATTAAGTAAAAATCTTGGTGGCACTGACGAACTTAACACTAAGAACGATGTAGGCAAGGCAACGGTTAATCAAAATCCATTCGATGATGTGGTTCGGGATACCACAAATATGTCAAGAACGGAAAGAGCTAGATTTAATGAGTACGTAAGACTTCGTAATAAGTTGAATGAATCAAGAGCGGCTGGATTGTCAGACGAGTCTTTCCAGCAAGCTACTGCCGCCTTACAGAAAAAATTCAAATACAATTAATAGGATAAATTGATATATGGCATTAAATACACGAGGTCAATCCACACGAGGCGGTGATAAAACCAACAGACCAGATCGGGAACCGGGCGCATACCTTGATTCAGGTCCATATATAGCAGTTGTTATGAATAATGTTGATAACAAACGCACTGGTACTATTTCTGTATACATTCCAAACTTGGCATCGGATTACAGCGAACGACTTGATGTTAGGTTTGCAAGTCCATTTATAAGTCACACCCGAGCCGATGGTAAAAATGGTGACTATGCATCGTCAACACAAACTTCAGGCATGTGGTTACAGCAGCCGGATATTGGATCGGAAGTATTAGTTATTTTTGCGAATGGCGATACAAACCAAGGTTTTTGGATTGCATGTGTGCAGGACCGTTATAACAACCATTCGTTGCCGGGGTTTGCTAGTTCTATATTTTGGGACGCAGACACGGACCCAGAAAAGGAGTTTTTAGACCCATCTACTGGAAAATATGATACAGCACAGGCAGTCGGTGAATTTTACGATCCCATCAAAACGGGCACGATGTCACACCATGAAAATGTGCCTAACCCAATGGTTAAAGAAAAGCCGATTAATAAATACTTGAATAGTGTATATAAAGAACAGGGATTGAATGGTGATTTAATTCGTGGGCATACTACAAGTTCAGCCCAACGAGAAACACCGAGTAACGTTTTTGGTATTAGCACAAAGGGACGCCCTGTGTATGATGCTAAAGATAATGCATCTATTATTGAAAAACTTTCCGGGAATCGCATCAGTGATTTGACTGGCAAAGAGTTAGATGCATTTAAATTCGCAACACGCAAGCAAGGACATAGCGTAGTTCTCGACGATGGCGACATTGAAGGAAAAAACAATCTTGTCCGAATGCGTTCGGCATCAGGTCATCAAATTTTGTTACATGATACCGAGGGCGTTGTGTATATCGGAAATGCCAAAGGAACAGTATGGATTGAAATGGATAATAGTGGAACGCTTGATATATATTCGCAATCTAGTGTTAATGTACGTTCAAATAATATGAATTTATACGCTGATAGTAATATTAATATGCACGCTAAGAAAAATATCAGTATCCTTGCTGAAGGAAAATTCCAAGTTGATGCTGGTAATATAGATTTAAAATCTACTACTACGGGTATAAAGTTAGATTCATCCCGTGCGGTTGATATAAAAGGATCGGCGGTTAATCTCGACGCATCCGGTACTATTAATCTTAATGCGGGCGGCGATGTTAAAATTGATGGAAGTTGCGTTGAACTGGGAAATGGTGCTGGCGGCGTTTCGGGAACACCTGTTGCGTTAGCCAAAGTTCCCGTGGATGACACAATACGCACGGGTAATGGATTTTGGATGGTTAGTGACGGTACGATTAATACCATTGTATCCCGTGTGCCTACACACGAACCATTTAAATCACGAGGCGAAGATAAACAGGAACAGATTGATCTTGCTAATCGACAGGCAGCACAGGCAGCTACTACTGCTGAATTGGATGATACCCCTACTAAACCGGGACCAACGCAAGCCAGAACAAAATATTTAGATAAAGCAGATCGTGTTACACGAGGCGCAGTAATTAAACAACCTGAACCAAATGGTGCGGTAGGTGATCTTTCTGCGGAAGAAACAAAGCGTTTACTTGCAGCAATCGGACAACGTGAAAGTTCCAATAATTATCAGGCTGTTAACCAGTTTGGATATCTTGGTAAATATCAAATGGGATTGGCAGCACTTGAGGATGCGGGATACGTTAAACCGGGAACGTTTGCTTCGGCACAGCAGGCAGGTTATTCATTTAGAAATATTAATGATGTTCTACAAGACCCTAATGTGTGGACTGGTAAAGAAGGCGTAGGAAGTCGCCCTGATTTTCTAGCTTCAAAAGAAGGTCAAGAAGCAGCTATGGAAACATTTACCGACCGTAATGTAGCAACACTGAAACGTATTGGTGTTATTAAAGCATCTACCACAACGCAAGAACAAGCTGGTTTGATTATGGCTTCGCATCTTAAAGGTCCGGGCGATGTTAAAAAATGGGCTAATAATGGTGGAACATTCACGGATGGTAATGGTGTATCAATAGATACCTACTATAATATTGGTCGTTCGGCTATCGCTTAATCTAACAATCCAAGCAACTCTAAATCTTCATCTTCACGTGATGTTCTTTTATTAGATTCGCCAATAAGTAGTTCGTCGTCTTCTTCAACGACCGCACATATGATTTCTTAGAACAGTTTGGCATACATTATCCATACCTACTAACGTTAAAGAGCCGCAATAAATCAGGCCGTGCTAAATCCGCCGCCCAATCAAAGGTAGGAGAGTTAATTACAACCCATCCCCGTGTTCGTGAAGCCTATCAACATTACATCAAGCCATTCTTTGAGCGTGATATTGATTTATGGAAACAATCACAGAATAAACGAGAATATCCCTATACGATTACGCATAGGGAGTTATTGGAATACTTCAAATAGGGCGAATGACATACTTGACATATAGGTGACGGGAACATCCCACCAAATCCCCTCAACTAGCAACCCTGCAAACAACGCTACTCCGATGAATATTAACTTGTTCATTATTTGTTTCCTGTAAAAGATAGCAAAGTCTACCGGGCTTTTTCTGTGGTCGCTTCACTGCTTAATTTCTACCCCGGTTCTCTTCGGTAAAAATCCTCGACCCTCTGTCTTCCCCATTATTTAATTTATTTTTTGGTAACCATATTCCCTAATATATTATTAAATAATAATGGCTATCATCTGTGTATGAAAACAGTCAATCCAAAGCCACAAAAAAAGCTGATATCATATACCAAGGCGGCGAAGCCCGTGTATCAATATCAGCTTGTTTTAAATAAGACGGTTTAAGAACATACTTCACAAAAGTCTTTAAATGACCCATCATCCTGTTCTACAACAGTCCATCCAGATTTAGTGACAAACGAAACCATCGTTTTAAGTTCAGTTTGGTATGCATATTGTTCGAAGTTATCTTTAAGTACGGTGCCACACTTGTCACACATACAGTAGTAGGTTCTTTTAATCAATGTGATTGGTGGGTGCGGCGGGACTCGAACCCGCAATCCATAAGGCACCAGATTTTTTGTAAAACTCTCGTTTCCGAAAGCCTTACTGAAAAGTCTGGCGTGTATACCAATTCCACCACGCACCCGTATTATGGTCTTCCCGTCGAGACTCGAACTCGAAATACAAGTTTAGAAGACTAGTGTGATATCCAGTTTCACCACGGGAAGAAATGTAAAATGTAATGCTTATTATAGAGTATACGATAAGCGGTGTCAATACAACAATGATAGCCGTGGCAAGAAAGTTATAAATTGCGTCCATCATTTATTTATGAATGGATGGACAAGATGCCCATCCATTCAAATATCCGATAAAAATACCAGAAACCAATCCACTTATAATAGCCAATAATGATAATATCATTCTAGATCGTACTGTTTGGAATACATCCCGACGAAACTGAATGGGTCGTCTTTATTTGTCACTAGGTTTCTATCCAGCATATATTTCATCACAGGGGATTTGATAAGCTCAAGTCTGCCATTGTACCAATGCTTCATATTATCAATATTATTGGCGCTGGCGTGAAGTATAGATTGGTATCCAGTGAATTTCAAATCATTGTAATTTTCTGTCTTTGAAAATATAACTTTTTTAGACCTTATTAGTGATTTCTCACTAACACATATTTTATGATGTATTTCACCGTGTCTGCCACACCCATGAACTGATAAGTTCATATACGATGACTGGTCAGTAGTTTCAAATAGTTTTTCTGACCTAAAATCCTCATGTAATGTATGCGATAGGTTATCTACTAAATGATTCTTTAGCAGATGGCACTGCTTTATATGTAGTTCTGGTAATTCAGGACTTATGAAAAAGTATTCCATATTTTCGTGACCTAAAGTTGATTGATAAGGAAGGTCCAAATGCCAAGCAGAGAATTTTTCATTACGGTATACCAAGTGTGGTTTTTCGAAACCATGTACTTGTACCCATTTCCTGTTTTCATATTTTTTACTAAGGGCGTCTGTTCCCCAAACTACAGCAGCGTTCAAATGTTTAGCAAATCCCATATTCAATAATGTCCATTCATCTGTGTATAAATTGGATGATAGAACAGTCTTATCTGTTTGGTCAATCGTCGTTATAGTAGTTTTTTTGTCAGGATGATGTTCATAAAGCCAGTCGATAATTGATTTGTCGATACCAAAATGACCAGCTATCGGCCAATACCTAACAATGATTTCATCAATGTGTAAATTGTTGCGAATAAATGCATTATACATCGTGAGACTATCTGTACCACCACTAAACCATAACACAACCACATCATTGGTTTCTCTGATTTGGTGTGCTCGGATATCTATCAATTCCTCAAATGATAATGTAGGGTCTATTTTCCAATTATATTTGCTGAAAGCGTCATCAAACATATTAAACTCAAGTAGCCCTCCATTCGTCATTTGCTCAATGTGAGCTAAATGGCGGTTGAAAAATAGTTTATTGTTGACAGTATATCCACGTGGCACATCGTCTATGATCATTTATTAAATATCCATGTTTAATTAAGTATATCAAAATTGACAACGAATGTCAATACAATTGGCGGATAGTGTGGGATTCGAACCCACGGAACCTTGCGGTTCACTCAATTAGCAATCGAGCGCTTTCGGCCAACTCAGCCAACTATCCATATTATAGTAGAGGCGAGAACTGACCGTCGCTTTAAATATGGACTTTAACCATATACCTCTAAAATGGTGGGTCTTGACGGGTTTGAACCGCCGACATTCTCGATGTTCATTAACTTTGAAGATTTCCCTTCGCAGTATACCAATGACGGTCTAACAATAGACCGGAGACTATAGGAAGTCTCACATAAGCGAGATGCTCTACCAACTGAGCTAAAGACCCTTTATTCTTTTTGACATTTAGCCTACATTTCTGTAGTTTCCGATTGATACCACGTGGAGGTAGTCAATATTATCAATCTGGAGCTATGGGGTAACGATCCCCACCATCCGCAGTGCAAGTGCAGAGTCTGTCCCATACAGCAGCCCCTAATATTTTAGGAATGGTGCCCCCACGAAGAATCGAACTCCGGTCTAGGGTTTTTCAAATACACCCTCGGATGTACTTGACAAAACCCTTGCTAAACCACTCAGCTATAGGGGCATTTTGTAACTCTTTCGTGTTGGCGATTGAGCCTTAGAAAACCTCAAGGGGCGCGGCCCATCCAACATTACGGGTCCGTTCAAGGTGTATTATTATTTATCATGATAAAAATAATCTATAAAACTTTCATATGGCGTGAATCCAAATGCGTGATTATTTTCTATGTGTTTGTGGCTATTCATCCAATCGATATATTTAATACAATCCTCTAAGTCGTTGCTTAATGTATTCAAATCAAAATCGAACACCTTATTTCTATCTTTGAGGTATTCGAATGCACCGGTGCAGCTGTATAACTTTCGCATGGTTGATCATATGTCTTTTCACAGAAGTCAATAATACGCTTATTATTATTATATGGATTACTGACGAAACTGGTTGTTATAAACCTTTGTTCATTGCCGAGAAACTGATCAATGCATTCCATCTGATTGTATAGTATTGCTTTTTCATATTCTTGAACACCGTTGTAATTTTTTGGATTTTGATATGAAAAGTCTTTGATATTTCTACCTACTTCGGAGAAACAAACTATAAAATATATATCATCAAACTTTTGCATTAGATCATATTCACGTTTTACCGTGTCTATAATCATACTATTTCCATGACCGCCGAATGACCTATTGATAAGAAGGGTGTCTGGATATTTTAGAGCGTGTACCCGAGTGAACCAACTATAATGTATCCAACTGCATCCAATAGCATATACTACTTTATTGGCTTTGATATTATCATCATATTCCCATCCATCCCGATAAACGGGGTTTTCTTCAAACATACTTTTCATACATATATTTATGGAACGTGTTCCTGCGCCTTTTATTTTGGTAGTCACGTCTGGATTCGAACCAGAATAAAAACTCTTATGAGGAGTCGGCATTCGCCAGTTATGCTACGCAACTATATATTGGTGGGCCAACAAGGACTCGAACCTACCACCTCGACCGTGCTAACGTCGTGCTCTCCCCGATGAGCTAATACCCCGAAACTATGTTCAACTTTAGCCAGTATATAACCCCTATGACCCGAAGGCTTGAACTTAATCAAAATAAGGAGCATCACTATTGAACGTGAAGCGCTTTTGCTTTGTTGGAGCGGATAGGGAATTTCGAAATCCCGACACGAAGGTTGGAAACCTTCTGCTCTGCCTCTGAGCTATATCCGCATTTTTTAGTCTATGATAAATCCATTGTCTTCGAGGTCTTCACGTAATACCCAATCTGAATCGAATAAAACTGATTGTCCACCGATTGCAGAATCGATTAGTTTACGTGCCTCGCCGACTGGCTTACCTGTGTGTTTAACTACTGCTCTTACGCCCTCTGCGGCGTTTACGTTTGAACGATAACCTACGATCATCATTGCTTTTCTCCTTTTTGATAATAGTATTTATCGTTGTATATTTTGGTTGCAGGGGGGGGATTCGAACCCCCGACCTTGAGTTTATGAGACTCACGAGCTGACCACTGCTCCACCCTACGTTATTTTGGTACGAGTGAGAGGACTTGAACCTCCAAACCTTTCGGCACCAGAACCTGATTTGAACTTTGAAGGTTTAGCCTTCTCGGTTCCCCAAACAATCTAACTTGTAGATTGGAGCCTATAACGGAGACTCTCATAAATCTGGCGTGTTTACCAATTTCACCACACTCGCTCACTGAAGCCATTCATATACTGCATCGACATTGGTAAAGGTTTTTGAACCCTTTCGACACATAACGTGTATATTCGCTTCGTTAAAATATCTTATTACGCCGAAACCTTTGTATCTACCGTTACCGGGATTGCGTTGGTTCCAACGTGTTTTTCTTTTATACGGAACAACATATTTATGTTCCAATCCTAAGAGTTCGCCACACTTAGCATAAAACTCTTGTTCACGGCAAATCCGTGCTTCTTTTATATCTTTCATTACAGTATTTATTATACCATGGCGGAATGCGGATGTCAACTAAAATATGTCACATTTCAATCCTTCATCCCATTCCCAAAATGGATACAGCCGAGATGTGCCACCCCGCTTTTCAGTAATACTGCACCGTGCTTCGGGTGCCGCTGACAACCAGCGCCAACACGTATTTTCAACTGACGTTCCTACCCTATGTTTACAGTTAAAGCATCCTTTTTCAGATGGATACTTTAATGCGTCCCAAAACTCTTTTTTATCAGAATGCATAGTTTGTGTGTGCCACCCGACATTTGACTTGCCATGCCGCATTTGAATCTGCTGAAAACGGTGGCTTCAAAACTGCCTTTGGATTTTTCAACACCAATCCTTCATCGGTAGGCGAAGTATCGAGTGTTTTTGCAACTCTATCTGCTTCGTCCCATTTGTCTTTAAACCCCTCTGTGATGGTCTTAGCAAGCCATACACGCTCACCTACCACGTAATGGCTATATTCTTCGACGGAATCCTCTTTCAAGAATAGGTCTTCCATAATCTTAATACGTTCAGCAAATGTTTTGTCTAGTAATACTTCACCATCGGCGACTTGAACATCGAATAGATAGTTGGTATCGGTCGGTCCAGCCTGTGATTTACTGTGTAGTAGTTCGGCATTAAACACCCACCAGCCATTGCCGGGTACTGTGCGGAGTAGTCCAGTAGAAGCTTCTGTGGGTGTCCAAAGTTTGTGGGTATCGTTATGTCGTGTCATAGCCGTGACTTCTTTATCAGGCGATACAAACAAAACGTTACACGTTCCATTCTTTTTGTATTGACCTACCCATCCACGCTTTTCGTGAAAGTTTAGGAATGCTGGGGCAATCGCTTTACGTGGGCGACCGGGAAAGCAGTAATTGAATGTTTCATATTTCATAATAAGATACTACCTTACTTGTATTCTTTTGTCAATCCCCTGATGAAATCTTTTTCGCCATCTACTGCTCTTTCGTGCGCACTCCATAGATAAGGAATGCCAAAAATAATAAGCATTAAGGATGCGCTAACGATTGCCATCATTAATGTCCCGTTGACAAGATTAATACTAAAGCCAAGGAACGTCAAATACCAAATAATGGGGGTGCCGGGATGCGTTCCATATCCGGGAACATATCCACAGCCTTTAATCGTTCGTTTAATCATTCTAATCATATGGACACTCTGATTGCACTTTGCATCGTGATATCGTATTACCAGCCGCCATTTTCGTAACCAGCGTTTGCGGCATTCATGGTGGCAGTCTGTTCAAGGTATGCGATGTATTCGTTTTGGCGTTCAATGAAAGCATCGATAAAAACTTCTTCAAACATGGTGCCTTTGTATTGAACACCAGCTTCAAGACCGGTATCATTGTCAAACGCTTCACGTGCTTCGTCTTGAACTTCCATCATCTTGTTTTTCATTGCAGCCATTTTAATCTCCTGTTTCTGATATTTGAAGTATAGCAGATTTTGCGATTATGTCAAACCCTATTTACGGTTCCCAAGTTAAAATCTCTTCTTTCAGATCATCAATCTCGTCTTCCGTCATACGCTCATACATTGAGTTTGGAATGTTCCGCAGTTTTTTACCACTTGCCCAGAAGATTTCATAATCATAAACATAATAATGAAAGATGCCAACATCAGGTTCTGGTGGCGCTACATTGCCTTGAACATAAACCGGCAACCCGCCCAAAATCGTTGTTTCGAAACTAACGTTCATTTGTTCATCCACGCTGGCATTTTATTGGCTTCTGTAACGCCTTTAGGGCAACTGCAATATACAATGTCATCGGAACGACCTGTTGCGTTAGCTTCACCAAATCGTTTGATGCCATTGCGGCAGCAAGGTGCATTGGCTTTGATTTCTTCACGAATAGCTTGGTCATAAATGGTAGACATCTGAATCTCTCCTAATGTGTTCATCAACTTACAAATAGATAGTAGACTATATGTTATACGATGTCAACAACTAAATGACGGGGGCTTTCACCCCCGCTTGGATTAGATTAGGTCTTTTAGGCGATCAAGTGCTTTTGCCAAATCGGGATCGTTCAGTGTTGCTTTGATTGCCGGGGTGGCAACGATTGCCAACAACTGTGCAACCACTTCTTTATCTTCAACCGCCAATGCGTCTTTGATGCTGTTCTCGGTAGTAACAGTCTTCTTCGACTCTGGTGTGGCAACAATGAAGTCTTCTGGCATACCAGCCACTTTTTCAAGTGCTTTGCTAATTTTAGTCAGCAACTTTTCGTTGTTCTTGTATTTTGGGTTGATAATGATTTGACTATCAACGCCGACTTCCTGTGTGCTGACACCGTTAGCGGCAAGCATTGCTACTTCTGTTTCGCTAAGTGCGGAAGTTGCTACACGCTTGCGTAACTGTAAGTTTGCGCTTGCGATAGCCTCACCATCTTCGTCATTGCCGATGCCGGTAATGCTTTCTGCGGAACGGGTTGCTACTGCATTCTCAACGATTTCTGCTTTGATTTCGCCATCAAGTGAGGACTTAATGCCCGTCAACCCTTTGATAACTGCATCAACGGTTGCGAATACTGCAATACCTTCAACGTTAATCTCTGGCTTGCTCGGCTTTTTTGACTTGGCGGCTTTCGGTGCGACAACTGCTTCGTCAAGTGCTTTTTGAAACATATTCATTTGCAAAATCTCCTGTTTGCGTTCAACTGATAATGTGAATATACACTATCCAACGGATATGTCAACAGGTATTTTAAACTTTTTTAACATCACAAGCAATAATTGCGTTGCCCATCTTTTTGTAAAATCGCAATGTTCTATCAATCGCTTCTACATTTGATACACATACGCATTTGTGTTCACACGCTTTCGCTTCTTCAATCGTTGTAAAGAATGTATTGCCAATGCGATTGTATACATTATCAGTGGGTATAAAAATCATTTTACAAATTCCATTAATGGCGGAGGATAATAGCATCGAACTATCAACCTTGCGGTGCCACGGTTTTCAAGACCGTTTGAGGAGCCAACCTCGGTATCCTCCGTATTCTTTATTTATGTATCGTATGAATCAACCATATAAAAGCTAATCCAATAATACCTAACCCTATGTAAGTAGCCATTATGTTAATCCTTATCAACTGTATATTTATTGGTTGGCGATACCGAATTTTGGTTCTGGGTATTGGATTCGAACCAATGTAATGACACGCCTTATCAAGACGCCGCTTTTCCTATCAGCCAACCCAGATGAATAAATATAATATGCAAAAAAAATTACTATGCACCACTAGTAGATGCGGAACCCATATAATTCGATATTCCATACAACAGCAATGTGATGCGATTCTGCGAATTTCTATATCATCCATATGATACCGCATTTACAAATAAAGAAGAGTTTAGGCAACTTTGGAATACTATGTGTCAGCCACATTAATTTTTGGCAGGTTCAAAAACACGTTTACCTGCAAAAGAATCAAGAAATTCGAATATTTATTTCCTGATTGGAGAATGGCAGGGACGGCGCAGATTTGAACTCGCATCGGGTGGGTTGGAACCACCTATTCTACCGGATTGAACTACATCCCTATATAAAAATGGGATCAAAATCCCACTCGACAACATAATCTGGAGAACGGGGCGGCGGGACTCGAACTCACGACCTACGGATTAACAATCTGCTGCTCTGCCTCTGAGCTACTGTGTATTTCATATAGTATTTAGTAAGGTTCGATATTATATCGAACTTTTCCATCCGTCACCGCGTGGAGGTAACTATATATTGACAGACGAGGATACGCTCGGAATCGAACCGAGAATAGACACGGGTTAAAAGGCCGCCCCAACAAACCAATAGTTGGCTCGTATCCAGTAGTAAGCGATTAATTCTACCATGGATGCGCAAGTTTCCATGGCTAGCTTAGTTTTGACATTATATTATATTCCCGGCGTATATTAAAAAGATGATTTAAAGAAAAGAAACATTGCCAGTCCGATTACCACGACTGCTGCGATTAATAACGATCCGATTGCTATTTCCATTATATTTTCCTTTGTATAATTGGCGAGGGTGATAAGATTCGCATCATTTCTAGAATTGATGCTTACCTACTATCTCTGATTAAACAGATCAGCGTCTTAGCTAAAGACCCCACCCTCATTGTTTTGGCACTCCCGGTAGGATTTGAACCCACGTGTGTCCAGCTAACCTTTCAATCCGTTCGTAGCGGAAGGGTATACGGAAGTATTATTCTGTTATTGAAATTGTTAGGTCGCCAGTTAATCCTGCCTGACCTGATTGATTGGTCGGAATGGTAAGTCTTCCACCAACATAAAATAAACCCTTGCCTTTATTATCCAATAATATCGGACCAGTTGGACTAACAGTTAGTTGGTCTACTGTTAACGTAGAGCCACCTTTTGAAATAGTGAATGATGAAGGAACAGTTACTATCACGTATGAGTTCGGCGTTCCTTTGCTTATTTTAAAACTTGCCCGACCGCGTTGGCCACCGAAGTTGAATGCTGCCCCTGAAACTATTTTGGTATCATTAGCTGGATCGAAGTGTTAACATATAATGTAAGGTCAACTGTGTGATCTTGGCAGGGCGGGTAGGGTTCGAACCTACAACCTTCGGCACCAAAAACCAATGCACTACCAATTGTGCTACCGCCCTATAATGTGTTGGCAGGGGAAGAAGGATTTGAACCTACGACCATCACGCTCAGAACGTGCCGCACTACCGGGCTGTGCTATTCCCCTATTGTTCGTATTTTTTCTTTAACTCTTTGAGGAGTTTCTTTTCTTCGGCTTCTACAGCCTTACGTTCTTTTAATTCTTTTTTGCGTTTATTTGATTCACGAATTTTTCGTTGTTCTTCCAGACGATTTTCTTCTTCGTCGCAACGCTTTTCAAAATCATCGTCGCTTTCGAGTTCGACATCCTTGATGAGTAACTGTTCAATACCATCGTATCCCCAGAACGCATCGAGTTCAAAGCTTCTTTCGTATTGCCCAAAATAATCGACTACTTCGCCAACGGTTGATCCGCTAAAGATAGTCATATCTACGTCACAAACGGTTTCGTTCTTAATAACCTCTTTTTCTAGTTTAGCCATAATGATTTCCTGTAAATGTATATAAAAAAATGGTGGCGGTGGTTGGATTCGAACCAACGATCTTTCAGATATGAGCCGAATGCTTTAAGCCACTAAGCTACACCGCATTAAGAAGGAATATCTCGGAATCAATGCCATAAGCGACTCCACCGATCTATCTACTGCTGCCTTCACAGCCACCCTTCGGGTACGACCTTTGTTTGCGGTTGCGACACCACTTCTCATCATCGTGGGTGGGTCCACGACTAGTCGCTGCTACACGACACGTTCTTTAAATGGCGAGTATGAGGAATTACGATATCCCAACCTCCGCTTCGACAGAGCGGCGCTCTTCCTTTGAGCTACATACCCTTATTATTATTATACCAAGTATACCAGTTCCGGCAACAAGATAAATTTTTGGAGCATAGGACTGGACTTGCACCAGCATCTGTCAAGATTTGCAATCTTGTGCGTACCTATTTCCGCCACCTATGCATATATGTTATTAGGGGTGGCCGCTGGAACTCGAATCCAATAACAACAGAACCACAATCTGTCGGCTCACCAGTTTGCCTTCGACCACACCTAAGAACATAGTTTTGAAATGGTGCCTCGAAAGAGAATCGAACTCCCTACGCATGGTACTTCACACCATCGCTCTACCATTGAGCTACCGAGGCTTTATTAGTTTAGCGGGACACCACGAGATTTTCTACCATTGCCTCTATTTTTTCCATTTGAGTATGGTGTTATAGTATGGCAGTTAGGGCATAATAATCGCAAGTT
>Ga0222691_1000489_pt1 | contig 13752 bp, 20 predicted proteins | sample AntAcemetage1237_FD_179839 | JGI IMG/M metagenome (GOLD analysis project Ga0222691, IMG submission 179839) | Saline water microbial communities from Ace Lake, Antarctica - #1237 | ecosystem: Environmental > Aquatic > Non-marine Saline and Alkaline > Saline | place: Antarctica: Ace Lake... | reverse complement strand
TTAATAGAAAAATTGAAATTAAGGATGATGGTATCCTAGATAGTAATGGTTACGCAGAAGATATAATGATGGAATGGGAACGCGAAATTATGAGGGATGGTGCCGCAATTGTTTCCCATAACCAAGGTGATATTCTTAATGTAGGATTTGGAATGGGCATCGTTGATTCTTATATTGAGGAACACAGACCCCGAACACATTGGATTATTGAAGGTCACCCTGATGTTCAAAGAAAAATGATAGCTGATGGTTGGTTACAAAAACCACACGTTAGATGTATTTTCAAACCTTGGCAAGAAGTAATTTATAATTTACCTAAATTTGATGGTATCTATTTTGATACATGGGATGACGACCAATCTGATTTTGATAGAAACGTACATAATATCCTAAAAGAAGATGGTAGGTTCTGTTTTTTTAACAATCCTGATCAATCACCAAGATATAGACAAGAATCTGACTTTTATATTTTAGAGAGACATTCAGATATTTTAGGAAAAAAATTAAACATAACCTTCCAACACCAAAAAATTGAAACTGATATTCCTGAAGGGTTAGATTATTGGGCATCAACAACAAAAGATTATCATCACCCAATTTGTATTAGAAAATGAAACAATTCCTAAAATTCCTTATAATTTGGATTAGTCAAAATATGGCCATACCTTTCTGGATGGTAGGACACGTTCATTTATCATTAAATGTATACCAAGACTTACACGAAATAATCGCTAGTGTAGGGATGAATATTATAGTAGCGATTGGATTTTATTTAGATTATAAACAAAACAAATAACAAATGGATCAAGGAATGAATCAACCCAACATCGACCTTAAAAATACAGAGTCGGTAGAACATAAAAATGGTAAAGTATGGACCCAAGGTTTCGTTATTCGTAAAGTTTCTAAATTTGTAGCAGGTACATCTGAAGACGCTTATATGCCAATCCCAGTATTCTATGATGCTGTAAGCGGTGAAATTTTACAAGGTACACTACCAAAAGAGCTAAGAGATGAAGCAGGTGACAACCCTCTTCGAGTGGTTGAATGAGGTAACACTCTATAAAACAGCTCCTGAAGATATTTCGCAAGAATCGTGGGATAAATGGAATTCTTACATGATACATAGATATGTATCTATGAACATGGATTATATTGATATAGTAAACTATGTTCAAAAGGTTAATCCACAAAGTAAGAAACAAATTTATTCCATTTATCGCGAAATGTTACCTAAAAGAAAAGTTTATCTCAAGTACGTAAAGAATCAAAACAAAAGAAATTATCAAGAATTAGCCGAATATGTAGCTGAATACCTAGAATGTAGTTTAGGAGAAGCAGATGAATATATTGATATTTTACAAGATCATGGCGTACGAGATATTCTTTGGAGAATAGGAGTAGAAGACGACGAAACCGAAAAGTTAATTAAAAAAGCAAAGTTATGAGTACATTAAGAGATATGCTTTTCACTTCAGCTCACGCTGATAGAGCTAAAGCACTATTAACTCTAGATATACTAGAGAACCACCCAGCTGGAATTGGTGACCATTCAACAGATGATTTTTATAAAAATGCTGAAGAAGCCCTTACTATGTTAGTGGAGGCTGATGATCGTTTAGAAGCGATTGAAAAGTATTTAGTTAAAAAACAAGTTATATAATGGATATTAGTAGTTTTGATTGGGGGTGGATGGATGAACCCACTGATGTTTATCACATCTCAAATATAAATGGGTACCATATCCCTATGGGGGTATACCATAAAAATAGTATGATTGAAGAAATCTTTAATGAAAGGATATATGAAAAAGTATTTCAAGTAGAAGATGGCGATACTGTAGTTGACGTAGGAGCCAGTGTAGGTCCTTTTACTTATTCTATATTACCAAATAACCCCAAAAGAGTATTTTGTATTGAACCTAGTAATAGGGAATTCAAAACTCTAACTAAAAACTTACCACACTCTAATGTTACTCTAATTAATAAAGGTATATCTACTACGGATTCCATAGTCAAGTCTGATATGCTGTTTGGGGGTGAATCTGAGATGAAAGGAATTACGTTTAAATCCTTTCTAAAGGAAAACAATATTGATGTTATTGACTTCATGAAAACTGATTGTGAAGGTGGTGAATATGATATATTTACAATAGATAACTTTAGTATTTTAAAAGATACACTCAGAAAAGTAGTAGGAGAATGGCACCTTAATACCCCGGAACTAAAACAAAAATTTAGGGTATTTAGAGATGTTTTTCTTCGTTTATTCCCCAACCACGAAATATACTCAATAGATGGGACTGACATTAAATGGGATTTATGGAATGAACATTTTATTGAATATTATGATGAAGTAATAATCCACATAGATAATAGAAAATAATTATGCCAGAAGATACAATTAAATATGGTCTCCCATCTACCGAAATTCTTAAAAGTGAGTATCCTCACATTTACTCTGGCTATATGGCTATCGTGGAAGAGCAGTTGGAGTTATTTAGCAAAAAGCACCTTGACTATGGTATGTCTAATATTAGTGCTGGTACTTTACTTGCTACTGAAGAGGAAAGGTCTTTTGCTCTTACAGGACTATGGTATAGAATAAGTGATAAAATCAGTAGATGGAAAAACCTATTAATTACTAATCAGGTTGTCAATAATGAACCATTAACTGATACTTACCAAGATATTGTAAATTACGGAATTATCGCTCAATTAGTAGAGCGTGATTTATGGAAAAAGTAAAATTAGTTATATTTGATTTAGATGGTGTTTTAGTTGAGGCTAAAAATATCCATTTCGATGCCTTAAACCAAGCGTTAGGTAAAGAATATTCTATCGGTTGGAACGAACATCTTTCAGTTTATGATGGATTGAAGACTAATCAAAAGTTGGAAATGCTTACTGAACGTAAGGGTTTACCTACAGAATTACATCCACAAATTTGGGAGAACAAACAAAAATACACCCTCCAGATGTTGAAAAAACTTCAACCTAACCAAACATTACAATCTGTAATGAATGCTTTAGTTGAAGATGGTTATAAAGTTGCTGTATGTTCCAATTCAATTCGAAAAACTGTTTTAACTGTATTATCTAAGTTAGGTATAATGGAGTTTATGGATTTAGTAATATCTAATGAAGATGTTAAAAACTCTAAACCTCACCCTGAAATGTATTGGAAAGCAATTTCAATGATGAGTTGCCTACCAGAAGAAACATTAATCGTAGAAGATTCCCCTTATGGGTTATTAGCAGCAGCACGTTCCAAATCTCACGTATTAAGGGTTACTAAACCACAAGATGTTACTTACACTAACATTTTTAATAAATTAATAGAAATAGAAAAAGGCCAAATTATGTCAACACCAAAATGGACAGATAAAAAACTTAATGTTTTAATTCCAATGGCTGGAGAAGGTAGTAGATTCACTACAGCAGGTTATACTTTTCCCAAACCCCTAATAGATGTTAAAGGCAAACCAATGATTCAGGTTGTAGTTGAGAACCTAAACATGGATGCCAATTTTATATTTGTAGTAAGAAAAGAACACAGAGAAAAATATAATCTTGATTCTTTACTCAAATTAATCGCACCAGGTTGTCGAATCGTGGAGACCGATGGGTTAACAGAGGGAGCGGCGTGTACCGCGTTATTAGCCAAAGATTTCATCGATAGTGACGCACCATTATTCTTTGCTAACTCAGACCAATTTGTAGAGTGGGATTCTAATGAATTCATGTATAAAATGAATGAAACAGATGCCGATGGTGGTATTGTTTCATTTACAGCAACACACCCAAAATGGTCATTTGCCAAAATTAATGAAAATGGTTTAGTTACAGAAGTAGCTGAAAAGAACCCAATTTCAAACATTGCTACTGTAGGTTATTATTGGTGGAAACATGGTTCAGATTTTGTTAAATATGCTGAACAAATGATTAATAAAGATCTACGAATTAGTAATGAATTTTATGTCTGTCCAGTATTTAATGAGGCGATAGCAGATCAAAAAGAAATCCGTACATTCAACACGGATGGTATGTGGGGGTTAGGTACTCCTGAGGATTTAAAGTATTATTTAGAGAATAAAAAATAAAACTAGAAATGAATATCTACGATTATTTAAAGAATTTAAAGAGTGGTCCTGTTTTTTATGAAGAGGCCCCTAACGGATTTACAAGAAACCTTAAAATGGTTGGTCATGATTTTCCTTATTCAATCAAACCTACTGAATTTTCTTTTTTAAAAAGTTTAGTTATAGACTATGACTTAAAAAATGGATATGAAGTAGCTACTGCTTTTGGGATTAGTGCTTTAGCAGCTGGTTTAGGATTTAAAGAAACTGGAGGTAAGCTAGTTACAATGGATGCTTATGTTGAGGAAAGTACTAACTCTCATTGGTCTTATCAAGGTAACGGGCCTTCTGTTCATCATGATACGGATGGTTATAAATCTGCTAAATTTTTAATGGAACATTTTGGTTTAAAAGATAATGTATTTTTAGAAGTAGGTTGGAGCCCAGATGATACTGAGTCTTGTATCCGTAAACATATTACAGAACCCTTAGATTATGTTTTCCTAGATGGGGGACATTTTCCCGGTCAGTTTATTCAAGATGTAGAATCTATTCGTCCTTTATTAGCGGATGAATATGTATTAGTTTTACATGACAATTTCCCTAATATGTTTACCCCTGAGGTAATTGAATATTTAGATAATACTTTTGGAAAACAACCAGATATTATTCTCCCATATCCCTTAGGAAATAATTTATCAATATATTTTAATAAATGAAATTAATATCCCATAGAGGTAACCTAACAGGCCCTAACCCCGAACGAGAAAACAACCCAGATTATATTTGGGAAGCTATCCAAGCTGGATATGACGTAGAAATTGATGTTTGGTGGGTAGATGGTAAATTTAAATTAGGTCACGATGAACCCAAATATCATTTCCCATTTAGTTTAATTGAAAGACATTACAATAAACTTTGGATTCATTGTAAAAACATGGATGCTTTATCTCAATTAAATGAATTAGATAGCAGTGGTCTTAAAGTAAATTATTTTTCTCACGAAAATGACCTTGGAGTCCTAACCTCTCGTGGTTATATTTGGTCAACAAATGTATATAAACGAGGTATTTTAGTATTACCTGAGTTTTTTGCTACTGACCCAACTAAAGATACATTAGGTATTTGTAGTGACTATATAAAAACTTATAAGTTATGAAAAACGTATACGATATAACAAATGAATTCGAAAACCAACTAACCCAATACACAGGAGCTAAGTATGCTGTTACATTGGATAATATGTCTAATGGTTTATTCCTTGCTCTATATTACGAGCATTATGTAAATAAAAGCATTAAAACTGACACCATTACTATCCCCAACAGAACATACCCATCAGTCCCTTGTGAAATTATTCACGCGGGGTTGAAAGTAGGTTGGGATATCCAAGAAGGAAATACTATTACAGGTGCTTACCAATTAAAAGGTAGCAACGTGTGGGATTCAGCACTCACATTTACAGGGGATATGTATAAAAAAGGCTCACACATGTGTGTCTCATTTACAGGTCCCTATAAACATTTTAAACTAAGCAAAGGTGGAGCAATTTTAACTGATGACTTAAAAGCATACCATTGGTTCAAACGAGCAAGATACTCAGGTAGACGTGAATGTTCTTATCATGATGATAATTTAGATATGATAGGTTGGAACTTTTATATGATGCCTGAATTAGCAGCACGTGGTTTACTACTAATGGCTCAGTTCTATAATATGGATGGTTCCAAAAAACAAAATGAGGATTTAACTTTACCTTATCCGGATTTATCACAATTTAAAATCTATAACCAATGAAACTAGCATTATTTGGATACGGAGGACATGCCCGTGAAGCAGCTTGTCAAATAGATCAAGAAATTACATTTTTTGTAGATGATGAATACGCAAACGAAATAGCTAAACCTATATCAGAGTTTAACCCTAAAGAGTATGTTATGATGGTTGCTGTAGCTGACTCTAAAGATAGAGAGGATGTTGTAAATAAATTACCTAAAGAAACTAAATACTTTACATATATCCACCCTTCAGCATTAATTTTAGATGATACTATCCAATTAGGATTTGGTAGTTTTATTGGTGCTAATTCAGTCCTTACTACTAATATTAGTTTAGGTAACCATACTCTCTTAAATCGAGGCAACCACATTGGGCACGATTCTGTAGCAGGTAATTTCTTTAGTATGATGCCTAATGCTGTTGTAGGAGGTAATGTAACTATAGGTGATAACGTTTACTTGGGAAGTTGTAGTAATATTAGAGAAAAAATCTATATAACATCTGATACTATAATTGGTATGAATGCTGCTGTAGTAACTAACATTACAGAATCAGGAGTATATGTTGGAGTCCCCTCCTATAGAAGATTAAAACAATGAAAGATTTAATTTTAATTACTGCTCACTGCCCTACATTAGAAAAAAGGAAAATCCTATTGAATTTAGTTATAGGACTCCAACCTATAAGAAAAGATTTTGATTTAATGGTGGTTAGTCATACCCCTCTCACATTTGATATCCAAGAAAATGTAGATTGGGCAATTTATGATAAGGACAATGAATTATTAACTGAATGGAAATATCAAAATTCTCCCTGGTTTAAACCCAAAAATAAACTAGCCCAATCTATATTCTTTGGTGCCGGAAATACCTACCTCCCAGTACATAAACAATTAATTACTGGGTATTCAATGGCTAAAACTTTTGGTTATGAGAAAATCCACATAACTGAATATGATGCCCACTACAAAGATTTTACTGAATTTTATGATAATTCAAAATCTCTCAATGAGTATGATGCCGTGTTATATAAAAAACCTAATGGGTTTGGTGAAATAAATATTGATTGGGGGTTGGGTTGTTTCCATGCTGCTAAAATCTCTTCTTTAGATGAACGTGCTTTTAACTATAGCAGTGAATCTATGAAAAAAGAATTAGAAAATTCTCAAATTAGAACCACAGAAAAAAGAACAGAAGACATATACACAGCTAATAATAATAAGGTTTTATTTAAAGATCATAAATTACTTACCCAAAACGGTAACCAAATAAGATTAGTTAACTTCCATGCTTTAGATTTAGATATGCAGTGGGCTGTCCCCATATATAATGAGGAAAACGGAAATATTGATTTTATTGCTTGGAATGAAACATCCGATATCCCTTGTAATATAGTAGTTATTGTAAATGGTTCTCAAATACATACTATTAACCAACTTCAAAAATTTCACTGGGATATTAAAACATTAGGCTCCCCAGAAGAGGTTACGGACATTGTAGTACTTATAAATAATAAATTAAAAAACCACATATCTTTAAATGAGGGTAATATAGAAGAATTTAAAAATCTTAATTTTATAAAAGATAATGATGATAAATAAAATAATAAAATGATTAAATTTATTGATTTTACAAATGAAGATACAGGAATCCACTTCCAATCACTTTTCCCATCCCCCAAAATTGTAACCGTTTCTGTTTCTGATGGTTATACCGGACTCAACTTATGGAAAGATAAAATTACAATCCACCCAGAGACTTATTATTATTTTTCAGCTGACATATATTCTTCTGAAAGGCAATTTGAAATATTCGATGAAGATGAAAACCAAAAGATATTTTCGATTTTTATAAAGTTAAATGATTCCCCATCAATTGAAGAACTTGACACACTAAATATTTTAAAATCATACAAATATCATATTAAAGAAAGAGGAGTAGGATTACCAGTATTTGAAATATTTTTAAATAAGGAATATGAAAACAAAGACATAAAAGTTCAAAAAGATGATATTGTTTTTGATATTGGGGCTAATATAGGAATTTTTAGCCTCTACTCTTTATATAACCAAGCTAAAGAAGTTCATTCATTCGAACCTGGGATTGAACAATTTAGTGCTATGCAAAGTAATTTATGTAGTAAGTTTCCTAATCTATACGTTAATAATCTAGCAGTTACTAAAAACAAATCAGTTACTAAGTTTTACACAACAGACTCTTCGGTGCAGAATAGTCTAATTTCACACTCGATACCTTTTAATAATTATAAAGAAGTTAATACTATTGATATAGAAACTTATGTTAATGAACATAATATTCAAAAAATTGATTATTTAAAAATAGATTGTGAGGGGGGTGAATACGAGATAATAGAACATATAAATAAAGATTTTTTACAAAGTAAAGTTGATAAAATAGTTTTAGAATACCACCATTTTAAAGATAAAGATAAATTAAAATCCGAACAATTAATAAATAAATTAATTAGTTGTAATTTTACAGTAGAAATAAAAGGAAATATGATTTACTGTAAAAATCTATCTCTACTAAAGTATTAAATGAAAAAAATAGCCATTATAAATACGTTTTGTAATACAGAAGATTTCAAAAAATATAACTTTTTAAAAATAGACCCTAACGATGTTTAGCCCAGAAAACAAAATCCCCTTATTTAAGGTATTTATGGCAGATACCGCTGCCGAAGAAGTAACCAAAGTATTAAACAGTGGTTATATAGGTCAAGGACCTAAAGTAGATAAGTTTGAAAGTGATCTCCAAAAATATTTTGATCACGATTATATTCAAACCGTAAACGCGGGTACTTCAGCTTTACACTTAGCATTACATTTACTCAAAAAACCAGCAACACATAAACAAAACTTTGATGGTGTGGCTTTCTGGGATCAAAAATGGCCTGGTTTAGAACCTGGAGATGAAGTCTTAGCAACAGCTATGACCTGCACAGCATCAAATTGGCCTGTATTAGCTAATGGCTTAAAACTAAAATGGGTTGATATTGACCCAGATACATTGAATATGGATCTTGATGATTTAGCACGGAAAATTACACCTAAAACCAAAGTAATTATGTTGGTCCACTGGGGTGGGTATCCTAATGATATAGATCGTGTAAAAGCAATACAAGACAAAGCATATAAAATGTATGGTTTTAGACCGGCTGTAATAGAAGATGGAGCCCATTCATTTGGTTCAGAGTATAAGGGTAAACGAATTGGAAATCATGGTAATCTAACTATGTTCTCACTTCAAGCTATTAAACATATTACATCAATTGATGGTGGTGTTTTGAGTTCACCTCATAAAGAACTTCACCAACGAGGTAAATTAATCCGTTGGTATGGTATTGATAGAGATGGTGATAAAAAAGACTTCCGTTGTGAGGCTGATATTGAAGAATGGGGTTATAAATTCCACATGAACGATGTCTGTGCTACAGTAGGTATTGAAAATCTAAAACATGCTGATGATATTATCTTTAAACATAGAGAAAATGCTGCCTATTACGATAAGCATTTACAAAATATTGATAAAGTTACTTTACTAAAACGTGAAGCTGGATTTGACTCTGCGTTTTGGATTTATTCCTTAAAAGTAGAAGATAGAGATAAGTTCTATTCGCATATGGATAAATGTGGTATTGCTGTATCTCAAGTTCACGAACGTAATGATAAGCATACTTGTGTTAGAGAGTTCCAATCAGACTTACCTTCACTTGATGTTACCATAGATAAAATCGTCTCAATCCCAGTTGGTTGGTGGTTAACACCAGAAGAAAGAGAATACATTGTAGAATGTATTAAAAAAGGGTGGTAAGTTTAATACAATTAACTGAGAACGATTTACCATTCCTCTTAGAAATAAGAAACGATGAATCAACACGTCAATTTTTAGAAAATGATTCTGTGTTTACTTTAAAAGAATCTTTAAACTGGTTTAGACAATCTCACCCTAAGTGGTTTATTATTGAAGTAAACAGAATACCTGTAGGTTATATTAGAACCAATAAAAATGAAGTAGGATGTGACATCCACCCAGATTTTAGAAAAAAAGGATATGCTAAAATAGCTTATGAACTCTATTTAGAAGATAAAGATTATGCTTCACTATGGGTATTTGAAGACAACTTTGCTATAAAATTATATGAAAAACTAGGATTTACTCCTACAGGAAATTCTAGAATAGTAAGAGATAGAAATTATATTAAAATGGAATATCATGGATAGTAAAATATGTTTAGTTAATACTTTCTGGTTAGGAGAAAGACGATTTGAATATATAGATTATCAAAAAGATAATCTATATTTTCTAAAAAAACAGATTGAATGTTTACAAACGTATAAACACAATCTCACAAAAATCATCTTTAATTTTAATGTAATCCCAGAACATTATAAGTATCTTTCTGAGGTTTATTCAATAACCCCAAAGCAAATACAAGGTGCTGAAGTTGAAATTAATATTAGAGAGAATGTAGGTATTAGTTATGGAGCTTGGTCTGATACTTTTAAAAAATATAAAAGTGAATATGATTATTATATTTTTAATGAAGATGATTACTTTTTCGTCCAACATAATTGGGATAGTTATTTAGTAAATAAACACAATTCATATAGTGACTGTGGGTATCTATGCATGCATATAGCAGAACCAGATAAGTGGAACTCCTTTAAAAAACTTGCTGGGAGTAGTGTTGGAATAGCTTCAAGTGAAACTCTAATGAAAATTTATTCTAAATATGGAAAACTTCCAAGTTTAGATAAAAACTTAATGGGTGAGGAAGGTAATTATAACGGTTGGGTCGATATCCAAGTAAATTTTGGATTTGCATTTTTAGAAGTAGGTTTAAATATCTATGATATTAGAGATGATTATTCCGTACTCTTCCAAAAACCATCCCCAGAATGGGCAAACCAACCAGACATTGAATGTTGGTTATATTTCCCTTGGAATACTCAATACCTTAGTGTAGCTCCTTTCTATTTTAGTAGTTTCAGATATTGGACTTGTCATGATTTAGAGTTCCGTGAAACTTACACCCCAACTAATTATAAAGAAGCTATGTATTCTTATAATAAAAAACTCCCATTTCACGAAAATGGAATAATGGGAGAAAAAAGAATATATCCTTTGGATATCTAAAATTTCTTTCGTATATTCACGTCTATGGCTAATAAGAAAAAATCACCCAAAATAGTTAGGGAAATTCAAAACAACCCACCAGAACCGGTGAATTTTGCTTTTGAAAAAAACATTTCATATTCCCAACTATCTATGTACACACAATGCCCTAAAAAGTGGGCGTTACAATACAGAGATGGACACAAGGTGAGGGAACAAAGCATCCATATGACGTTTGGAACAGCTCTACACGAGACACTCCAGATGTATTTAGATGTAATGTATAATAAAAGTGGAGCTGAAGCAGATAGAATAGATTTAGAAGCTGATTTTGAAACCAGATTAAGAGATTGTTACTCAGATGCTTATAAACAAAATAAAAATGAGCATTTTGCTGATGCTACAACAATTCGAGAGTTCTATTCCGATGGTGTTGAAATTATAAGATATTTAAAGCGAAATAGAGGCAAATACTTCTCAAAACGCGGTTGGTCGTTAGTTGGATGTGAGGTACCAATTGTATTGGCGCCTAATCCGCATTTACCACGCGTTAAATACATGGGCTTCTTAGACGTCGTGTTATACCATGAAGGCACAGATAAGTTCGTTATAATCGATATAAAAACGTCTACACGCGGTTGGAATGATAAAGCTAAGAAAGACAAATCAAAACAACATCAATTAGTGTTGTATAAAAAATTCTTTGCCCAACAATACAATGTTCCAATAGATAATATAGAAATTGAATTCTTTATTGTAAAGCGTAAACTATTTGAATCACAAGATTTTATAATTAAACGCATACAACAATTTAGACCACCCTCAGGTAAAACGTCAGTAAACCAAGCAACAAAATCACTGAATGAGTTTATAGATAATTGTTTTACATCTGAGGGGTATAATGAGAAGGATATGCCTGCTCTAACAAATAACAATTGTAAATGGTGCCCTTACCACAAAACTCATTTATGTTCTGCGACTTTCGAAGGATAATAATATACGTATATAAAAATATAATTTAAATAACGTTATGGCTAGTACAGACAAAACACTTACAAGTGTTAAAATTAAAAGCGATTTATTCAATGAATTTAAAATTGAATGTGTAAAGCGTAAGTTCTCATTCCAGAAACTTTCCGATCGCGCTATTCATTTGTATCTTACAGATGAAGATTTTAGAAAACAAATCAATAATCACAACAACTTAGAACTTTAAGTAAATGAAAGAAGGTTATATTCCTAAAGAGCAGAGAAAAAATATTCTACTGCTCACAGATGATATTCGCTTACAATCAGGTGTAGCAAATGTAGGTAAAGAAATAGTTATCCATACCGCACACAAATACAATTGGTATAATGTAGGAGGAGCAATAAGCCACCCAGAATTAGGTAAAATATTTGACATTAGCGAAGACGTAAATGGGATTGCGGGTATTGAAGATTCTAGTGTTATGGTTCAACCATATAATGGTTATGGTGATCCTGCTTTAATTAGGCAATTGATTAAAGAAAAAAGTATAGATGCTATATTCTTAATTACTGATCCTCGTTATTTTGAATGGTTATTCCAAATTGAAAATGAAATTCGTAAGAAAACCCCAATAATCTATCTAAACATTTGGGATGACTACCCAGCACCAATGTATAATAAAGCATACTATGAATCGTGTGATTTATTAATGGGTATTTCAAAACAAACTGTTAATATCAATAAATTAGTTTTAGGTGATAAAATTGAAACTAAAATAATTGATTACGTTCCTCATGGTATGAACCCCGAAGTCTTTTACCCTATAAAAGAAAACTCGGAAGATGCTGAAAAAATGGAGGAAATTAAAAAACGTTTGTTTGGAGATAAAAAATCAAAATTTACATTGTTCTTTAATTCAAGAAACATTCGCCGTAAATCTATCCCAGATACAATGTTAGCTTGGAAATATTTTATAGACCAACTACCACAAGAGGAAGCAGATTCATGTTATTTTGTTCTCCATACGGATTTAGTTAGTGAAGCCGGTACAGATTTAAAAGCTGTAAGAGATTATTTATTTGGAAGTGATTATAAAAATATTATTATTTCAAGTGAAAAAGTCCCAGCAAGTACTCTAAATTCTTTCTATAATATAGCGGATGCCCAAATATTACTATCGTCAGCTGAAGGTTGGGGATTAGCATTAACTGAAGCTATGTTAACAGGAACTCCAATTATTGGTAACGTAACAGGTGGTATGCAGGATCAAATGCGTTTTGAGGATGAAAATGGTAATTGGTTTACCCCATCATCAGATGTCCCTTCAAACCATACTGGAAAATATAAAAAACATGGTAAATGGGCATTCCCCGTCTTCCCAAATAATCGCTCACTTGTAGGTTCACCGAGAACCCCTTATATTTGGGATGATAGATGTAGTCCTGAAGATGCTACTGAACAAATCATAAAACTTTACAATATGAGTCATTCAGAACGTAAAGAAGCTGGTTTAGAAGGATATAAATGGGCTACAGGTGATGAAGCAGGTTTTACCTCTAGTAAAATGGCTAAAAAAGTAGAAAACAACATAGATAAGTTATTTGCTACTTGGACTCCTAGAAAAAATTATGAATTAATTAATACGAATCAAGTTAAAGAAGACGTATTACCACATAAATTGTTATATTAATGAAACCAACATTTGTTATAAGCTCACCAATGGATACGTACAGTGGATATGGTGCACGTGCTCGCGATGTGATTAAAGCAATAATCGCAACTGA
>Ga0222691_1000488_pt1 | contig 13816 bp, 20 predicted proteins | sample AntAcemetage1237_FD_179839 | JGI IMG/M metagenome (GOLD analysis project Ga0222691, IMG submission 179839) | Saline water microbial communities from Ace Lake, Antarctica - #1237 | ecosystem: Environmental > Aquatic > Non-marine Saline and Alkaline > Saline | place: Antarctica: Ace Lake... | reverse complement strand
GACTTCTTGGGTTTAAAACACCAGAGTTATCTTGAGAGAAAGACCTCTGAGTTGTCTCTTGAATCTCCTTACTTTTAGTTACTCTAGAGTTCTTAAGAGCTTGTTCAAATCCAGCTTCAGTCATTTCCATGAATGCTTTTTTATGAGCTTCATCCACAAACTTATTATCAATAGCTCCAATGGTTTTAGCTTGATTAGCCATTTTTAGTGCTAAACATGTATAGTTTGCTTCACCTCTATGTGTAGCACCTCGGTTTATAACTTTGGACTTCCTAGGAGTAGACTTAGGAGTGGATATTGCACCATGGTCAAGTGGGGTGTTGGCCACTATGATGTCACCAGGTCTCGTTGGCACTTTAAAAAGAAATCCTTTGGGTCCTTTACGATATTCCAAGTTATGATAGTTGGATCCTCTCATGCTCATCCTCACTGCATTGGTTGATATGCCTAGATAATCTGCAATTTCTTTCTTTGTTAATTTGAAACTATCTAGTTCTTTTTGTCCTATTAATTGGGTCATAAATTATTTTTGTTACTCTGGTTTAACTAATGTTAGGGTGGTGTAGTTAAGCACCGAAAGTTGCAATTTATAGATTTATTGTCTGTTACACAAATTATTATAGTCCTTCAAGTGTACCGACCACACCCCCCTCAACTTATAGAGATATATAATAATAATTAACTTAGGGTTTATCCTTCATGAATATTCTGTATAGAGTGTGAGATGGTGAGCAAGGTAGGTCAATCCTTCTCAAGTAAATTAAAGAAGTGTTCCATGTCTAGGATAACAACAGGTTTCTCCCTATAACCTTTTAATACAAGCAGTGGTTCCATGTTAGAGTGCCTTTTGGCTTGTCGAAATGCCTGGTACACCAACTTATAAGATTTCATATTTTTTGTTTCTACAGAGTAGGAAAATAATTTTCTACTGGTGTGAGTTAGTAATTTAACATCAGCTCCATTCTCGCCAGTGTTGCTTGTCCTAATATCCTTCTTTGTTAGCACTGGATATAACTTAACAATTCTATCTCTAACAATGTTCTGAAGGTATCTACCTTTGGCCTGCCTAGAATTATTCTTCATCAGTTTTTCCTTCTTTTTCTAATCTCTTCAAAAGGAATATCTTCATCAGGGTCTTTGTCATCAAACCTAAAATCCTCAAATCTTTGGATTTCACCCTGTCCATAATCAAGCTGTTTCTGCTGATCTGGTGTCATTTTATTCCATATCTGATCTGAACATTCTCCTGGAAAGTCTGCATCAAGAGGTTGCCAGTATTTATTGACCATCTCGCTTTTGGTCTTATCTGTAAAGAACTCATGATTTTTAATTATATAGAGTGTTACTTTTCTTTTACTTATCTTATGCTTACATTCACCCACAGGTTCTGCACCTAATTGAAGTAATGCCTTTCTATAGTCGCTATCTCTGCCTTTAATTCTTTCAGTTCTCTTAAGATATTTCCAGGTTTCCCCAAAAGCTATAATGGATTGATCAAATGGTCTTCCACCTTCTCTAAATATATTTTCTATCTCTGGTATGGCTGGATGTCCTCCTTCTCTAGCCATAACTTTAAGGAAGTTAGTTTTTAAGCTAGGTGAGCCAGCAATAAAGTTTTCACTTATTTTTCTAGTAGATAAAAACCACTTAACTACATTGCTCATAGTTCCAGTCTTATAAGCATTGTAACAAGGAATATAAAAATCATCACCTCCAAGCTCTTCTCTGGTTTTACCAACATCCATACAGGTGTATCTAGCTTCATGCATTTCCACAGCCATTGCATTTTGAAAGTTTGTAAATAAAATCATATTCATTGTTGAGTGGACTTGTCTCCATTCTTTATACATTGGTCTACAGTCATGTAGTTCTTCAGTCATCAAAGGTTTAAGTTTATTCATAACTGAATATTTTTCTTCAATTGTTCCATCAACTTTTATTTCATCAACTAAAACAAGCTGGTTCTCAATAAATCCTAGCTGCTTATCCGTAGCATTTTCTGGTTTAATAACTGTTGCATTTTTAATTCCTAACGCAGCTCTAACGGTTTTAAACATTGTTGATTTACCCACTTGATATGCCTTTGAATGCATCACGATTGCACTCCTAACTTTTTCTCCAGGTCTTTGGAAGGGCATGCTTAAATGATCTAATACATAATCATATAATTCTATAGTGTTACCTTTAGAATCAATTCCAGTACCTTCGTGTGCTGTTAGTTTTCTGACTAATGTTTTGAACATCTCAAGTTCATCCTGTAGAACTTTAGTTGTTGGTTCCATAGGTTCAACACCACCTGGCCTGTAGCTATTTAGCTGTAACAGCTTATCTTCATCAACAATTATTGGATTTTCATTATCTTCATATAGATCAGGTCTATATATTGTCTTCTCAACTAATTGTGCATTAGGATTGTTAGCAAAGGTTTTAATTACATCACCCTCAAAATAAGAACCATAAACAACTTGAATTGCTTTTTGTTTATACTCTGCTCCATACTTTTTGTCGTACCATCTATCATCTAATTTTATATAGATAACATCTTGGAAGAAAACTTGTTGGTCCTCTAGTTGCTCTTCAGTTAATTCAACAGGTTCTTTTCTGCCATTACCAAAGACACCTTTATTCTCTAGGTCCTTTCTCCAAAAACCATTTATCTCTTTTAGATAATTCTCATAATGGTCTGTTAGATATTGAGGAGTGAATTTTATATCTTCTATACTTTTCTCAATGCTTTTTTTCCAACGAGCAATTTCTGCACCATCTCCTATGTCATTAAAATTATCATTAACTTCATCTAATGTTAGGTCCAACTTCTTATGTTTGATTTCTTGAGCTATACTAAACAAAAAGGGTTCTCTACCTCCTTGTCCTGAAGTAGTTCCCACACTAGAGGCTACTAATAAATGCTCTTTCCAGTGAATTCTAAATTCAGTTTGTTCTTTAGTTAATGGATTACCTGAAGGTGAGTAACAAACTAGCTGCGAATTCGTCAGTTTTTCATTATTTGAGTATGGCATGAACAGCCAATATCCGACCTTATTCTCATCTATTGTGTATTTACTGGGAACAGTGTGAGAAGTATCAACACCTTTTTTCCAGACCTTCTTAAGTTTGTTTTCTATGGCTGAAGCTTTTTTTGCTACTACATCAACATCAGTCCATTCATTTAAGTACATATGTAAATGCCATCTGTTACTTGATGATCTGTAAGGAAACAATTCAGGTGATATCTTAAAGATAGCTTTACAAAAATCTTCAGGTTCGTCTTCAACATCCATGTCAAAACCAATCCATCTACAAAGGCCCTTACTTCCATTTTCATCTTGAAGTATTCTAACTGGTGATAGCCCATAAGTTTCTTTACCAGAGAAATGTTCTAACCAATTTATATTATCAGTTTCTTCTCTAGCTCCTTTGGTCATTACTCCTTTAGTATTTTTAAAGTAACCAGTGAATATTCCTCTTTTATTAATTGCTCCTTCAAGTCTATCCTGCAGTTTTAGCATTATCATTATGAAACCCTCACCTGTTTTGCATCAGGATATTTTTCCATAAGTTCTGCAAAGATTTTTACTGATTGATATTCTAATTGTTTCTTAACCATCACATGAAGACAACCAACATGAACATCTTTATTTTTATCTTCAAGTCTCTGGATTAGTGCTGCTACTTCATGATCGATATAAATTGAAATGTTTTCTTCACGATCATTTAGTAAACAATTTCTTTCTTCACACTTTATTTTTTTTGTTTCCATTAGTAATTCCTTTTTTTGTTAGATTTTCTTTTTGATTTTTTTAGTACTCGCTGTAACTTCTTTCTTTTGATTAGGTGGTAATTTGAATTTATATGAGTGTTGAACCTTTCCAGATTCCAAGAGTTTATGCTCCTGTTCAAATTCAATATTGTTTTCTGGTAATTTATTTTTGTACTTATCAATGTTGATGCCCTGTTCTTGAGCAATCTTACCCATCATGTGTAGGCCATTGTAGGCTCTTACAGCATCGTCTCTTTGTTTGATAAGTTCTTCGTTCTGGATAACAAATTCATCATTCTTTTTTATACAATCCTCATAAGCAGTTCTGAATTCAAAACTTCTTGATCTTATTTCTTCCTGTAATAACTGGATTGTATTTTCTTTATTAAATAGGTGAGCTTTGTCCTCATGAAGTTGCCTCTCGAGAGTAACAACGTATTTTACATGAATGGTTTTCCAGAGCCTATCAAGTTGTGCGTTTGTTGCATCCTTAACAGGTGTCTTTTTTATTCCATCTATTGCTTTATAAAAATTCTTAGGTCTTTTTTGTTTCTTTAGCATCTGCAGTTCCTGTTATGCCTTCGAAACTGCTTACCTTATCAATAATGACTTCCACTGCTTTAGCTCCTGAGAGATTTACCCCTGGGATTAATTCTTTAGTGAGATTAGTCAGCCTTTGATAGGTAGAGTTTTTAAGGCTGATTGATTTATACTTATATCGGTCAGTCATAATTATCTCCTTCAATTGGGTCTTGGTCTTGGCTTTCTTCTTTCTCACCAGTTGGTGTCTTTCTATTTCCAATTACATATTCCAAATTTTTATTAACTTCTTTTCGGAATTTGATTAGATCTTCACTTAACCCAGGTTTTACAACACTATTAAGTCTCCTATGTTCCTCTAAGGACTTCTCAGGTTGTCTTGGGATAAATTCTCTTACTTGTGTTTTAAACATAGGTGTAATCACAGGAATAACTACTGGTTTGTTTAATTGTGATTTATGTTTTCCTATTAACATCAGTTCATCATCACCTATGTTCCTTCGTCTCTCCTTATTATTATAATCTCTCATTATCATTCTTCTAGTATCTCTAGCTTCAATCCTATCTTCTCTAGTTTTAGAATTTTTAGCTTTGTCTAAAAATACTTCCCACAAATCAAGGTTCTTTCGTACTTCAGGATTACTCAAGTAAGTATTTTTATCTTCTCTAATAATCGGACTAGGTCTTTTTTTATTATTACGATTTAAAATAGGTAAGTTAGCTAAATTTATTTCTTCAATTCTTTTAGAAAAATCTTTATATTTCTCACCCGACCTCATACCAAAAGATTTCTTTGTTGCTGAAGGTAAAGTATCTGCTGAAGTAGTGGACCTATCAATAGCATACTTAATTAGTTTTTGTTCAGGTGTCGGTTTCATATTTAACTTGCCTTTTATTTTTTTCATAATTAACTTTTTGTGTTGTACATATTAATCAAGCCATCATCTTTAATGGCTATTCTCTTCAACTCATCTAAACTTAATGTCTTCTGCCACTGATCTAGAGTTCCTTTGTAACCATTTTGTTTTGCTTCCTCATACATCTCTTTAAGGACGTTCATAATCTCAAGGTCAATATGTTCATTACTATCTGCTACTGAAACTTTGGGACCTCCACTATCCATTCTTTTGTCTATACTATTTACGCTTCTCTTCATTTTATTCTCCCACTCTTTCTGCTAGAAAATCATGAAAGTCAGTGGATAAAGGAATAAACAATCCAATTCTTTTATTATTTTCCCATTGCTCATAGACAGGAAACACCCCATCACCAAAGTTTGTATCAACTGTTAGGTCAGGATTATCAGAATTACAGGAATCAGATATTGCTATCTGTCCACTATAAACATTTATTTGGCCAATTTCATGAACGCCATCTGCGACTTTTCCGTTTTTATTTTTTGGTACTTCCAGGTTTTTTCTCATTATAAATTTAACTCCTTTGTTGAAAGCTCAATAACGTCATTCGACAAATCTTTGATCACTTCATCTTGAGCTTTGATTTCTTGTTGATCTCTATCTGGATAAGGTGAAGTTTCTCCACCAACAGCAACGGTTATAAGCTGATCAATCTGACCATGTTGAATATAAAGAGTACAGCCAATTCCCATGGATTTATTGTAGCCTTGAGCTTTATAGGTGATCCACATAGTAGAATCCTTCCAAATCTTAACATCTTCAGCTAACGGTTTACCTTTACGATCAAACATTTTAGGTTTGAAATTAGAGTGTAGTTTGAACTCAACAGTTTCTCCTAAGTCATTATAACAAGAGTTAGCTTTCTTAAATTCTGTCGTTTGATTAGGCTTTGTTTTGCCGGCTTCAACTACTTCATTTGAGATTATCTTTTTGATTGCTTCAATATGTTCTTTGGCATTCTCTTTAGACACTTCAAGAACCACATGGTATTTAATTTTTCCAAATGCTTCATCACCATCTGATAAATAACTAAATTTAGCTGTACCATAAATTGTATTTGTAAATATTGTCATTAGTTTAGATCCTTTCTGTTATTAGTTGTAGTTAGTTGTAATTGCTTAAAGCTTTTGTCTCTAAAACTATAATCAAATTTAGTTAAGTGTGGGAATTTTGCTTCCTTAACGGGTTCATCATTTTTATCTTCCCAGTTAAAGTCAGTTCTCCAGTTGTAATCTTTCGTCATACTAATTTATCTCCTGTGTTGTTGTTTTTTGTTTTTTATTAAAAACACCTATTGCAACTTTTATATTTTCTGACTGAAGCTGGTTGTCATCATCTGATACTTTTCCATAGTTGTATGAGATTGGATTAGAAACCAGTTTGTGGTTCAGTAAGAATTTTACAAATGTAATAGGACACCAAAGTGTATTCTCCATACCTTTGATTTTGATTTTTCCCATTTCAGCTAAATCCCTACCCTCATCGATTAACTCTTTATGCATACGATAAAAAGTTGCTCTTGAAATAGGTATTATCTCCAACAACTGAGTTGTTGTGTACCAGAGTTTAGTGAATTGAAATTGAGTCATATTCATTTACATGTCCAATAATTATTTTCATTGGTGTAAATGATACTCTATTTTAGTTATTACGTCAAGCGAATTATACGTAATTATACGAGAAGGGGAATTTAACGTAATTCATCAATTTGACCTTGAGTCATACTCTTATTAGTTCCTTCAATTTTAAAGTTCCCTTCCTTAAAAGCACTATTTTGTCTCTTATCACCAATAAGTTTTAATAGGTTTAGAACCTCTTTTTGCTCAGAAATAACTGCTGGATTTGGGTATGCTTGGTATAACTTTTTGAAATTAACTGATCTAACAACTGCAGTTATTGAAACTAACTTTGTGGGCAGTTTTCCCCTGCCTATGGCTAATTTTTCTTTATATCTTTGCCAGATATACATGGTAAATCTGAACATTTTCCAGTCTCTTCTGCTGTCACTTCCTGTTTCTTTAAATTTATATTTCTTAATAATATTTATAGCCTCTGTTGGTGAAATTCCATTTTCTCTAATAAATCGGCCTAATTGTTGTAGGTCTATAATATTAGGTGGTGTGAAATTTTCATACTGACCCCAGTCCGATAATGGCCCTGTAATTGCTTCTGCTTCTTTTAAAGTTAGTTTTTTCTTTCTGTTATTGGCCATATACGAGCAATACCACTTTACGTAATAGTGTCAAATAGTTTACTTTTAGGTAATACCAAGAAGTCTCAGGACTTAATTTTACTTTGAATATGTAATTGTTACTTTCCAATTATCGCCTCTCTTAACAACAGTAGTAGTTGTGTGACCTCTTTTGATTGCACGATCTTTTATATACTCTCCCATATACTTATCAATTTGGGCTACAGTAAAATCTTTGTTTATAATTTTATTAGTTCTCTTATTAACAAAAACACATTTGAACTTCATTATGGATAATCTTTAGGTTAGATCTTCTTAATAAAGTTTTTTATTGTTTTAGCTAGATTAAAGTCTGATTTAGTTGCTTTGTGGGGAAAGTCTCATTCAGGGCACCGGGCTGAGGGGACGCTTCTAGGCTACGATCATATACACAGCAGTTAGTAACTTGGTCTGGTATTTTGATGTCTTAAAATATATTTAATGATAAGATAAATTAATTAAAATTTAAAATTATGAGTTCATTCGACGATAGAAAAAAAGGCTTTGAAAGTAAATTTGCCCACGATGAAGAGACATTATTTAAAATTAATGCAAAAAGAAATAAATTTTTAGGTGAATGGGTTGCAGATAAATTAAAGAAAACTGATAAAGATAAAGAAGATTATATTTTAGAAGTAATAAAATCAGATATGCTCGAACCTGGAGATGAAGATGTTTTTAGAAAAGTTAAAAACGATTTATCACAAGGTGGTTTTGATAACATAGACGAAGAAATTAGAAACAAAATGAATGAATTTATGGAGACTGCAAAAAAAGCTGCTTCGTAAAAAAACTTCGCCTTAACAACTAACAGGCATTTTTATACCAAAAATATTTATCTCCTATAAGCACGGTTTTTATTGCCATTATAATATTAAGAATAGCTTCAGCATCATAAACGAAACAACAGATTGAACTAAAAAACCAGTTACAACTACTCCAACAGCTCTCCAAGTGCTTTTATAATCTAGGGCTTGTCTTACAGCAATAACCATTGCCACTAACATCCATATTGCTGCTACAATAAAAGCTATGTTCATCAAATTAGGAAAGATACCAAAAACTCGTATAAGTCCTGGAGCACTAGAAAAACCAATTGCTCTTAATAACTGACCGTGATCAGCTTCGGTTGTAGGTTCTGGAAAAAATTTAACACCAATAAAATAAACTACGTAAGCCCAAACAAACCAACTAACCAATGATAACAAGGGAGCCATCAAAAAATTAGATGTTCCAAGTGATAATGTTCCAACTCCTGCTGCTAAACTTGAAAGTACCACAACACCTGCTGCTTGAAATGTTGCCGATTTATCAGCTTCTACCTCTTCGTAAAGATTAACATCTAACTTACAGGCTCTTATAATTCTATTTACATATTGAGAATTCATTTTTTTGTCCTTTTAATATTTTTATTATTTTATTAATATAACTTAATTATCTAGGAGATTAATATAACAAATAAAGTTCGTTTCAGCTTAAGTTTTTGCTATTTATTATTTGTGGGTAGAAACCTGGTTCATGACACACGGCTGCTTATTTAATGATCCAAAAAATGATATTTATTATATAAACCAAAATACCATAAAACATAAACATGAGTATTTTTCTTTGCTATTGATATATAGGTATTTAAAGAGTTTTTAACTATGACAACTAATAAATTGGCAATAATTGGTGGAAGTGGTCTTTATGATGTTGAGGAGTTTAAAGATAGAGAATTACTTGATTTAGACACTCCATGGGGAAAACCATCAGATCAAATTTTAAAAACAAAATACAATAATAAAGAAGTTTATTTTTTACCAAGACATGGAAGAGGTCATTTTATTTCACCATCAAATATAAATTTCAGAGCAAATATTGATGCACTTAAACAATTAGGAGTTACTGATATCGTTTCTGTCTCTGCTGTAGGATCTCTTAAAGAAGATCTACCACCAGGTAAATTTGTTATCGTTGATCAGTTTATTGATAGAACATTTGCAAGAACCAAAACTTTTTTCGATGATGAAATTGTAGCCCATGTTTCAATGGCACACCCAACATCAAACGGATTGATGAATGCTTGTGAAGAGGCAATTAAAAAATCAAATATAGATTATCAAAGAAACGGAACTTATGTTGTAATGGAAGGTCCTCAGTTTTCAACATTAGCAGAATCTAATTTGTACAGATCATGGAAAGCAGATGTAATTGGAATGACGAATATGCCAGAAGCAAAATTAGCAAGAGAAGCTGAGATTAGATATGCTTCAGTTTCAATGGTGACAGATTTTGATTGTTGGCATCCAGAGCATGAAAATGTTGACGTTCAACAAGTGATTAAAGTTTTATTGGGTAATGCTGAAAAAGCTAAAGTTATGATCAAAAATTTAATTGATAATTTTGAAGAACATATAGACCCAAAAGACCCTACTAATAATTGTTTAGATGTAGCAATAATTACTGCACCCAAAAAAAGAACCCAGAAAACAAAAGATAAACTGAATACAATAGCTGGAAGAGTTTTAAATAAATGAAAACTATATTGGCAGTCATAGATTGCCTGAGGCAGAACAGTAGTTTTTTTATTTAATCTATTAGTTTATAATCAAACAAATGGTAATAAAAAGTTTAATTGTAGTAATAGGAATATTGTTTTTTTTATCTTTGGAATATCTATTTCCTAAAGAGAAAATTAAATTAAGAGACAAATTATCAAGAATTTTTAAAAATATCTTCTTTTGGTTGGTGAATATCGGGATTACCCCAATTATTATTTTACCCATTTCAATTTATACAACTCAATTTGAATTTCATGGATTATTTAAATTTGAAAATGTAATTTTCAATTTCTTATTTCAATTAATAATTATTGATATATTTTTATACTGGTGGCACCGACTAAATCATCAGATACCATTTTTATGGCGATTTCACCACGTGCATCACCTAGATGAAACATTAGATATTTCATCTGGTGTAAGGTTTCATTTTGGTGAGGTAATTTTTAGTGCTTTAGTAAGATCAATAATTATTATTACTTTTAACATATCCTTAATCAATTTATTGTTAATTGAAGCAATTATTTTACTGAGTTCAATTTTCCATCACTCTAATATTAATCTGCCTTCAAAATTAGAAAAGATTTTATCAAATTTGATCGTAACTCCCTCGATTCACTGGGTTCATCATCATAAACGACAAAGTGAAACAGATGCAAATTACTCAACTATTTTTAGTTGGTGGGATAGAATATTTAATTCTAAATCAAGCTTTGAGAGAAAAATTAAAATGCCCATTGGAGTTGAAGGAGATCATGAACAAAATTTATTACAACTGATTATAAGACCATTTACTAAATAAATTATTCATTAAATTGTTTTTGATTAGAATAAAGAAATGTGTAAAGTTTTTTACGTGTTGCATTAATTGAGTAAGCATTGTCTTTAAGAGATTTATAAATTTTAGGTAAATCTTCTTTCACATCAATATCCTGGTAGAATTTATTATTAATAAATAATTGAGTTAAATTTTTTGTTAAATCTTCAAGAACATTATCTGTTCCATATTTAATCTTATCTATCACATCTAAAATTTTATTATCTGATGTTGAAAGTAAACAAAATCCACCATCTACTGAAGGATAAAATATATTTTTGGCAGATCTTATATTTAAACTATCTGTAATATCTTTTGCAGTTAAAGATGGGATATCTGATCCAACAATAACAACTTTTTGAAAGTACTTTAGATTAAACTCAATTACTTCTCTCATGGATTCTCCAAGCTCTTCCTGAGAAGTTAGATATAATCCATTAGTTATTTTTGAGAACTTAAATGCATAACTCTTATGTGATTTCTCAGATACAATAATTTGATGAATAGATTTATTAAATTTAATCTTTTTTATATTGTCAGTTACAATTTCAATTAAGTTTTCATTAAGTTCATTGACAAATGTTTCTGTTAAGTCTTTTCTTAGTCGTGTTTTAGATTTTAGAGATTTTGGGTCTTTAATAAAATGACAAATAATACTATTTGCTTTTTGCTTTCTAAATTTTATAATCTGTGAAATTGTTTTTGATAAAGTGGTTAAAGTTTGAGATATAGGGTTTGATAGATACTTTATAGCAGAACTTATTACATAATTTTCTATAATATTAATTTTAATACCAATTGATTTTGCTTTCCAAATAAACTCATGGTCTTCACCTTCTTTTAAACTAATTGTAAATTCTCCTAAAAGGTTAAATATTCTTTTATGAACTATAAAAGACTGGTCTCCAAAGGGAATGCCTAAGTATTTGGTTCTAAAATTAGCACCTGATGCGTTTAATTTAAGTTTTTCATCATCAAATTTTAATAAAAAAGTATTAATCTTTTCCTCACTTATTTTTTCTAAATCTGACGGTTGAATTAATGATAAATCACTATCCAGATGGATGAACCAAAGTAAGGGACTGCTAGCTGCTTCTGCACCTAAATTTAATGCTTTTGCTCTTGTAGAGTTTTGAATGGTTATAAACTGATTAGCATGTTCTTTTAATTTTTTTGCTTCAATATTTTGGCTACAGCACGCAATGATAATTTCATGGTCTTTAAATTTATCTTTTAATTGATCAAATAATTTAAAATTTTGATCTTTAGGACCAATAGGTACTACAATTGATAATTTCATGATTTTATTTAAATAAATCTCTTAAAGTACCAAATCCGACAAACCAATAAAAACGAAATTTATAAAAAATATTTTTTTTTGATAACGCTCTTAGGCGGTGGTACTCGGTAATCCCACATTCAGTTTTGATATATTTTTCTATCGGTTTATTCATTTCTTAAACCTCTTATATATAGATTTTATCAATAAAGGAAAAATACCAATTAAGGTTAGTGACATAATAACTTTTAAAGTTAGTATCTCTTCAATTGAATTTAAACCCCCTATTTGAACGCCTGCATTCACAAAAATGGCTGTTCCAATAAACATTCCTATTTGTGATACTAAATAAAATTCTAATGCTCTCATTTTAGTAAGTCCAAATACTAGATTTATAATAAAAAAAGGAAAGATAGGACTTAGTCTTAAAAATAAAAGATACAGCCAACCATCAGTTTCAATTCCTTTATTAATTTTTTCTAAATATTTATGAAACCTTACTTGTGTATAATTTCTTAAAGCATATCTTGAAAACAAAAAACAAAAGGTTGATCCTATTGAACTTGCAAATGAAACTAAAATTAAACCTGGCCAAAAACCAAATAAAGCTCCAGCTAATAATGTTTTAAGAAGTGATATAGGTAAAGCAAAAGCAGTAACTACCACGTAAATAATAAAAAATAATATAAAATAAAGTGTATAGTTTTTATTCACTAACAATTGAATATCTTGATAAGTATCTTTAATAATTGAAAATGATAAAATTTCACTTAAATCAATGTAATAGCCAATGATTATTATTAAAAAAAATACTAATCCAAAAAATATTTTACCTTTGTTTTTTTTCATTACTTATTGTTAGCTGCAGCTAGAACCACCTAAAACACAAAATTTAGAGCAGTGTTTATGGTTGAGCTGTATTTTTTGAAGTGAATTTGTTAAGCTTTCCCCAAGATCAAACTCATCTTCGTAAGGAAGTAATGTGCAAGCGATAACACTTGGTTTTTCCTTGCCTTTTTTTTTAACCACCATTCTTGACCACGAACACATGATATCATCAGGATTTTTACCCAATATATTCCAACAAGCAGTAGTAATTTCTGGCGTATCCAACTTTTCATCCATCTCAGTAAAAGTTACTAATTGTTGCTCTGATTTTGCATCTAGTTTTAAATTATATTTATCAATAAATTGATTAAAGTTATCTCTTAGTTGGTCTTCTTGCTCTCCCCACAATAGCCTTGTTGCTAGTGCATAATTAAAATCATTTTGATTTAACCATAAAAGTCCTTCCATCATTATATCAAATGTATTTTTACCTCTTATCTCTTCATGTTTTTCTTTTTCATAATAATCAATTGAAACTCTAATTGTTAAATTTTGATGATTTAATTTTAATAGATTTTCTTTTCTATTTAACATTGGTTTCATCGCATTAGATAAAACAAGCACTTTAAAATTTTTTAATAAAGAGTATTCAATCATTTTTAGAATATCTTTATTCATAAAAGGCTCTCCTCCTGTAAAACCTATTTCGTTAGTTCCAAGATTTTTATCAATCGCCTCATCGATAAATGATTTAACTTCTTCAAAAGTTAAATAGACTAATCGATCATTTTTGGGACTAGACTCGATATAACAATTTTTACATTCAATATTACAAAGTGTTCCTGTGTTAAACCAGAGTGTTTTTATTTTTTTAGCCTCGATAAAAGCACGTTTATTTCCAT
>Ga0222691_1000484_pt1 | contig 13876 bp, 13 predicted proteins | sample AntAcemetage1237_FD_179839 | JGI IMG/M metagenome (GOLD analysis project Ga0222691, IMG submission 179839) | Saline water microbial communities from Ace Lake, Antarctica - #1237 | ecosystem: Environmental > Aquatic > Non-marine Saline and Alkaline > Saline | place: Antarctica: Ace Lake... | reverse complement strand
CAGGAGAATGTATCAATGGTTTGATGATCGAGCTAAAAAGATAATCATATTTAATAATGAGGAATTAGGTGTAATTGAGATTTATGCCAATCAAAAGGTTAATGTTATTTCTAATAATGATATAAATCTTAGAGCCGATGGTAATGTGAATATTAAAGCTGGTCGGGCGATTAGAATGCAAGCTGGTGGGTCTAAGCTTACAATAAGGGATTCTATTAGAACAAATGCTGATTACTTTGGTCCAAAGGTAACTGGGTTTATTACGGGGACATTTCCTGGTCCGGGAGCTGGATCTCCAGCTCCCGGTGGTGATACAGTGGAAAGAATAGTTAGACCAATTCAACCTGAGCAATTGGAACCCAAAGATAGAGGTAGGACTTACAATGGTCCTTTTGAAGAGTGTCCAAGAGATGAAGTGGAGCATAGGACTGAAGAATGATTATAAATTATCCAACTGGGTTATATAAAACAGCATTACCTGTTGGCACTAAATCTGGTAATATAACTTTTGTAATTAGCAATGGGCCACCACCTAGAACTAATTTATTATTCCCTAAAATACCATCTGGGATTGTTGTTAGAGAAAAAGAACCTAAGACAATAAGCGACCAACAAAGAAGAGATGCGGTCGGAGAATTAATTTACTCATCTTCATACTCGTCAAAATCAATCGCTGGTGACAGCTCAAACATGTATGAGATTGGTCAAGTAATTGATTTTGACGATAATGCTTCTGGCTCTATTGATCCAATGTATGTTTCTGCTAGAAATGAAACAAAGCATAATACTAATCAATTTGATTATGATAAATTGCAAATTGATGCTAGTGAGGTTGCTTTATTGAATAAAGTTTCAAGTGAAACTCAAAAATTGTTATCTGATAAATTAAATTCTGCTAAGGAAAAACGTGCGAATGCTGAAGAAAAAATTACTGCTCAACAAAAGATTATAAATGAGTCTAATAGGAATATCTCAGCTTTAGAAGTTATGATTTTAAATTCAAGTGAAGATGATGATATTGTTGATCTTTTGAATAAATTTGAAAATAAGAAAAATGCTGCGTTGGAAATCAGGGATTTGGCTATTATTGAAGCTAATCAATCAGCCGCTGATGCTTATGTTATTAATGATCAATTAAATGCTGTTTCAGTGGTGGTAAAATAATGGCTGAGTATTATGGGATGAACCCACCATTTATTGGCGGAGCACAAAATGTTCTTTCTAGGCAAGAAGATGAGCAATTGATTAAGAATGATTTATTACAATTGCTTTTGACTATTCCTGGGGAGCGTGTGAATAGGCCAAAATTTGGTACTCCTTTGAGATCGTATGTTTTTGAGCAAGGTGCTAAGGCAGATTTAATATCATTGCAACAAGATGTGTCGTTGTCTATAGCTACTTTTGAGAAGCGTGTTAATAAAGAATTTTTACAAATTACTTTTAATGAAGATGAAAATAAACTGTTAATAAAACTTATAGTTTCTATTAAAAAAGATCCTAAGAAGCAACTAACAATACAAACATTTATTGATTCGCCAGCAAATCAGTAGGGATTATTATGGCCGACATAGAAACTTTGTTTGACTTACCTAATTCTCCAGATGAGATTGGTGTTTTTTTACCTGAGTCTAATTTACGTAAAATTGATTTTAGTAGTCTTGATTATGATAATTCTAGAAGAGCTATAATAGAATATATCCAAACATATTTTCCAGATGATTTTAATGATTTCGTTGCTAGCAACGGGGTTATAATGATAATGGAAATTATAGCAGCTACGACATCTAAATTATCATTACGGAGTGATTTGTCTGCTAATGAAGGATTTTTACCAACCGCTAAATCTGAAGAAGCTATTGTTAACCATCTTGCACTTATAAATCAAAGAATAAAAAGGCAAACACCAGCTATTGTTGATATTGAGTGTACCCTTGATTTACCGTCGTTTACAGATGTTGAAATAACTGCAGGTACCAAATTCTCTGTCACTGGTCCAGATAATACTCAGATTCTTTATGAGGTTTATAGTGCACCAAATGATTGGACTAGTAATATTATAATTCCAGCAAATAAAAGGGGAGTTATAGCTTGGGGTATTCAAGGTCAATTTGCTACACCTTCAACATTTGTTAGTTCTGGTGGTTCCAATCAAGAATATGATATTGTTGATTCTAACATTCTTGAAGACCCAATCACTGTGACTATTCAACTTGGTGAGGATATTGAGGAATGGTTTGTTATTACTGAGCCGATTGAAAGATACTCAGCTAATGATAAAGTTGTTGAAGTGAACTTTATTGGAGATAAAGCAGTCTTTAGGTTTGGTGATGATATTACCGGTAAGGCACCATTATCTGGATCTATTGTGAAAATTAGTTATAGGGTTGGTGGTGGTAAAGTTGGTAGGATTGGTGTTGGGCAGATTAGCACAACTGCACAATTTACTTCTAATCCTCCATCCAGATCATCTGTTACAATTAATTTTAGAAATATTACCCCGTCTAGTGGTGGTGTTGATAAAGAAACGTTGTCTCAAGCTAAAAAACGTGCCCCTAGAGATTTTGCCTTACAAAGGAGTATTGTCACTGCTTCTGATTATTCTCAAGCTGCTAATTCATTTAGCCATCCAGCATTTGGGTCTATTTCTAAAGCCATTGCGACAGTAAGGACTTCTTTAAATGCGAATAGAGTTGAGATTTATGCATTATCCCAAGGGCCAGATGATATACCGATTATACCAAATGCTGGTTTGAAGACTGGTTTGGCAACTTATTTTAGAAATTTGAATGTTCTTACTGATAATATAGTTGTTTTAGATGGTATATTGAAGCCAGTCGATATCGATATGAACATTATTATTGACAGAAATGCTGATGCATCTGTTGTTAAGACTAGGGTTGAATCGTTACTGGATGATTATTTTGATTCAAGTAATTGGGATATGGGTGAGTCATTATATATTTCTAATTTAATTGAATTAATTAAATCTATTGATGGCATAACATATGTTGATTTGTTCTCTCCAAATGACAATATTTTGAAGACTAATAAGTTGTATGAAGAAGGTTCTTTTGGGATTGGTATAAATGAGTTAATTGTGGCTGGTAAGCGAAAAACAAATTATTATTATGATAAGGTGAAATAAATGCTTGGTTTACCGGAGGGTAAAGATTGGGGAACTACACAATGCATTTTTAAAAATGATAGTGTTGAGGTTCATCGGATTTTTGCTTTTAAAGGTGGTTATTGCTCTGAGCATGTGCATTCTTCAAAGTTTAATCAATTTTATGTTGAATCTGGTTCTTTGGAGGTAAGCATTTTTAGTAATAATAACCAACAAAGTATGCATAGTGCAAAATCAACTGTTAATCATGGAATGTCTTTAGTTGTGAAGCCTGGTGTTAAACATAAATTTGAGGCAATGGAAGATACTATTGCCTTTGAGATTTATTGGACTGAGATTGATAGTTTTGATATTACAAGATATAAATCAGGTGGGATTGTTAATGATCCATGAATGCCGGTTAATTATGTCATAAATATTATTCTGTTTTTAATTGTTCTAGGATGCTTTCTTTGATATTTTTTAGAACATGTGCTGTTAGCTTTCCGATATCATATTCGTCACCACGCATAAAAACTATTGGGTGATCTTCATCTGGGTGTATTGCTATTGCGATAGCTAATTCAACTTTTTCTGATTCGCATTTTTCACCAAATCCATTCATCAGCGTATGGAATCGTTCTTCAAAAATTTGTTGTGGATTTTCTACCTTTGCGTTTTCTTCTTCATCGGATTGGATTTCTTCTTTCATTTTATTTTCCTGTATTTGGTTGTTATGAAAACTTTAGATATCACAGATGATAATATCATGACAGTTTGGAACTGGTGTCTTTCTGCTTATTTACATCACGGCAGAAAACTTAGATTCCCAAAAGGTACAGATCCGCAAAAAACATATCAGTGGAGGTATGCGAAATCATTAACTAAAAAGTTTATTGAGTGGGAATTTAGTGATGAAACAGCACAAAAATTTATTTCGATTGCTGTTGATCATGCTGATTCTCAAAACAAACTAAATAAAGGACTTGCTGCACTCCATCAGGATAATTTATTAAAAATTTGTTATGACACTCTTATGAATGATAAAAAGAAATGCAAGCAGTCTTTTTCATCATTAGAGCAAATCAAAATATGGTTTGATAATGAAATAGGTAATAAAGATCCTGTTAAAATGTTGTTGAAACGCAAAGATCCTGATATGTTTTGTAATTTAACTTTGTGGTATCAATCGTTTCAATTGTCTCCTTTATTTTTATCTCTGTCACGAGCCTGCGGGCAAGCATCAGTAAGTTTAAGCAAAGTTGATGAATGTGAAAGATCAATTCTACCAGATCCATCAAAGCTATACTTAATTCGTACTAAATTTCTTAATGACCAAACCAATATTAAACTAGCAAACAAATTACTGGGAGAAGATAGTGTCTGCAACAAGACTACAAGAAACAATAAATACCGCACCAGATGATATTCCAAATATTTCAACACAATATTTTGGAGAGATGAAGCAATCCAAAGATTACTTTAGGCTTGATGAAGAATTTATTAAAGGATTTGAAGGTAAAAAGCCAAAATTTGGTTTTAATGGTCTTGGTGAATTCATATTTTACAGAACATACTCCAGAATTAAAGAAAATGGTGAAAAAGAAACATTTGTCGATATGGCAAAACGAGTCGTCGAAGGATGCTATGAAATCCAACGAAGGCATTGTAAAAGACTTCATATCCCATGGGATTATGTTAAAGCACAAAATTCTGCGAAAGAAATGTTCCTAAGAATGTGGGAATTCAAATTCTTGCCGCCTGGACGTGGGCTTTGGATGATGGGAACAAAATTCATGTGGGAAAGAGGATCTGCAGCATTAAATAATTGCGGATTTGTTTCAACAGATGATCAAATTGAATCGGACCCAGCTGAACCATTTTGTTTCTTAATGGATATGTCAATGCTTGGTGTAGGTGTTGGGTTTGATACAAAAGGAGCAGAAAAGATTTATGTTGACACACCATCAGAAAATGAATTTATTTATACAATCCAGGATTCTAGAGAAGGTTGGGTTGACTCATTACGAGTCCTTATAAGATCATACACGACACACGCCAAAAAAGGCAATATTAAATTTGTGTATGATGAGATTAGAGAAGCTGGTGAAACTATCGATGGGTTTGGAGGAAAAGCATCCGGTGCTAAAATCCTTATTGAACTACATGATTTAGTGAAGTCCCATCTATCTAAAAAAGCCGGAAAATGGCTAACTAGCGTCGATATTACCGACATTATGAATTATATCGGAAGATGTGTTGTTGCTGGTAATGTTCGCAGAACCGCTGAAATTGCCTTTGGAGAAGCAGACGATTCAAATTACTGCAGCATGAAAAATCCGACTGCCACACTTATTGAAAAAGATCTTGCTGAATGGCATAAAGTTACAAGTGGTCTTTACGCTAAGGGAAAATCATCTGCTAAAATTAGCGATTTTGAAGTTATTCCATTATCTAGGTTAGAACCGGCTATTAATACTTGGAATAGTTTAAATCATCATAGATGGGCATCAAATAATTCAATTTTTGCAAAAATTGGGATGGATTATACAAAAGTTGGAAAACAAATTGCTGCTAATGGTGAGCCAGGATTAATGTGGTTAGATAATATGCGTGATTTTGGACGTATGATTGACGGTCGCCAGCCTGGAATTGACGGTCGCGTAAAAGGTGGTAACCCATGTCTTGAGCAATCCCTTGAATCATATGAATTATGCAACCTTGTTGAAACGTTTCCTGACAATCATGAAGACGCTGATGATTATATGCGAACATTAAAATTCGCATATCTTTATGCTAAGACAGTTACATTATTACCAACTCATAATTTAAGAACTAATCAAGTTACTTTAAGAAATAGGAGAATTGGCTTATCACAAAGCGGGATTGTTCAAGCATTTGCGAAATTTGGTCGTCGTGTTGTGCTATCTGATTTTTGTGATGCTGGTTATAATGAAATTAGAAGATGGGATGATATTTATTCTGAATGGCTTTGCGTTCAGAGGTCGATTAAAGTGACATCTGTTAAACCATCTGGGACTGTATCTCTTGTGGCTGGTGCGACTCCAGGGATTCATTATCCTGAGGCTAAAACATATTGGCGAAGAGTTAGAGTTTCTAAAGACAGTGTTCTTGTTGGAATTTTAAAAGATGCTGGATTTCATATAGAACCAGCATCTAGTGATCCTGATAGGACAGTTGTTGTTAAATTCGCGATTAGCGATGAGAGAGTTCGGCCTGTTGAAAGTGCTTCTGTTTATGAGCAGATGCAAAATGTTGTCGATTACCAAAAATATTGGGCTGATAATCAAGTATCTTGCACAGTGAAATTTCAAAATAAAGAAAAAAATGAAATTTCACACATTCTTGAAATATATGAAGATCAGTTAAAAGGAATTAGCTTTCTTCCACATTCTGACCATGGATATGATCAAGCCCCATACGAAAAATGCACTATAGAAGAAGTTAATGATTATAATTCTAAATTAAAAAATGCTGATTATAGCACATACATTAATGAAGCGATTGGAAGTCATTATTGTGATAGTGATAAGTGCACTATAATATAAGTAAATAAGGGCCAAGAGTATTTTTATTCTTGGCCCTATTTTTATAGATTGATTTAAACATGCGAGCTATTTTTAACGATAATAAAAGCATTTATTTTGATAACATTACAACTAATGAAGAAGATGTGTTATGGAATGAACTCAGTGTAGAAAGCCCAAATACTTTTGTTGATTCGTCTGATAGTATGTGGGATGGAGTATATAGAAAATACAATAGAAGTAAAAGAAAAATAGCTAGGCCATTATTTAGCATACTACGTGGGATTTGTAAAAAATATAATTTCCCATTGGATATTGTTGATAACAGGGGAAAACCAGAATATAGCCCAATCAGTCATGAAGATGTTGACGAAAATTTTTTGCCTGGGATAACTCTTGATGAACATCAAGTTAGATCTATAAAGCAGGCATGTAGGATAGAATGTGGTATATTTAGCATACCAACTGGTGGCGGTAAGGGAGAAATCATTTGCGGCGTCTGTAAAGCTATCGATTGTCCAACGGTTATTATTGCAGAAGAGAAAATTGTTATTGATCAACTTAAATCGAGATTAGAATTAAGAGAAATCAAATCAGATATAGGTTTGTTTTACGCTGGTAAAAGACCATCTGGACAATCGATAGTAGTTGGGTCAATACAATCTTTACAAACCCCTCCGCCAATTAAAGACATTGATAGTAGAGCTATTGGAGAAACAAAAGAATCATATGAAAAACGCTTGAAGAAGTGGGAATCTTCTCTTAAAGCATATAAGACTAGGCTTAAAAATGCTAGATACTTGCAGAAATATATTAAGGCTGCGGATATGGTGATTGTTGATGAATGTGATAAAGCAACGTCTGACCCATATAAAAAATTATTTAGACATTGGTTCTCCGGACGTAGGCGATATGGGTTTAGTGGTACCCCATTTGATCCTGAAAAGCCAGTTGAAGCTTTGGTGATGCAAGAACATCTTGGGTCTGTTATAGCGAAAGAAAGTCGTAGGAAATTAGTTGAAATAGGTAGAATTATTTCTTGTGATTATATGATGCTTGGTATTGGGCCATTTAGTGGTAATAATGAATCATCTGCCTATGATATAGCTAGGGATGAGCATATTGTAAATAGTCCTAGTTTTCATATGCTGATAGCTAAAACTGCGAAAAAGTACAAAGGTGATGGAACATTAGTTTTAGTTGATAGAGAGATTTTGGGTTATGCTCTAGTGGCAGCTATGGCTAAAGTTGGATTAACTGCTCATTATATTTTTGGTAAGACACCGAAAAAACGTCGTGACGAACATTTGCGTGCATTTGAAAGGCGTGAATTTGATGTGTTAATTGGTGGTAAAATTATTAATCGTGGTCTTGATCTTTCTGGTGGGTGTGAGAATTTAATTGTCGCCACTGGTGGAAAATTACAGTCAGAATTTGAACAAAAAATTGGTAGAGCTTTAAGAAGAAATAAGAATGGGAAGAGTAGAGTAATAGATTTCTTTTTTAGATGTAATAAATACCTATATAAGCATTCTAAAGCTAGATTGCAAATAATGGTTAATAATGAATATGATACTAAAGTTATTTTTCCTGGTGGTTCTTTCACTGGTGAAGAATTAATCAAGAGACGTTTTCAGATACCTAAAAAATACTTTATTCCAAACAGACAGAAAAAATTGTTTGATAAATAATGTGTTATACTTAAATTCTTAATTATAAATTCCAATAGCTTACGTCAAATGTACTTATTATATCAAAATTATAAGTAAGCATTTGGAATTATAAGTATGAAAAATGAAGAATTAGATAAGATACTAAATGACGATAAGTCAGATATTGATACAGAATTAGCTAAAAAAAGGCTATACTTTGTTAATGAAATCGTCGAATGGCAGTTGACTCAATATATTTGGACTGGTTGCACAGATGTTGAACTACGTGATGATATTATGTCACATGCTACAGAACTTATTAGACAGATAATACGCAAACAGGGCTTGCATACAATATATCCAGGTCAAGAAGAATCAGCATTTGGTGATTTATTACAAACAGCTTGGTGTCAAATTGAAAGAACTCTTTATAAATATAGATCTAAACCGTATTGTAGGTCATGCTATAATCCAGATAGACCATCTGATTCTTTACTTTATAATCCCGGAATTATCGAATATGGAATTAAAACATTTGGTGAAGTAATAGACATGCATAATGGAGTATGCCCAAAATGTAAATCAAGTTTGACAGATTCTCCCATGATTATGCCAGAACAGGGTAGATTTGGTGGGTCCGAGACGATGTTGTTTAGGGGAATGTCAAAAGTCTTTAATATGTGGTCTCAAGTTGCTAGAACAGTTATCTTAGCATATATCAAAAAAGAAGGCAGAGATCGCAGGAATTCTCCAACATATAAAACTCATCTTAGCAATAAGCAAAAACCATCGAATGATATGTTAAATAGGTTTCTTACTGAAGCTATTGAGATTTGCAGATTTAACGATGACTATATTACAATAATTAAAGCTGTTGAGGAATTAGTTACAACTGATGATAGACCACATGATGGTATTATCGGTAAATTAGTAACTATTACTGGTTTATCTAGATCTACTATTACAAGTTTCATGAAACACGTGAAATTGCGGAGTTTTGAATTTACAGATTCACCACTAAGCAGAAGTGCTGAAACAAATAATACTGATGATCGCAAAAAGGATAATAATACTACTAATGAATTTGAAGACGAGCAATAATAACGATAATAATGATAATTTATTGTCTAAATTCAATGATATAATACTTGGATTTTCAATACCATTTGTGATAATTATTATTATATGTATAATTAAACAAATATAATTTTATGAAATTATCACAGGTAATAACTGAATCAGCATATGATTTCTCAATACAATATTGGGATGAAATGGCTGAAGAATATGACCCTTGGGTTACTGCTAGTCAAGCAGAAGCTATAGCTGATTCATCTGGAATCAGAATATCTCGAAATAAAGAATTGACATTCATTGCTATGCGTGATGGTGATGTTATTGGTGCTGTGTGGTCTGATATAGTTCAAAATGATGATGATTTTGATGATACATCATACGATTATGATTTTGATATTGCTGTTGATAAAGAGTCGAGAGGAATGGTTGGTCTAAAATTAATAGAATCAGCTATAAGCGATTATTATGATAAATTGAGTGATCAACAAAATTCTAGGATAAAAGTTTGGGTCATTAACCCGAAGTTGGTTAGGGTTTTAGAAAATAAGTATCACTTTGATATCGAATCTGAATATTCAGATGGTTCTGCGTATATGGTCTATTATGGTTAAGGATTTGAACTGATTATGTCTGAATTACCAATTATTGAAAAAATTGAAAATGGCACTGTGACTATTGGCGATTTTGATGATTTGTTTTTAGAATATGTGAGAAAAAACAAAAACGCTATTTTAGAAGCCACTCCGGAATCGGCGAGAGATAGAATAAGGCGTAGAACTAATAAAAATGAAACAGATAAACACCAAGATAATAAGGGCCATCAGCAATTAAATCAACCAAAATTTGCGGCTAGAATTCAACCTAAAAGAGAACGTGCTAATAATACGCAGATGCATGGGCAAGGTAAAGCGGCACATAGGAAGAGCACAAGAACTCAAAGACGTAAAGCTAAGGCCAGATCAGAATCTAAACAATTTGAATTAACGTTTGATAAGGCTGGATATTATAATAGTCTTAAAGAATTGATGGAAAGTCATGATCTTGTTGAAGGGCGTGACTATGCAATTTCTAATCATGTTTTATCGATTCCGGTTGACTTAAAATTAAGCGATGATATAAAATCATTCTTAATAGATGTTGGTAAAGCCCAAAGGATTGATAAGACGATAGATATTTTTGATTATTAGGAGATGTGATGTCTGATCCAGAAGACTCAGAAAATTTAGATGATATTCAGGACTTATTAGATGAACTTGATGCACAGGATGAGTCTGTTTCTGATGTTATTGAGCAATCTGAACAATCTGAAGATGTTTTAGGACAGAACGGCATTGTTGATGATATTGGGAAGTCTAATCCTTTAGATGATGTTGAAAATATTATTGATGGGTTTACTGCAGAACCACCAATGCGACCGATAGACGTTAGAAAAGTGGATCTATCAGAAGAAAAAGTGACAGACAATGTGGTTGAACAAGAAATATCTAATATTCCAGTTGATGTTGAAAAATATAAAGAACAATTAGATATTGTTACTCAAGAGGTTTTAAATGCTTGTAGATCGGATAGGCAGGAAGCTCAAGACGTTATAAATAATATACAATCTAAAATTGAAGAATTTTGTAAGAATTCTCCTAAGTCTCCTCCGCCTAAGGCATTGATTGATGGTCTTGTTAAAACCGTAGAAGTTAAAAGTAATATTAATCAAAATGCTATACGAATGATGGATACAAATGCAAAATTTCTATCATCTATAAAATCTAGTATAAATTTTAAGCAAAATAATAATATTTCAACTAGCCCAAAAGAATTAATTGAAATATTAAATAACCCTAACAATGACAGTGATGCGTAATGGATCAATATCAGAAATTAGCGATAAAAGAAAGTAAAAAATCAGTTTCTTGGTTTTTACGCAATTTCTGTAAATTAAAGCACCCATCTGCTGGCGTTTTGCCGTTTTATCCATTTAGCTATCAAAGGCGAGCTTTAAAGGCTTTTAGACAACATAGATTAAATATTTTTAGAAAATGTAGACAATCTGGTGTGAGTAAAATATCCGGAGCATTTGCTACTTGGTTTGCTATGTTTCACCCATATAAGAAAATACTTATTGTATCTAGAACTGATGAAGATGCAATGGGCTTTTTGCGTGAAAATGTTGTATTCTTGTTTCAAAATCTCCCAGAATGGATGCAAGAAGTATGGCAACCAACTAAATTAAATGAGCATGAAATTGTCTTCCCAAATGGGTCAAGTATCAAATCGCTGACCAGTCATCCTGATGTTCTTAGATCAAACGCTTCATCATTAAATATTATTGATGAAGCCGCATTTGTTCAAGGCATGGACGTGATGTGGGCTGCTGGTTGGCCTACATTACAACATGGTGGTAATGTTATCGTCATCAGCACTACAAATGGCGTCGGGAATTGGTATTGGTCGGCTATGACTGATGCTGAAGCTGGAGCTAATCCATTTAATCCAATTATTATTAATTGGTGGGACATGGATTGGGTAATTGAATACACTGACCCATTATCTCTGCAAGATAAGAGGATCGCTCCTCGTGATGGTATTAGAAAATGTACGACTCAAGATGATATCGATAAATATGGGAAGTATTGGTCTCCTTGGCTAGAAGAACAATATCGAGCGTTACAAGAGCAGGGTGAAGCTTGGAAATTTGAACAAGAAATTTTGGCTTCATTTGTTGGATCTGGTAACACTGTTGTGTCTAAGAGTGTTTTAAGTCATATTGCTACAACAATTAAAGAACCGTTAGAAATTATTAAGGGCTATCAAACTTATGTTCATCCAATAACAAGACAGACTGAGGATGTAAGCTTTGACTTTAAAGAGCCAGATGAGGGATTTTGGATTTGGAAAAAACCTGTTGGTGCTACTGAGCCTAGGAGAGATAAAGATGGCGATATTATAAAGAAAGGAGATCGCCAGCATTCTTATGTTATGGGGGTGGATATTGCTACTGGTAAAAGTAGAGACTTCAGTGCCATTGAAGTTTTTGATATTGACACTATGGAACAGGTTGCTGAATTTATGGCTAGATGCCTACCACATGAATTTGTGAAATTTATAGATTGGATAGGTAGATATTATAATTTGGCACTTTCTGTTATTGAACGTAATAATGGTGCTGATACTTTGATTCATAGTTTACGAGTAGATTATGCCTATCCTAACGTTTGGCGTGAGACTAGTGTTAATGATAAACCTAGACCAAATAGTGCTAGTGGAAAACAAAGAGCGTTACAATATAAAGAATATGGTTGGAGTACCACCATGGCGTCTAAACCAACTTTAAATAAGTTTATATATGATTATATTCGCGACAATGATGATGGGTATACAATTTATAGTAAGAGATTATTAAAACAATTTCAGACATATGTTAGAAAAAGAGATAGGCTAGGTAAGGATACTGGTAAGACTGAAGCTGAAGAGGGTGCTGGTAACTTTGACGACCTTGTTATGGCTTGTGCTATGGGCTTGAGGGGCACTATTGATGCACAACCTATTGATGTGTCTGGTTTAATGCCAAGATCTTCGAGTAATTTTTATTCTTCCGGTTCTCCTAGTTTGAGTCCTGGTATTGTGGTTGGTAAAAGTAATATTCCAAGTAAGATTATAACTACTGGTCATGATTTTTTGGCCCCTATTTCTATGTCACCCGACGAATCGCCCGATGAGTCAATTGCTAGACATATCGACTCTTTTGCTATACAACTTGGTGGAATACCTATTAGTGATGGTAGACCTTTGGTTACTCCACCTAAGCATTTTTTCAGAGGCTGATAATCTGAATTCTGAATATTGCTAGTCCAGTAAATATATAATATGGAGATTATATATGGCTAGCAGCTGGTTGATTTTTGACAAGATTCGTGCTTTTACAAAGCAAAACAGGATACATCAGGCTGAAAAAGTATTTCAGGACCAATCAGCTCTTGATAGGCTAGTATCTGGCGGTGAATTTCTAGACTTTAATTCACAGGCAGCTATACTTGATCAAACTAATCTTCAAATTAATAGATTAGAGCGATATAAAGATTATGAGCAGATGGATCAAACTGGTGAAGTGGCACTAGCTTTAGATTTATACGCTGATGAGGCAAGCTTAGTAGATCCAGAACGTAAGCATACTCTTGTTATTAGAGCTAGAAATAGAAGATTAAAATCAGAACTTGAGCACTTTTTATTTAATACTTTATTATGGGATACTCAATGTAGACCAGCTATTAGATATTTGTGCAAATATGGTGATCTTCCGTGTGAAATAGTCCCAACTGTTAATAGGGATGGTGTTTCTTCTTTGAGATTTATGAATGTTTATAATTTTACAAGAATTGAAACGAAATTTGGTGATTTAGTTGGATTTTTTTATCAAGACGAGGCGACTCCTGAACCAGTGTTTATGCATCCATGGCAGGTAATGCATTTAAGATTGACTAGTTTTGAAAATTTATTTCATCCGT
>Ga0222691_1000482_pt1 | contig 13908 bp, 27 predicted proteins | sample AntAcemetage1237_FD_179839 | JGI IMG/M metagenome (GOLD analysis project Ga0222691, IMG submission 179839) | Saline water microbial communities from Ace Lake, Antarctica - #1237 | ecosystem: Environmental > Aquatic > Non-marine Saline and Alkaline > Saline | place: Antarctica: Ace Lake... | reverse complement strand
GAGGCCAGGAAGTCCCTTTCAACGTAGTCAACAGAGAGAAGACAGTATCGGCAGCTAACTTCTATTGCTTTCTGCATCGAACCTTTGGTTTGCCACTTTGTGATTATCCAATCGTGAGAACCTTTCCTGCATGGTTCTTTTATTTTTATTTTTTGCTTGCCGTGACTTAATAATCCTGACATTTCATTCTCCATATTTCAAAAATACTTTGTGTTCAAACTCAGTTAGCATTGCACTAGGAACTATGTGGTCGCTACCCTTTCTGAGTTCATCTTTGTTTGCTTCTCTAAAGTAAATAAACACTGGCGAACCAGCATGCTCAATTTCTTTAAAGACAGAGACGCGGGTTTTACAATATGTCATTATTCTACCATAGGTTTTTGGGAATGGGTAAGAGCCAAGCATTCTAGCAAATAAGGCTCATGCCCTCAATCTTGAACGTGCTTAAATTTTAAGCAGAGGTCCCCAGTTTCTAGGCTTATGTTCCACGCGTAGAACTTATACTGCATGTCGTTGCCATTTAAATCTTGCATAGGAAACTCCTCTAACATCTCATCTAGTTGTCCCTTTAAAACTTCATCTATTTTATTGTTGGCCTCTATGAGTGCGTAGATTTGTTGCATGTGAACCTCCTTGTTATTTAAAGAAGCAGAGATGTCTCTGCTTCTAGTCATTAAAGAACTATTCATCGGTAACCTTAACTGCCTCAACTATAATATCAGGGACGCCGCTGCCTTCTGTTAACATCTTTAGCTTTTCTTTTTGCTCAATATCCCTAGCCTTTTTCATAAGTCTGGAGCGGAGTTGATTGTATGAAGCTGAAGTAATCTTGTGCACGTCATCAACGTTGGCAACCTTACAGATATCTTCCAGGGATACCTCTGCGCGTTCAGCTAGCACTACCATCTCAGCAATCTGTTCACTATCTATAGGCTCAATTGCTGGCGTGCTTGTTGGCGAAGGCCTGCTGACATGTTCTGGCTTGATGTCCATGGCTTCTTCACGGCTAATGATACCTCTAAGTGCGTCAGTAAAAGCATCTCTTAGGGCAAAGCCTCGGGCTCTCATTTGAAGCATGCGTCCTGGGTATAAAGTCCAAGCTCCACCCTTTTTCCAAAGCCCGGCAGACTCAGCATCTTTCTTGCTGAACTCACGAACAACCTCAGGTTCATTCTTACGTTTAACCTTGCACACTGCAGTCATAGTTGTGCTGTCTAGCTGTTCATCTATGTATTCAAAGTCTGGTGACCGGCGGCATATAGCCATCATAGCATCTCCCCATACCGAAGGGCGACCGTTGATAACTGCAATGTTTTGGAGTGCTTGCATTGGTTTTAGTCCGACCTCTTGACCCATCTGAATGCAGATCATGATGTCCCCTGGCTTTCCATAGAATTGTTTAGGACAGAACTGTGACTTGGATATCATTTCAGATACCTTGACTGCCTGGTCGAATGTTGACACTGACATGAAGCCGCCGCTTGGGCCGTCAGAATCTATGGTTGTTAAATTGGTTTCATCATTCATGTTAAATCCTCTTCTGTTTTTTTAGCGTAACCTGGGAGTGAGATTGTTGACGACTGATAGCTTGACCATTGCCCAGTCTCATAGTTTTCTTTCATATCGTACAGTGTGCTTTTAAATTCTTCTATTCCAAGACGTAAGTCTTCCTCGTTTAATGTGTATACAACAACTGCATAGGGTGGATCCTTTTCAACTACAACAAAAATAAAGTTTGTCATCTCCTGTTTGTTCAAACTCTTAAGTGCTTCATGTATCATGCCACATTGTATGTGATATCCAAAGTTATGAATGGCTCTGGAGAATTCTTTTTTACCTGCATTTGCAGTAGTTTTCAAGTCTACTATGAAGTTTTTATTCCATACATCTGGGCGTGCCTTACACAAAAGACCGGTGTCAACATCATCCCAAAAGAGTGACTTCTCGTAGAGAGCATCCTTCAAAAGAACTGATGCTTCAGGATGAAAGTCAATCTGCGCAGCCATTTCTCCTATTATTTTCTGGGCCTCTGCGTCAATGAGATACTTTCCCCCTGCATTTTCCAGTGCTTCTTTGTATTCTTCTTTGCCTTTCTTGGTGACTCGGTTCATCTTTGGAACTACGTGATACTCCTTGTAGTATTTATCATGTTCTAAAACATAAGTATGAAATGCATTACCAAAGTCCATTGCATTTCTCACTGTTATTATGTCAACCTCACGCCTTTCTTTTGGGTGGGGTGAAACATACTTGTGATAGTAATGCAAGGGTGAACGTTTGTATTCCATGATGCCGCTGCGACTAACGCCGAGGCCCTCATGGTAGTCAGTAATTAATATGTCATAAACACCTGGTTTCATTTGTATTCTCCGTGTAGCCATTGGTTGTCATTGAGTGTAGAGTAGCCGTCACCATCTGTCAATAATTTTCATTGATTTTATTTATATCTATGTTAGAATGATTTTATTATTTAAACAAATGGGGGTTGGATTATGAATGTGACAGCAAGCTACGTTATGCCAGATGGATTAAAGAGAGACATCCAAAGGATTTCAAGAGCTGAGGATGTCTCGGCGTCAAAGATAGCCAAGCGCGCTTTGATAGAATATGTAGAGGAATATAAGAAGAAGAAAAAAGGGAAGTGACACTTGGCAAGGAACAACAAAAGGGAATTTGAAGAGCAGGTAGCTTTGATGGAATGGTTTGCCATTCAGTATCCCAGGGAGATTGTTATTGTTTCTGCCAATGGAGGCAGCAGGCATTTCCTTGAGGCAGCAAACCTTAAGAGGTCCGGTGTTAGGCGCGGAGTGCCGGACTTATTTATGCCTGTGGTCAATGATGATTACGCTGGTTTATTTATTGAGTTAAAACCTACGATAGTTGCAGGCAAATCGAACGGGCGCGTTACTGATGAACAGTTTGAAGTTCTCTCTCACCTAGATTCTAGAGGCTATAAAGCTCAGGTGTGCTGGGGGTTTGAGGATGCTTCATCAACAATTAAACAGTATATGTTAAAGAGGTAAATTATGTTAAAAGATATGGACCCAGTAGAAGCTGCTGAAAAATACAGAAGCCTTAGTCTTATGGTTAATGCTGTTGAGAGGATGCCAGTTCACATTAAGAAGTGTAAGTTCAGCGCACCGCCAGTCATACCGGCTGAGTTCAAGCGTACAAAAATACCTTCCAATTTATTCTTTACGTCTTATGAGTTCACAATGCTGGATATCCTAGAGGGTACGAAACAGTTGATGAAGTTGTACGAACCTCATATTCAGCGTGACGTTCTTGAAAAGATAAAGAAGGAGGTGAAGTGATATGAGTGATGTAGTAATGAAAAAAGAGGAGAGGTCTGTACAGTTATCGAAAGGGGCAGCGGCGGCGGTGGTGAAAGAACTGTTGAAGACGGGGGTACTAGAGCGGGAAGAAGATATGACGCCGCAGATGTTCGAGGTCTTCAAGGTTGGGTTTATGGTTGGCGTAGAGTACGGGTTAGTGTCATGAAACAAAACAGGGTAAGAGGTGAAGTGATATGAGTGATGTAGTAATGAAAGAGGATAAAGAATGATGAAGAAGAGGCAAAAACCTAATCCAAAAAAACAAAAGAAAAGAAAAACTGAAGTGGAGCTAGAGGAGCATGAATGTGGTGTTCCCTTGATAATTCCGAGATACCTCATGCTTCAAGAAGCTATGACTGTGGAGAAAGTTAGAATTTACCATGCTGGGTATGTATCTGGGATGAGCCATGAAGAGAATATGAAGGAGGCTTTCCCTGATGGAGTCCCGGAGGAGGCTACTTAATTAAGGTGGAACTACACGAGGAATTATTGTAAGTTTATCTCTCGAATCAAAAAGACCCAGCATGTGCCGGGTCTTCTAATTTCACTTTAAGGAAAAAGTTATGAAATGCAAATCTAAACACACCAATGCCTCAACCACATACCCACAAACGATTTCAAAAGGTGAAAATTGTAATCAAAACCCAACTGCAATCAAAAACCAAAAGGTGAAAACTGTAATCAAACACCAAAAGGAGAACCAATCAACAATCAAACACCAAAAGGAGAAAGCAATGAAACCCACAATCCAAAACGAAGAAGAAACTATGAAGAATGACGAACACACTTTTAAGCTTCTTATGAGTTGGGTGCGAATCCCTTGGGTAACCCTTAGCTTGCTCAAGGTGATTGCAATTATATTTCAGTTCATTAGCAAAGGCAAGAAATTCTTCATGGGCAACAGGGAGATGTGCCGGAGAACTTGCTTAACAAGCCGAAACCTACGCAAGTGTATTCAGGTTCTAGCGGATAAGAAATTTATAAAAATAACTGAGGTAGGGAGCATTAGGCGCATTGCATTCTCAGGTTTCAGGGCAAAAGAATTAGAAGTTGTCATGGACAAGGTTAAGTTAAGATGCCGACCAATCGGTGGATACGAGCCATGGTTCTTTGAGGTCCCATGCAAAGTAGCTTGCTTGCCACGCATGACTAAGTCCCACCTCATTACCTTCGAAGATGGACATCACCTCTTATCCAGGGGCCGCGACTACTACCCGTCTGACGTTGAGATTTCCAAGCGGACTGGTGAATCAGTCAGGCAGATAGAGAGGGCACACAAATTACTCAGGGAACTTGGCTTGATGGAGTCAGTAAGGGTTGACGGGAAGAGATACCTTAACCCTCCTGGTCGTGATTTGACACTGACATACAGCCAGAAAGACTTGTCCACAGCACGCCCAACTAACGTGCCAGCTGGTTCACCCCCGTGTGCCAATCACCCGACAGCTGGGGCCGGGCTACCCGACAGCCAGGGCCGACATAAGAATATTAGAAGTGAATATAAGAATTTGTATGAATATCATAAGAGAGGTTTACCGACAGAACAGGATGGTCAGTTTGTTAAACCAAAGAAGATTAGCTTGGCTGCTATGAAGAAGATGCTAAGCATTGAGGAGAACTATTTGCTCGGGCAGCTTACTAAGCGCGGACATTACGAGGGGCATGCATTACGTCTCATTGACGAGCATCCCATCTTTGAGATTAACAATGCCTTGGATGATTGTAAGAACCCAACAGTCCAGAACAAGGGGGCTTACATAACCGCTTGCCTTGCTACTGCCAGGAGGATGAGGGGCGGCGCCACACCCCTTGCAAGCGTGGTATAGTTAAAGCACTGGCAGACGAAGGCGCGGAAGCATGCTCCCATGCAATTGCTTGGAGCGCCACTGCCGGTAGGCTTAAGGCTTCAACCCAAACCCCATCAGATTGTGATATAATTATGGCTCTAACTACAAATATATTAATACGAGAGCACAAAACAAATGCAAGACAACCATTATTTATCACGCCAGAGGCCCATACGAGTCCAGAGAGAAGAGGTTTCCCACCGCGAGGAACTTGGTTACTCAGAGAGAGGCAGGCCTCTTAGGTGCAACCACAGACCTGACTCCATGGAGATAGGTAGAGAGAACTTAGTTATCATCCGAGAGATTCTTGCTAGGAAGGAAGGCGCCTTAGGTTAGTCTTGGTTTGCCATCATCGTCATCCAGGCTGCTAAATGCTTCCCTTGTTATTACTTCCTTCAAGTGGTTCCCTGACTTTGTTCTGTCAATTTGTATGGTTACTGCCTCAAACATGTATTGATGTTGATGTTGATGGTGGTATTGAGGAGCGGGAACGGGAAACTCAGCCACAGGAGAGTCGTCACACCTAGAGTCCTCAGAGTCAGAGGAGTCACTAGAGTCTTCTGTGTTGCCAGGCATAATCCAATTGACAATTCTCTTAATGGTTCTTCTAACTAACTTTCTGCCAAGCGCTAACAAAAATGCGACTCCCGCACTCGCTACGAACGGTGCTGCCACGGGGAGTACTGCAATGGCGATAGCAGTGCAGACGATAGTTCCCAGCAGTGTGAGAGCCGCATATAACCTTTTTTTTGTAAACTTCATGTGATTATTATAATCGATTATTTATTTTTAGCATCTTCTAGGCCGCGTTCATACTTTTGAAGTCGCGATGTAAAAGTTGCTATGTTTCCTAGCAGTTTATTCTGAACGTCCAGTCTGACTGGTTTCGACTTGCTCTCAGTGATAACGTCAACCGCAGATTTGTACTGAGCAAATAAAGTCATAGCATAAAATTCAACCATAGAATCAGTATCCCTGTAGTCTATTTCTTTTATGTCTTCCATCAATGTTCCTTAGTAATTGCTTGCACATTATCAGCATGGTATTATACTGATAGACAACTGGCAATCGACCAGAGAATAGCACGGTTAGTTATTGGTTTTAACACTTGTTATTAAAAGCGCAGTGCTACTCTGCGCTTTACTTTATTCACCGCGTATTGTTAATTTCTCAAAATCATCATCTTCTTCTCGATAACGCATTGTGATAGCCTTGTCCCCTCCGACAATAAAAATAGCTTTTAGCGCGCTCTTTTTTATATGAGCCAAACCATCAACCTGAGCCACTAGCTTGTCTTGAAGATCTACAAGGTGTCTAAAAACCTCATGGTTATCAGGAATTTCAGCAGATTCCCCATACATGGTAAGATTCCATCTTGCGGATTCAACTGATAAAAGCATCTTTTTTAATCTATAGAGGGTTCTGTTAATGACATTAGATTCGTCAGCCAACATCAACTTTAAAGTTAACAAGTCGTCAATGCTATCAGCTTTACATAATGAATTGTCAAAGTCATACGTGAACTGGGCAAGCTTCTTTCGCATATCATAAATCATCAGAACATTCCCTGTAAATGTATGGTAGTTCTATCACATCGACACCGCCTTAAAGATTCTAATTATTAAAAACAAAAACATGACAGCAAAAGAACCCAGCGTTCCTGCGATAAAGCAACTTGCATTTACATTGTCTGTAATAGACAGCGATACAAGGGAAGACCACAAGAACCAAATGACTATAGTTGTCACAATAACCATCCAGTCAGGAAGAGTCGTGAGGTCCATGGTGTAGACATCATAACCCCAGACAACCAGAAGCAATCCACCGGCAACATAGAATCCTACCTGTTGTATTATGTTAAGTAGAGAGCCGTTAAATGACATTGTTCTCTCCTTTAATTTCAGCATTGGACAAGTCAATATAGATGGTCATGAGCACCTCCAGGTAAAAGGTATTGCTTAACGATAGCCATCGTATCAGGGTCACGATCCATAACGTACTCGTATGCTTTTGTATCCTTGTTAAACTCAAGGATACCGTCGTCCTTCAACTTGACAATGGCATGGTTTATTTTTTCTACATCAACGTTAAGCTGTTTGCTAAAATAATAAACACTGGAACGTTCAGGGAATCGTACTGCATAGTCAATGCAAATAAATCTCTTAAGCGCTTGTAAAACTTTAGCGTCCATGTCATCTCTCCTGTATTAACCAGTCTTTTTCAAGCAAGTCACTAAGTGATGGAAGCCAAGGTATCTTATTTTCAGAGCCATCCTTGTTCTTTTTCATTTGACAGAGCTGAACGGGTGGAGGTGCAAGCTTATCCCTAGGGCCAATAGTATTTTTAACAAGCCTAATGGAAGGTACCATTGGCTTCCAGTTAGACCTTCTCGCTGTGCCACGGTTACGTAGAACTACTAGTGCGTCTTCGAAATAAAATGTTTTGTTAATCATGGTTTGTCCTTGTGTCACTGATGCTTGGATTATACCTTGGGAGCCATTGATAGTCAATGATAATGTAGGTGTTTTTACTTAGTATGAAGGATGATATATAATGGGAGTATGTGTAAATCCCTCAAAAAAAGGAATGTTTTTTTGGCTAAAAAAGATGACGGTAAGTCAAAGACCAAGAAGAAACCAGCAGTTAAAAAGCCTGCTAGAAAACCCTACAACATAAAAAAGAAAACTCTAGATGAAAAGCTATCGCCAAAGCCTCCTGAGTTCAAAGACAAACGTAAGATCAAGGCTCGCATCAAGTACCCTGCTAGCAAGTATGATGAAAGCATGTGCGATGAATTAATAGCTACTTTGCAAAAGGGTAATAGCCGGGCTCATTTTTGTGCTACACACAACATATCATATTTGACCTTTGATAACTGGAGGAACAAGTATGAAGAGTTCTGGGAAGCCTATCAAGTAGCTCTCCCCAAGTCTGAGAAATGGTGGCAGGATGTTGCCAAAGCTCACGTCACACAAGAGTACAGGGGCACTGAGCTTAATCATGTGGTGTGGTCTATGAACATGAGAAATAGATTCGGCTGGACTGAGCATCGAATGGTTAAAGTTCCTGGCTTGGCTGCTGGAAAAACATTCAAAGATAAGTTCAACGCCCTAACCGCGTCCATAGAGAGCGGCAAGCTGACAAGTGGTGAGGTAACTGCAATGGCTGGACTGTTAACGTCAGGCATTAAGATTGCTGAGTCAGCTGAGATCATGGACAGAATCGAAACGCTTGAGAAACTATTAGAGCAGGCACAATTTAATGAAAGCATCTCAAAGTAAAAGGCTTAGCATAATCGAGAACGCATTGGCGCAGATGGTCTGCGTTCAGGTTGAGATTTACTCTAGAGAAACTAAAGAGGTAATAAAGAAATTTAGTGGGAAAGGCGCAAAGCACAACATCGTTAGAGTCACAGCTTGTTTCTGAGGGTGGGATAGATACACCGGTCCAGGAGTTTTACATTTGTTTTAGTGGCTGTGGTGAATACCCACTCAACTATTTATGTCGAAAGGGATTCAATCATGTGTCTATAATGGAGCGGGTGCCTCTAGGGTTTATAGTCCATGATGCCAACAAGTCAGCGCTTGATACTTATGTGCTGCCCGAGGCTCCCGCTGAAGATTTCATAAAGATATTTCTAAAGAGTAGACCTGACTATACTATTCTTGCTGTAAGGAAGTCGGTCTCCAACCGGGACCAGCACGTAGTTAGGTTCGGCGTGCACTCGTGTGTTAGTATTGTCGCTTACATTCTTGGGTTACGCTTACCGTTTTACTGTCTTACCCCCTACGGTCTTTACAAGCGTTTAATGAGAGGAGGGGGTGGAATAATTAGCGTAAGGAGATTGGGTTATGTCTAGAGGAAGAAGGCAGGCACGCAGGGCTCAGCAAGCTGCCGAGCAATCAGCAAATGAAGCGCGGAACCTTAGAGGTGCTATCATGAAAAAAGAACAATCAGAAAGGGCCAAGGTTCAGAAGAAGTTAATACGCAGCATCCAAGGAAGTTTCAATCCATTTCTATTCTTGCCAGACTCCAACTCGTCCCTTGGTGGCGGTTCAGGCGGAGGCTTATAATCAATGGCAAACCTAGATAATTTATCAGCTCGACGCCAGAAGGCGATGGGCACACTACAAGAGTGGCGTTCAATTCTTGACAAGACATACAGATATGCAGCCCCCAACTCTAATGTCTGGAGAGACTCCGGGTCACCTGGCAGCAAGACTACTGACAAAGGCGGAAATGTTTTCACTGACGTTTATGATTTAACTTTAGTGCAAGCAACACAGGGTCTCGTTAACAAACTAATTAATTCGCTAATCCCTCAGTATCAAGAGTGGGTAACGTTTGTTCCTGGCACAGATATAGAGCCAGAGTTTGAAGATGAGGTTGCACGTGAACTTCAGAAGCTAACCAAAAAATTCTTCTCATACATTGATAACTCTGCATTCTACACCGCATCCGCTGAAGCATTTACAGACTTCGCTATTTCAACGGGAGCCCTGCAAATCAATGAGGGTGATGATGATGAGCCTTTAGTCTTTGCATCGATACCCTCAAACTGTATCGCCTATGAAGCTGGTGTTGACGGTAGTTTCAGAGGATTCTTTAGAGATTTTATCGGTATCTCAGTTGATGAGATAGAAAGCTTCTGGCCTGAAGGGAATGTCTCTGCAGAGGTTCGACGGATGGGTAGAGATTCTAGCGGCGGTAACTCAAAGCAAATCCATGTCGTTGAAGCAACTACCTTTGACTATAAAAATAAAACATGGGAAACGACAATCTATGAAGAAAACCTAAAGTCTGAAATATTTGAAACGGTTGAGGAATTCCCTGCTTTTGTTGCGTTCAGATGGAACCGCAGAAGCGGTGAGGTATTGGGTCGAGGTCCTGCGATGGATGCTATGCCAGCGTCCGCTTCTCTTAACGAGGCAATGAAGGATGAGCTAATAGCAGCAGCGTTCAGAGCAAACCCAATGTATGTTGCATACACAGATGCCATGGTTAACTATGAGAACTTTGTTGTCGGTCCAGGTGCGATACTCCCAGTGCGTCCTAGTAGCGCAGGGGCATTTCCGTTCGCTCCGATACCTATGGCTGGCGACATAAACTTTGGTATACTTGTAGCTCAAGAGTTAAGAGAGCAAATCAATAAAATGATGCTGTCTGCCCCTCTTGGTCCAATCAATACTCCACGCGGAACTGCAACTGAAGCCACACTCAGACAGTTAGAGATGACAGAGAATGCAGCAGCAAGCATTACTCGTATCGAAAGAGAGTTCTTAAGCCCTACAATTAATCGCATCTTATTTATTCTTAAGAAGCGTGGGCTCTGGCCTGATATTAAAGTTAACGGCAAGGTGGTTGCTGTAAAGTATGAGACCCCACTGACTGCAAGCCGTGGCCAGAAAGAAGTAGAGAAGCTAGCGACTTACTTCCAGGTTCTGGCAGGTATCGTCGGTCCAGAGTTGGCGGCAGCTTCAATGAAGGTTGAGAAGATTCCATCATTTATCGCACAAAATATTGAGGCAAGTCTTGAGCTTGTTAAGACTGAGCGAGAAATACTGGAAGATATTAAGAAGATGCAGGAAGCCCAAGAGCTAGCGGCAGAAGGGCAAGAAGGTACCGAGCAGCCTGGAGGAATAGTTCCACCAGAACAGGAGATATAGATAATGTCAGCACAAATTCCAGCAGCGCAAATGAATAGAGAGACCAAGGTGAAGTTGACCCCTCATCAGGAAAGGTTAACTCAGCTTGGGAGCACGGCAAGGACCCAAGGTCTAAGTGCCAAAGAGTTTAAAGAGTTTGTAGACCTCCTTCAGAGAAGGTTTCTGCTCGAGACACCATTTTGCTCGCCCGGTTCGACTGATGGGTGGGGATACTTTAGAACCGGGCAGGCAGATGTAGTCAAATTTATACGTACAAACTTAATGGGGATGGAGTTATAGATGAGCAGTGAGCAAGTTGAACCTCAAGAGGTTGCCAATGATACAGACGTTCCAGCCAATATAAATCAAACAAGAGACGGTACCCATAGCGGTGATGGAACCGATGGAGCGCAAGCACCTACTTGGCAGTACGCAGAGGGCGTGTCAGGAGAGGGCGAGGTTCCTGAGTGGTTTATAGCAAACAAATATAGAACGGTAGAAGAGCAAGCCAAAGCTGCAAACGAACTGAGAAAGAAGCTGGGCTCTAAAGCTGAGGATGCTCCTGAAGCATATGAAATAGACTATGATTCTTTTGGTATCAAGAAAGATGACCCTGTTTTAGCTGAGTTTAATACGTTCTTTAAAGATATGAATGTTGCACAGGCAGACTATGAAAAGATAATAAAAAAGTTTGTAGACATTCAGACATCACATGGTGAATCTTTGGAGAAGCAAAAGACTGAAGCTTTCAATGCTTTTGGACCAGATACAAAAGAAACGGTAGGCAGGCTGAATACATGGATAGACAATAGTTTTACAGCAGAAGAGCAAGACATCGTTAAAAGTTTTATGACCTCAGCTGAAGAGGTTCGGGTGCTTGAGAAAATGAGGCAAGGTCTTCCCAAGTCTGCCCCTCCAACTGTACACCAAACAGCAACAGCCTCTAGCTATGAAACCTATGCATCAGTCAATGCAGACATACGGAAAAACTGGACTAAGATGCAGAGCGACCCAGACTATAGAGATGGAATGGAAAGAAGAAGAAAAGAAGCATACACCAGAGAGAATCAGAGATAATATGTTTGCGCTAAATACAGCCATCAATGTGTTTGGCGCAACCTACAAACCTATCAATTCGAGACTCTAAAACTTCACTGCTAGAGACAGCATAATATATACAATAGTATTCTGCTTGAGCATATGCGTTTCCATAAGGAGGAATCGGATCGGGTATCATCCAATACTTTACTCTTGCAATTAGTGCATTGAATGCCAGGTTAAATATAAGATGCTCTTCCCCTGGAAGTTCCTGGTAATTGCAGTACTTTAGTATCTTATCTTTTATGTCTGTTCTTATATTTAAGTATCTAATAATGTCATTGTAGGTGTCACCCTCTACTTGCATGAACCCAAGCGCAGGACCTGTCGGTACTTGCTTTAGATGTGTAAGGGATGACTCCATGGCAGCTGTTCTTGCTAGCAAATAATGTGCGTCAGCCGAGTACATGTCGACGGCTCTGAATGCTCTTTCCAGTATGAGTTCGCAGTATTGCGATGGGTTAATCATACAAACAGAGACATGCTTGCCCACTTGGTGGGGTTCAGGTCTATAGCGTATATCAGCTCATCAAATGTTTTAAAGTCTAGGATGTGCATGGAATCTTACCTCATAATGGCTTAGGGAACGCATCGTCGATAGCTTTCATCTGTAATTTCCAGGCATCTAGTCCATCAGTATATATTTTATCCAGCTGGCCTTCCACGCTAGGACGGTTTTCTTTTCTCAATCTTAGATATTTAGTACTCGCTCTCATGGCTAAGTATTCTCTCCATGCTGTATCCAAGTCTGCTTGTGTAGGTTTAGGTTTGGTACCAGACATCCAGTTCAAAGAGTCTAGAGTCTCGCCACACCCAAACTCCATAGCAGGGTCGTATTGAAGTAATGCTAATGCTATGTCCATGGTTGCTCCTATTAGGTTCCGTCGATTTCCATTACAATTATTGTGCTCGTGCCTCTAGAGTGATTTGCATCATCGGTGTCAGCAACATTTCTATTTATACCTTGGAGGCTGGCAGTCCCTGTCGTAGCTGTCTGAACTGTGTAGGCAAGGGCCGACGTGCTAGCGGGGCTGTCTATATAGCTAATGTTGACAGTCTGGATGTCTTCTGTGTCAACGAACCTCATTACTGTAGTACATAAAACTCTGCTGCCTGCTGCGTCTGCTTGCAAGATGTTAGTAGTGTCTCTTCTTAGCCTGAAAACCGAGTTATAACTAGCATTTCTCCCGCCTGCATTCATCATGACTTGTACAAATGCCGTATTACTTGTGCTGGCAAGTGTGATTCCGGCAGATAGCGTAGGTATAGTGGTAAACGTATTAGTTGTCTGGGTGTAGGCATCCGTCTTGGTATCTTGAATTACCTGTAGAATTTTTCCTCCGCCACCAGCAACTGCCGTACCTAACGTTGACTGCATTTGAAAGCTGGTTCCGTCATACACGACGGTAACAAGTTGACCCGCAAGAATGTCCCCAGTCGCAAGAGCTTGATTGTAATTCTTTACGATTGCCTTGGCGCCCAGTGCATTAACGTTTAGTGTGCACGCCCCAGTGTTAAGTGTTCCCGCACCAAAGGTCACGACCATTCCATTCACATATGCAGCTGGTGCTGGCGATAAGGTTATGGCGTAAGTGTCACTGCCTGCAGCGTCGAGTGCATAGAGCTGAGCGCCGGATTGTGAGACTTTGTAATTTAATGATAAAGCTGAAGGCATTATACTATCACTCCTATGTATTGATTCCAGTAAGCTGTGGTTGCACTAGCAGCTAGCATCACTGGCTTGACAATTTCACCTGGCGTTGTTGGCGCAGTTGAGGTGGCATCTCCAGCACTTGACTCTGATAGATACAGGACATCTCCAGCAGTTAATGCCGCGAGCCCGGTTACCAACCCGCCGAACTGCAGAGTGAAATCATCAACACCTGCGACAGCACTAACTATCCCTACAACCTCAGCCGCAGCCGCAGATGTCGCAACCGCTAGCGTGTAGGTAGCTCCATCCATATAAAGAAGTTCTTGCCC
>Ga0222691_1000480_pt1 | contig 13956 bp, 14 predicted proteins | sample AntAcemetage1237_FD_179839 | JGI IMG/M metagenome (GOLD analysis project Ga0222691, IMG submission 179839) | Saline water microbial communities from Ace Lake, Antarctica - #1237 | ecosystem: Environmental > Aquatic > Non-marine Saline and Alkaline > Saline | place: Antarctica: Ace Lake... | reverse complement strand
ACAACCTTGACGTTCCTGCGGGGCCAGTACGGTTCGACTGCGGTGGCGCATTCGTCGGGCGCCCTGATCCGGTTGAACCCGAGGCACAGCCGCATGGCGATCATGCAGAACATGAAGGAAGAGATCCGCTCCTGGTCGTCGGAAGTGTTTCAGGTTGCCAACGAACAGGTAACCGTGAGCGACAGCAACTCAACGTTGGTGTACGACTTCCTGTTGGCAGCGACGTCCCCTGACTTCATCCACGCTTTGAAGATCCAGCGGAAGAATCCGACGTCGCCTGTGGTCCGCTGGGGTGAAGACAAGCGGGCAAGAATCCTGCGTGGTTTGGACACAGGGGACCATGCGTCCGGCCTGGCCCTCCAGTTGACTGAGAAGATCCGTGGCTTCACCCAGTACAACGTCATCTACGGAAAGAAGTTCGACGTGTCCACCTGGACGTCGGCTGTGGACCTGACAGCCGACGCCGGTATCCCCGAAGAGTTCGAGGACATTGTCGAGATGGGGACTATGGGTCGACTGCTGGTGGGCAAGGAAACACGACGCATCCAACGTGACAGCCAACCTCAGCCGAGGGCGGCAAGAGATGTCCGTGAAGGGGCAGCACTTCAGACCGGGGCAACCTACCGTCAGATGGCGGCGGCACGTCTCGGTGAAGAGAAGAAGCGCCTTCAGGGCCAGTGGCCGATAAGGATTCGATAATGGCAAGCGTTGAAGACACCCTGTCCGTCAGGATCGGTACCCATAGGTACACGATGGACCTGGAGCAGTACCTGCGGCAGCCTGCCAACTCGAACAGGACTTCAAGCGATGAGGGTGGCGACACCTTTGAACGTTCGACGTCTGACGAGCAGCTTTGGAAACGTACCGGGTACGACTGGTCGCAGGGTGCTGGTCAGGACTGGTGGGATCGCAGGGAGTCGGAGCGCAGGCGCTTCAAGGATTCCCTTGGCGTGTACCCGTGGGACGAAGGCAAGCTGTCTTTGTACGGGGGTGCTGAAAGCGAGGGTGAGTCGGGTGTGACCGAGATGCTTGTGGCCGGTGGGTACCTGTACCTGCTGTTGGCTTCAAGTGTGCGTCGGCTGGCCACGGCAAGCGGTTCGTTCAGCACGGTGTCAGGCGGCGGTGCGTGTTCGTCGATCACAACTGACGGCAACAAAGTGTGGACGGCTACCGGCACAGACATTGAAACGTTCACTGGTACTGGCAGCGCCAGTACCTACAGCACGTTCAACGCATACCTTGTGGGCTATGCGAACGGGCGTTTGCTGGCCACGGACAACGCTGCCAAAGGTGCGATCTACGAGATCACGGATGGTGGTTCAACAAGCACGCTGATCTGGACGCACCCGAACAGTGCGTTCGAGTGGAAGAGGATTGTTCACGCACCTAACGGCGTCTACTTGGTGGGTGACGCAGGGACGCAGTCGGAGGTGTACAAGATGACGGTGGCTGACAGCACTGGAGCTTTGGTGCCACCGTTCCCTGCCGTCCAGATGGAAGATGAGGTGATTAACGATCTGGTGCATTACGGCGGGCTGTTCTTGGGCAGCACCGATAGAGGCTTCAGGTTGTTCAACATCGCTGACGCCAGCGGGCATTTGACTTACGGAAAGGTCATCGAGTTCGGCGGCAACCCTGGCGGCGGTATCGCCACACGAGGCGAAGACGTGTACGTGGGCTGGGGCGGCAAGACGTACACCAAGGCGGATGCCAGTACCGTGGTTGCTTCCGGCGTGGCCCACGTACGGTTGACAGAGTTCACCGAGACGTTGGTGCCACCGTATGCGTTCGGCCCCGGTTACCGGAGTGGGGCGACAGACGACGTGGTTGCAGCAGTGGCGTACTTCAAGGACCAGATATTCTGGACGGTGGACGGCGCCCTGTATTCCGACCAGGCGAACCCTGCCGACGGGTTTTTGAACATCGGGGAAATAGAGTTCGGGGTGATAGACGAACCGAAGAGACTGGTGAACGGTGCGGTCAGACATGAAGCTTTGCCCAGTGGAACCACGGTCCAGTTGAAACTGGTTGAGGTGGACGGCACGGTGGTGTCCGCTGTGTACTCGGTGACGGGGTCGGCAACGTCGGCGTCGGAGGAGATCGAGGAGACTGTCGGTGTCGGTGAACGCTGGACTGGTCACCTTGAGCTTGTGGCGTCCGGTGCGACCAGCCCCGTGCTGGAACGTTGGACGGTTACAGCCATCCCCCAACCGAAGGTGGCGGAAGACATCCTGCTGCCGATCATGTTGGTGGAACGGGTAGAGGATGAGGTGACCGGGGCTGACTACGGTCTGGATGTTTGGGAGGAGTATTCGTACCTGAAGGGTCTAGCTGCCAGCAAGGCTTTGATCGACGTGTACATCGGCGTCGAGCAGATGAGATGTGTGGTCCAAGGGGTCTCGGTCAACCAGGGCCAGATTCAGCAGTGGACGGGGCCAACAGTGGAGGGCGAGTATTTGCAGGGCACGTACTACGTGCAACTCAGAACGGTTGACTTGGTATGACAAACTTTGAACCCCCATTCTCGTTTCCGGCCGGGGTGTCGGATGTTGTTTACGCAGGGAAGATCATGGGCGGTGCCGTTGTACTTGGCAACGGAAGCCTTAGCTCGGAAGGGTTCGCTTCCGGCACGTCAGGCTGGGCCATTCTCGGTGACGGGTCGGTCGAGTTTAATAGCGGTGTGTTCAGAGGGACGCTTGAAGCTGGAGCCATTGACATCCCTGATGATTCAACGGCGAACAGTTTCCATGTGGATGCCAGCGGTAACATGTGGGTGGGCGCCACCACGTTCGAAGGCGCCCCATTCAAAGTGGGTCTGGACGGTTCGGCCACGGCCACGGCGCTAACCGTGAGCGGCACGTCCAACCTGGCCGGTGCCAACATCACGGGCACCATCGACGCCGCCGCCGTCAACGTGACCAACCTAGTGGCCACCAACATCACGACCGGCACGTTGAACGGGGCGCTCGTCGGTTCCGGTGTGGACGCTGGGAGTTTGACGACTGGCGATCTTGACGTGGCCAGGATTGTGGATGGCACGATTGTGACCGCCGCCTTGGATGATCTGGCTGTGACCTTGGACAAACTGGCAGCCCTGTCAGTTGACAACACGAAGATCACGGACGGTTCTATTTCGACCCCGAAGCTTCAGACTCTTTCCGTTGAGACAGGGAACCTTGCGTCGTTGTCCGTCTCAACAGAAAAGCTTGTAGCGGGGTCTGTGATCGCAGCGAAGATCGGGACGTCGGCTGTCGAGACGGACAAGCTGAACGCCAATGCGGTGACGGCAGCGAAACTAAGCTCTATCGCTATCGAGGTGGGCAAGTACATCTCGTCCACTTCGTATGTGGCTGGCACGTCAGGGTGGAAGATCCTGGCTGACGGCAGCGCAGAGTTCGGCGACGTGGTTGTTCGAGGGAACATCCAGGCAGCCACCATCGGCGACCTTGCCAGTGACTATGTAGAAGTGGACACGGTCACCAACGTATGGAAGTTCATGGCCGACGTGTCCGGCACCCCCACTCAACGTGGGATACTGGGGTTCGGCGGGGCGTCCTACGGACATGGGGTTTACCTGTCCGCTCGTTCAAGCGGTACCGGCATCGGCACAAATGATGCGATTGTCAGCGTGCAGGACACGGCTTTGGTGATGACTGCTGGTTCCGGCCAGATCGTTTACATCGGGACTTACGACGATAATGTTAACGGCCGTGCTTCAGAGATCAGGCTGAATGCCAGCACGTCGGTTACCTTCAAGGACGGTAGCTTCACTTACGGGGTGATGGAACGACAGGCCACGGCAAACAATGGTCGCCTTCAGCTTGTCGGAAGCGACAACGTGGGTGGAGCAGAGGGTGGCGAACTGACCCTGCTGGCTTCCACTAGCGGCGACAACAACGTGTTCATTGACAACTGGCAGAACACGGCAACCAACGACGTTTACACTCGCATCCACAACGGGTCAACTATTGTGTGTCGGTTCCGCATGGACTCCACGGTTTACGGCCAGGCCATTGCGGGCGGGCGTGCTGTGATGATTTCCTCTTCAGGGACGTTCGGAACGGTGACCTCTTCGGCACGGTACAAGAAGAACATCCAGACTTGGCTGAGGCCCAGTAATGAGATGCGGAAGATGAAGGAGGTGACCGCCAAGACGTTCGAGTACAGGGTCGAGGATGAGGACACCTCAAACGGTGAACGTCAGTTCGGCATGATCGCTGAGGAGATGGCAGGGGTGTACCCCGAGCTTGTTGTCCTTGACGACAAGGGCCGACCGGACTCGATCAACTATGAGATGATGGCCACCGTGCTGTGGGGTATGGTGGGTAAGATGGATGACCGAATCAAAGTGCTTGAAGCACGGTAGGGAGAAACATGGAAGCGTTTAAAGATTTCATTGCGAACCGAGAGTGGGTGGCGTACGTGGTCTTCTTGGAGACTATGGCGTTGTCCATCACAGAAGCCACCGGCGTCCTGCCGGATGGTGACGCCAAGGTGTACGTCATTGTGGCCGCAGGGTTTGTCACAATGTGGACTGCCCGCCTGCGTTCCTGGTCGAAGGCCACGGTTGATGCGCTGGTCGAGCAGGGCTGATAGTGTGACGGTTGTAGTTCCGATGACTACGACCCCACTGGACTAAGCCCCATCCTCACTTGTGCGAGGGTGGGGCTTAGTTCTTACCCCTGTTCGCGCCTTCTGGTTGGCTCCTCTCGTTGGCGCTGGGGGGTGCTGGGCCCCGTCATAGCCTGGAGGGGTGGTAACGGATCGCGGATGGGGTAGAGAAGAACCCCCGGCGCCGACCAACAGGCACCGGGGGTTCTGGCACGCCCTGGGGGGAGCGGCTATAGGTCGAAGTCTAACAGCATCTTGGGAACGTCAACGTAAACGGCATGGCCTTCCTGCGTGATGACCTGACCCTTCTCCACTACAAGGGTCATGGTGGCACCCTGACGTTTGAGGAGGGCTTGGAAGGCTTTCTGGAAGGCTTCTACGTGCTCCTGTTCTGTCTTGGGCTTTGCTTTGGGTGTCTTCTTTGTCGTCATGGGTTCTCCTTAGTTGACGAATGGGGGTTAGAGGGATGCCAGTTCGGCGGTGATGGATTTGACGTCGCAGGTGGACAGGCGCCCGGTCATCACAGCGATGGCATGTATTTCCGCCGCAGCGTTGTTCGCTGCCCCTGACGGGTTGGCGAACAGGCGCACAGGGTTCAAGGAAACCCATGTGCCGACAGCGGTGGTGGTCGTTCCGACGGATACCCCGTCGACATACGCTTCGTGGTCGGAACTGCCATGTGCCCCAACGAACACGAACCTGTCGCCGTAGGTGATGTTGTTACCGCTTTCGCCGACAGAAGTGGCGGCCGAGGCATCATCGAGACGCGTGTACAAACGAGGGTTCGTAGTGCTTTGAGCGATACGCAGCCCGTCCGAAGTGCTGCCATCGGCCCCCGAGAGCAACCGGCAGTAGCTTGCAGCACCAGCGTGCAACCGACCCACAACAGTAGCGGTGAGGCCAGCGGCAGCAGTGAAGTTGGTGATGCTGTCGTCGCCGACCACGTCAGCGAAGTCGTTCACACCGTCCCCGATGAGGAAACCTTCGTTGGCGTTGACCACGGCCACATGGTACGTCGATGCCGAGGCACGGTTGATGGTGACGGTGGCACTGGACACGGCGGAAGTGAACGTGGATGCGTCGGCGCTGGCGTCCAGTGCGGTGATGCGTTCGACCAGGGTGCCGCCGATACCGTTCCAGACTTCAATGCATTGAATGTCCCAGTTCCCGATCTCGTTGGTGCCTGCCAGGCGGGACCCGAGTTCGAGGGGTGCCGTTCCGTCGAAAATGCTGGTAACGCCCGCCTGGATGACGGGGGTGCCGAGACTGGACCACGTCGTGACGTCGGAGGATGACTCCACGTCCTCCGTGGAGTAGTAGAACGTGGTTGTGTTGCCACTCGCCCCGTTGTCTACGTCCAAGGTGGCACGGAGCCAAACCATTGTGTCGAGTGCGATAAGGGTTGCTATATCAACGGTGGACTGTGCGGCCTCCAGCGTGCCGGTGCCGTCCTCAGACCACACCAAACGGAGGTCGCCGTCGCCACGAACCGACATCGAGTAGGAACGGTTGTTGCCAGACGACACGTACTTGCCGATGATCGTTCGTTCCCCGTCGGACCAGTCGGCGGCTGACAGCCTGGCACGCAGGTCGATGTCGCCTGTGATCGAGGTGCCAGCAGAGTCCGGTACTGAAATGTATTCGGCTGTCACGCCGGGAAGCCAGAAGCGTTTCACACCGGGGAGCATTACGGCAGGCTCATCGGTTGAAGCCGCTGTTGGCTTCGACAGCGCCCAAGACGTCCCGTAAGTGTCAACGCCCGCATCCGCATCCGCTCGGTTACCCGCAGGGAACAAGCCTGGCGTGAACTCGGCCGCTATCGGGTCAGTAACCCCTCCATCACGGATGATGGAGTAGACCAGTTGCCCCCTGAAATAGGAAGAAGACGTGAAGTTAGAGAGACACGGGTAGAAGAACGAGTTGGTGGTGATGTCGATAGCGGCAGCCATCGTCGCCGATATTGCGCTCACCCAGTCGGACCCGTTATTCGAGACGTCCACGGTCAATGCGGTCCCGTCGACTGCGACCCGATACCACCAGTCATCGAACCCTGACGTTCCGATGAGGGTATTTAGGGAACTCGCAGCATTGTGGGGGTTCGTCAATTGAGAGAACCTAAGAATCCCGGCCGAGGTGATCTCCAGAGACCCGTCAGTCTGGAATCGGAAGATGCGCCGGTTCCCTGTCGAGGGGGGAGACGCTATTCTCCCTTCAACGGTCCATGCTTCGTTGTCGGTGAGTGTCGGTGGGGCGCACCGGACCCAAGAATCGCTGCGCCCGTTCTGGTCAATCCACAACGCCTCCGTGCCGTCGGCTCTGGTGCCGAACCACATGGACGACTTGTTTGTGCCCAGCGTGACAGCCAGCGCCTTGGAAGTGGACGCCGCATCCAAGGACAGGGGGAACCCGCCTTGTTCTGCGTCGTAGTTGTCCAAGGTGCTGTAAGCCTTGACTGCGGATGCTGCGTTCAGTGGGGCGTGAACGATGCCAAGTGTGTGCATCGTCTTGCGTGTTGAAAGGAGAACGCCAGTGGCGTCCACGTCTGATGTGTCTGGGATGAATCTCATCGGTTCGGGCTTCCTGCGTAGAAGGACACGTCAATCAAGGGGGTGCCCACGGTTGCTGCTATCCGAATGGCGTCGAGGTCCCCGTCGTACATGTAAATGGAGTCGGCTGGGAGCGTGATGCCCACGGCTGAGGTCGGTGCCACACCGTCGTCACGGAACCGGACTTCGGCAGCGGGGTTGATGAGAACCCAGCTTGCGGCACCGGGGAGCGTTCCCCCTGCTGCTGTTACCAGTGCGCTGAGAAGCGTCCCGGTTGTGGTGCCGGTCACTTGTACGTGACCGAGTGGCTTGTTTCGTGCGCCCATGATGAGGAGCCCTTTCAGAGAGTGCGGGTCTTGCCCAAGCTACTCTACTGAATCCGGCCACGAGAAAAGGGGAGGGAAGCTGGGCTTCTCCTCCCCCTTCGTTCGGCCGCACCGCAGGTGCGGGCTTGGTGGTGTGTGTACAACCTTAGCAGATGTGTGCTGTCGAGTCGAACAGCCTGCCTGTTTGGCGCTATGCTCACCGTTGAAGGTGACAGCCAACCATCATCACAGCCCGAGAATCCCTCAGTGTGTTCGTCACGCTGGGGGATTCTTGCGTTTGCGCCGCCGTCGCTTCGGCTTGGCCGCTGCGACTTCCGCCAGGTAGTTGGGGTCGATGGCTGACTCCGGTATCCAGAGAGGCTTCTCTCCTCTGGCTGCCCTCATCTTTAACTCGTTGCGCTTCCACTCGTGCATGTCTCTTGCCTTGAAAGCGTAAGGCTTGTTCTTGTCCCGTCTGTTCCAAGACGAGAAGATGGTGGACTTGTCCCATTCAAACACTTGGCATAGAACGTCCAAAGCCCTGTCCTCCGCACAAGTGGAAGACAGGGCTTTGCGTCTACGCCTCTTGCGAGGCGAGATCATGGGTCACGAAGCCTTGCGCTGGCGCTTCGCTGGTTTGGCTGCTTCGCCGTCGTCGCCGTCTTCCTCAGCGGTGGCACGGGCACGCTTCTGAATCGTCGGCATGACGATCGAGGTCTTGGCCCGGTTCTCGCTGAGGGTTGCCATACGCTTGGCAACCTGATTGGCGTGACGCTCCTGGGTGGTTGTCATCGCCTTCTCACCACATACGGCGAGTGTGATGGCAGCCTCATCGGCCCCGTCGAATGCAGCGCCTTGTGCCGCTGCGATCAGGTCCGAGAAGGTGTGGCCCAGCATGTTGGAGACGGTGAACACGTTCTTGATGGTTGCCCGGTCTTCGTCGGTGAAGGCGTCTGGGTCCTTCCAGACTGTGTCGGTCATCTTGAAAGTTTCCAGCGTATCTGCGGTGCGGTTACTCATGGTTTGGTTCTCCTGGTTCGCTTCTTCTTGGGTGTCACAGCCTTGACGATTGCCTCGGCTGTCTTGTCTCCGACCCCATCCACTTGAAGGAGGTCGGACTTCTCTACCCGCATGGTGTACGGGCTGCCTTGGAGAGCTTCGTCGATAGCCTTGGCTACCTTCGGCCCTACCCCAGGGACTCCTTGCAGGAACCATACACGAAAGTCCTGACTGTTTGCGCTACCCCACTCAGATTTCTGCTTTGGTCGTCTGAGGAGGGAGTCGTGGTCGACCTTGCGTGACCACTTCACATAGCCATGTATCATGTCAATGGTGCCTGTCATCGAAGGGGCCTCGTGGACCTTGACCCCGAACGACAGTTCAATGGTGAGCTTTGCGGAAGCGTACTGTTCCCTGGTGAACGGCGGTCCATAGCTGGCCAGAAGGATGCCGTCGTTTGTCCACTGGGGTTGACCTTCCACGATAAGGATGGCCATGTCCAGTCGGGACATTTGGAGTAGTTCCATTGCCAGCCTGCCGTCAACCATAGAGGCGATGAGGTCGCTAATCTCTTTGCGCTGTACCCCCCACATCTGGCCTTGTGCATCCCATAGGAAGTCTACGCCGAACGTCTCCGGTTCTGTTGAGGACACGTCCCCGATGGAGCGTAGCCTTGCTGGCTCGGTTGATGAAACAGTAAGCCCTTCGATGAGGTCAGTCATCGGGCACCTACAACTGGGGCGCAGTACCAGCCTGCGCTTGTCCCGAACCTACCGCCGAGAGCACCCCAAAGGTATTGGGTCATGAGGGCGTTCACGGTGACGTCGAACGGGTCTCCGTCGGGGATGCCGATGGCGTTCAGCCTGCCTTGGATGAGGGGTTCGTGATGCTGCCATGCCCCAAGGTCCCTGGTCCCGTTGGCGTTGACCCCGATGGCGTCAGGGTTGGAACCCGATTCGCACAGGGACACTCGCTGACAGTCCCGCCGTTCATGTTCGGGGAGCAGCGTGTGGCAGAGCACGTCAACCTCAACGGTGCTGGTGTGCCCGTTGAACGTCTCCGAGTCTGGCAGCGGGATGTTCTCCCCGGTACCCATGTTGGTGCCGAGGAGAAGTATCAGTGTGAGTAGCAGGTCTGTCATTTGCGTCGCCTCCGCTTGGTTTCTTCTGTCCATCCTGCCACGTCGATGAGGTAGTCGTCGACAAAGGAATGGTCGGTGAAGTCTTCGTCGACCCAGTCGCATTCACGTCCGACCCGTTCCTTGGGGACCGAGACCCTGTACTCAGTGCCTGACTTGAAGTTCTTGGTGCCCATGTGCATCGCAGTGTGGAACATGTAAGGCACCCGCTTCTGGCCACGAGGCTTGGTCCCGAACTCCTTGAAGAGGCGGTCCGTGTCACCCTCAAACTTGCCTTCCATCACGTCGGTTTCTTCGGCTACGACTAGGACGTGAGCCTTGGTCGACATGAGCTTGCTCATGAAGTTGGTGTACATCCGATTGATCTCGGACCAGTTGAAGTCCTTGTTGTCGATGGGAAGCCACATCGAAAGGTCGGTGCCTGGCTTGACCTTGCCACGTTTCAGCGCCCAGTAGTCCTGGCACCAAGCCCAAGTGGGGGTGAGCAGGTCGATGATGACCCAGTCCCCTTCCTTGGCTTCCTTGGTGTGGGAGGAGAGGGCTTTGGCTGACTCTTCGTAGTCGTGGCATTCGTTGTACGTGAGCCTTGACTGGTCCTGGTCCCCGAACATACGCCGCAAGGCAATGTCCGTGTCGGTCACATACATGTGGCCGGTGATCCTGTTGTAGATGTCGATGTAAGTACGGGACTTGCCTGCCCCTGGTGGACCGAAGACAAGGATGCGTTCCCGGTTTGCGTCTGGCGGTTGGATGTTGCTCATCGTCGCCATCTCCCTTTGGTTCGGTAACCCTGATCTGGATGTTGTAGGTCTCCTCCTTGTACGGGGAGAGGTCGATGCCTGCCTCCGTCATGGCTGCCTGGTTGAGGCGGGTGCTCTTGCCTCGCATCCTGGTGATGCGTACCCCGTCGACCGTGACGTGGCTGAAGGATACTTCCTTCTTGTTCTCGTCGGTCCCGTCGAGTGCTTCGGGGGGTGGCTTCTGCCTGTCGATCCAGTTGCGGAGTGCTGTGTCGGTTGCCTTCTTGGCTGCCTCCGCTTCCTTGTACGAACGGTTGGCTGCCTGCCTGGCGTTGGTCAGGCCGTTGACAACCTCCTCGTCGACAGGGGAGATGTCTTCCCCGTCAAGGAAGAGACCTTCACCCATGTCCCCTGAGTGCAGGAAGAAGAAGCCACATCCGAAGACTTCCTCTTCGCATGGTGCGTTGAGGATGTCGGCGTTGGCTGCCGCCGCTTCGATGAGTTGAGCCTTCTTCCGCATCTTGCGCTTGCTTAGGCCGGACAGTTCTTTGAGTCGTTCGATCGAGTACTCTTCCGTGACGACCGTGCCTTCCTCCTTGGACCGTACCGCCAGGATGAAGGCGTCCGCTTCTATGGCGTAGCAGTAGATGAGAGCCTGGGATGCGTACTTCTTGCCGAGCGAACCGAGGTTGCCCATGCCCCCGTTCATGAAGGAACGGAAGTAGGACTTGCCGAGGTTCTTGGCGTCGACCACGAACAGCATGTCGCTGGTCTGTACGGTGCCGTCTGGGTGTCCACGCCACACGTAGTCACCGTCACGGTATTCAACTGTGATCTGGCGGTCGTCTACGGGTAGCTGATACTCGTCTTCGACGGCTGCCAGGATGGCGTCCTCTGCGTCGTGTCCTGCCTGGAAGGCTTTCATGAGGACTGCTGGTGGCGGTGCCGCCGTGATGCCTGACAGTGAGGCTGCCAACGAGCGAACGCACCCCCCGAATGAGGATGCACGGAATGCGATGGTGCTGCCCTGTCGATATGCGATCGGTTCGTCGTGGCTAGCCATGTTGTTCTCCTTCTACTAGGTGTACTGGTTCTTCTGTGATGTCGAATGCGTTGTCCCACCGGACGATCTTTCCTGGCCAGGTGGCAGTCTCTTTCATGTCCTGCCACTCTGCGTCAAGGATCTTCTGACATGCCTCTTCTATGGTTGAGGCTGTCACTTCTCTCTGGGTGTGCATCTCATACGTGAAACTGATGCGAAACACTGGCATAATGACCTCCTGGGACCGCCCTGGTTACTCCGCTGGAAGGCATGGGTTCTCCTGCCAGGGCGGTCCCTTGGTGTCAGCTAACGGCGCATCTCAACGGTGTGTACGTGAAGCCTGACGGCCCCGTCGTCCCCTGGCTGGATGGTCAGGAGTGCACCGTCGAGGTGCGTGTGGAAGGCGTTGATGATGTCCTGTTCCGACATGCCGTCGGGGACCCCTTCAATGCTGAGCATGACGTTTGCTGGTATCATTACTCGTATTCGGCCCAAGCACCGTCCTCTTCATCGTCAAGCCAGGCGAGGATGGCGTCAACCCCATCAGTGTTCTCGTCGATGCCGTTGTCCTTGAGGACTGTGGCACCGATGGCAATAAGGGCGTCGTGGTCATCGGCGTCCTCACCTGCGTCAAGGATAAGTTCCTTGACCTTCTCCCAGTCGGGGGCTTCTGCAACGTCAGCCTTCTTGGCTGCCCGTTTGCGTGTGCCTGGCTTCTTGGTTGCTGGCGCCGCCTTCTTGGTTGCTGGCTTGGTCTCTTCCTTTTCTGTGGCAACGAGGGCTATCGGCATCTCGAATGAACGAGGACCGATTTCGCCACCGTAGTCACGGGTCTCCTGATGGAAGTCGAAGGTGAGACCGATCCACGCTTCAGCGTCGAACGGGGTGAACCCGCCCTGCGTGAAGTGTTCACGGAGACCGAACGATGCGATGACCACGCCGTCCTTCTCCCCGCCAAGTGTGGGTGCTGGCCGATCCGAATCAGGATCATGGAAGGCACGGTGAATGAGCATCCCGATACGGGAAGTGCTGTTGAAGCCCTTCGGCTTACCGGACTCATGCACTGCGGTCTTGCCGCCATCTGGCGACTCGAACTTCTTGCCTGCCGTGAAACTGATCTGCCGGGTTGGGAAGGGGAAGTCTTCCGGCCCGGTAATCTCCAACTCCCATTGGAGGATCAGCGTCTCAGCGTCGTAGTCATCGTTCACTTCAAACGATGAGGTCTTGACGACGCCTTGGTATTCGCCGATGTCGTTGGAGTCATCGGTGTTGAATGGGTCGAACTCTGTATCTGCCATAAGTTTGGGTCTCCTTAGAACCCTTGAAGATAACACTGTTATCTTCGTTTCCTATTTGTGGAACTCAGGTTCTGGTATTACCCCACCCCTGAGCAGGGTGGACGGCTTAACCCGCCGCAAGGCTTCCAAGAACCAGGCTGGGAATAGGTGCCGGTTCTCTTTGATGACCCCCACGATGCTAGCATCGAGGATGTAGGTCACCCCCCAGTCATCTTCTGATCGTGTTGTGCGACCGGATGCCTGGACGATTTCACGAACTGCTTTGGTGACATACCAAGCGTCGCCTCCCTTGGCCCATTTACGGGCCTTGATTTGTGCATCCCCAAGTGAGGCCCAAGGCATCTTGCAGATGATGTTAACCCTGGCCTTGTCTCCCTTGAAGTCTGCGCCTCTTGCGATAGACGGCCCTACCAGGACTGCCGCTGGCGTTGCTTCAAACTGTGCGATGATGGACTCCTTCTCCTTGGAATCCCTGTATGTGAACACAGTTCTCTTCGACCCCAGAAGTATAGCGGACTTGACCGTTTCAGTCAAGCGGTAGCTCACCGTGTGGATGATCGCCCGTTCGTCAGGCCACCTCTCCAATACTTTGAGCACACCTTCCACTATCTTTGGCGTTGCCTCCTCTTCCGTCTTGCGTGTCAAGCGTGCCATCGGGATCAAGTTGATGAGCCTACGCTCTACGTCGAATGGCATCGGTGCCATGATGGTGTGGGTGAGCCTATCGTACCCAAGTGAATCGGACAGTTCGTCAGACGAGACGATGGTGGCAGACATGAGCAAGAGCTTCCTGCCGTGACGCCATAGAAGTTTGTGCCCGTAGTTGCCTACCCGTACGGGCTTGAAGATCATCGGACCTTCCTTCAGTTTCTTGCGGGCATCTGCCGTGTACCCGGTGAGCACCCAGTTAAGGTCGCCGTCGTCCAACATGGTTTCGATCAGGTTGGTGGTCTCGTCGAGCTTTGATTGGGATCGCTTGAGTTTGCGCCGACGTTCCACCCCGCTCTCTCTGGTCTTGATCGCCTTGTGCTCCGCCTCCAACTTGGGGTGCACTACGTCTTGCAACCATTGGAGGTAGGCGTGCCCAGTGTCGTCGACCAACTTGGCTGGCTGACCGAGGTTGAGCGACCGGCGCAGGCTGGCAGAGTACACAACCTCTGCCGCTGAAAGCAGGACGTTCTCAAGGACGTCACACTCATCGGCGATGATGAGATCCTGGTCGCTGAACTGTGCCCTTGCTGAGCCTGCCTCCCTGATGAAGTAGGCGTAGTTGAGCA
>Ga0222691_1000478_pt1 | contig 13990 bp, 16 predicted proteins | sample AntAcemetage1237_FD_179839 | JGI IMG/M metagenome (GOLD analysis project Ga0222691, IMG submission 179839) | Saline water microbial communities from Ace Lake, Antarctica - #1237 | ecosystem: Environmental > Aquatic > Non-marine Saline and Alkaline > Saline | place: Antarctica: Ace Lake... | reverse complement strand
CATAGATAGGCATCGTCCTTGTTCCCTGATTTGGGTTGATTCTTATCGGCATTGTCGATCTCCTGCCGCTTAGCGGCGTTTGGGGTTCGGGTTCGGGTTCGGGTTAGTCAGGCGATGGCGAGCAGCTGCTGAAACTCGGCGTCGGTGATCTCATAGGATTCGCCGACTTCTGTATGTCTGCCGTTGATGTTCACCTGGCGGGCGAGGATCGGGCCGCTGGCAGTGCGTCGGCATTCCGTGATGCACACCCCGCCGTGGGCGGCCCGGTTTTCGTCGCTGCTAACCGATCCGGTGTAGCAGCGTGTAATAATGGTCTGGAATCGACTAGTTAGTGTGATTGTGGTGGTATCGTTCATGATGTTTCTCCTGCGGATGTTCCGCGTTTGTGGTGTGCGATGGATCAGGCTGTCGCTGCGATCAAGGCCGCTGACGTCTCTACTATTGTCCGCGCACAGGGTACAGGCACGATCTCCAGTGGCCCGCCATCGTCGATGATGACGCCGACTTCGCCGCCGGCCCGGTGCACCACGGACGCCATCTCGCGGGCGTTGCCGCTGCGCAGGTAGCGGGCTTGGTCGGTCTTGTGCTCCCAGTAGTATGTGCGAGTAGTGGTCATGTTCGATCTCCTGCGGCAGTGCCGCGTTTTGGGGTGTTCCGACCACCCACGATATCGACCGATTCGACCTATCGCAAACACAGAATAGTTATCCACAGTCTATCAACAAAAGCCAAACATGCATACTCTAGGTCGTACAAAACGATAAACCGTTGTTAATGCAAGACTTACGATTCTAGGTCTATAGTTTTGTTTGGTGGAAATTAGGTTAAAACTTGCCTATTTCCTCCCTATATACTTTCTAACCTTGAAATCGTTAAAATACAATATATATTGTATTTGTAAGTCTTGTTGTGGCAAGGGTTTATAATAAATGCTGCAGACGAAAGAATACGAACAAAACCCTAACTTGTTGTAACTCCTTATCCAATAAGGGTTTATAACCGATAGTTACTGCCATATGCCCTAAGTGTTAGGGTATCGTTCTGTTTTACTATGAGTCTACTCCATATGGTGGGCCTATTTTGAGCAGCAGCCGTGGTAGTAGGGTGAGCAGCAGCAAGGGTGAGCAGCAGCAAGGGTAGTAGGGTGAGCAGCAGCAAGGGTGAGCAGCAGCCAGTGCAGCAGCCAGTGCAGCAGCCGGGCAGCCTGGCAGCCTGGCAGCAGGGGCGGACTGGTGGCAAGGTGAGACTGAGACGCTACCGCAACCGCTACCGCAACCGCTACGTGCAAGTCTGATGCCAGGGCTTGTGGGAGCATCTGTAATGCGACCCCCTAATTTTTTCCAGCCCCAAGGAAATCACTCCAATGCGACCCCCTAATTTTTTCCGGCCCTGGGAAAATCACTCCAATGCGACCCCCTAATTTTTTCCAGCCCCAAGAAAATCACCCTGAGTCGCACTCCAATTTTTTCCAGCCTCGAGAAAATCATCCACACACAGATGCGTCCTGAGTGCGTCCTATCAGTTACCAATAAATGCGTCCTGAGTGCGTCCTATCAGTTACCAATAAATGCGTCCTGAGTGCGTCCTGCCTTCTCACTAGATATCTGACAATTTCCTTGATAGCATGTTGCCATGACGACTTTAGCCTCCCTCATCCCCGATCCCGACCCACTCGAGGGCATCACAATTATCTCGACCATCCCCGAGATGCTTGGTCCCGTCCTTGAGGAACTCGGACTCCACACGCCACCCCCTCGAACGCAATCCATACAAACACTCTCCCGCGAAGACTTCTCAATCACAGAGATTGAAAACACCTGCCTGCTGGTCGCATGGCGAATCACACGGGAAATGTGCATCCTCAAGGGACTGGTAGGCGACAGAACCAGACTTGGCGAAGTCAGCTTCGACAATCTCACTAGTACTGCCAGTAACTTCCCGATTGACAACACCCCGCGAGCCAGCACTCGCAACTTCGCACGAATGGAACTCGACAATAAGAAGTGGACGATCATCCCGAACTACTCCCACCCGGAAGACTGGATCGAAGTCGCAAGCAGAATTGGAAAGTACCTGCCGGTCATGGCGGGAGGCAAGGTGCAAAGGCACGCATGGGAGTGGATCACACACCCACAACACATCAAACATGCACTGCCGCCCTTCGCTGATCTGGTGTGGTTCGAGGATCAGATCATCTACTCGGCTCAGAAGGAACTGACAAGAAATGGCACGCACACGGTGCTCAACAAACTCAGAGAGACCTTCGGGATCGACGGAATAGAAGGCATGAACATCGTGGCGATAGCATACGCCTGCGTGGAGCAACTGGTCTGCACCAACAGAGAACAAAACAGAGCGATGATGGTCCTGCGGCTGGAGGACTACATCGAAAGAGCCAGGGACAACGTGATCCCGGACCTCAGAGCAGAGATTTACGCACTCAAACAGATCAGTATGATTCAGGGACTCACCAAGGCCGAGGAGGACACTTCTCAACAGGGCATTAGAGACGCACTGGCGAGGATTTCAGACGACAGGCGACTTGAACTCGAGCAGGATGATATACTGGTGGATGGGGAAGCAGAGGAAATTGAGTAATCACCAAGCCACGAAGGAACCTGACATGCTTATTACTCATGTACCCAAGAGAAGTACTCTCCTAGACATTATCACTCTTGTGGTGCTTGTGATACTGATACTGTTGATGCTTGTTGGCTGCACTGCGACAGCCACATCACCAGCGACATCGAACGTGGATAGGAAGGAAAAGGAATCACACGATGGTGGAAGGCAATACAACAAGTGGATCATCAAAGTCACGCCACAACACGGCAATAGTGATGGGACTGCTGATCGGTTTCGGACTGGGACTGGCGATGGGGGGTTTCTTTACGAGACCCCAACCTCTCCAGCAGCCCCTCCAGCAGCCCCTCCAGCAGACAGTCAGGATTAACGGCCACGAGATCATCGCAGACGCTCGCAGCGAGATCACAATCGAGGGCGAGAGCGAGGTCTTCAACCCCATCAACACCAAAGAACTCGCACGCAGCGGCAACACCAAGGGCCTCGGCGTGACGACGACCGAGAAGGGCATCGCCAACACAGGCGGGGAACTGCCGGTCATCGACCTGGACGGGGCCTCGGCCAGTGGAGGATGGTTTAGCTGGCAGTTCGAGGGACTCCGAGCCACGAACACTTACCTGCTTTACATCTTCAGCGGTATCTGTGGTGTGGTTGGGGCCGTGCTGCTCTACTTCGGCCTGCGAGGACTGGCATTCAGTCTGTTCGCACTGTCGGCGGCATTCGGCATCGGTGGTTTCCTGATGGAGACCTACCCACTGGCTCTGGCAGTGATTGTGCTGGTCGCAGCGGCAGCAGGTGGGTATTTCCTCTGGTCTCAGTGGAAACAGAAAAGAAAGAGTGATGCACTGAAGGTGGTGGCTGGAGGCATCGAGAAATCCCCCCTCGAAGTGCAGAAGGTAGTCAAGGCCAACATCGAAGAAGAAGCTGGATCGGCTCTTAAGGCAGTGAAGTCGACCATTATGGAGGTCAAAGCAGAAATCAACAGCTTGAAAACCAAGAAGGAATGAGTACCATACGGTAGTCGATAAGCACTACCACCTCGGTGCCGACAAGCCCTCCTTTCCACACAGACCCCCGCATAGGGCAAATGCGGGGGTCTTTTATTGGCTTTGTAAGAAGAGGTACATTACAATGAGCAGGTCGAGACGATTTTATTTGTGGGCAAGGAATACGACCTGGGCGAGCCTGATTATGTGGCTGCTCTTTGAACTCTGGCACCTGATACGAAAGACATAACATGGGCGACACTCCTCTCTTTGTTTCAGCAGAGCTTGAAAATACGACCTCCCTCCTGACCGCCTACGGCCCTGCTGCTGATGGGTGGGCATCTAATGGCGTGGATGTAAGAGGCATCGACTTCCTTGTCGCAGCACTTACTGTCGTCAAGGGATCAGCCACGACGCTGACGTTGATCCTCGAAGTGTCCGACCGTGACGGAAGCGTCTGGTATCGGTCCCTGCGAGTTGATCCTGATGGGGTCGCTGTCGAAGATGCGATGGTGCTGACCCTCGCGGCTGACGGCAAGTTTGCGGTGCGGTTCGATGTACGAGGAGTGGCCTCGGTTCGCCTCCTGGCGAAGGTCGATACTGTCACGGGGACACCCACGGCAGTTCTGATTCTCTCTGCCCAGTCAAAGGGATCGAACATCCCCGGACTGCCCCTGACCAACTGACATGCGACCACATACAAAGGACAGATCATGGGTTTTAACGAGGCGAGTATGACATCTTCATCGAAAAGTCACGCGAAACCCTGAAAGGAACCCACGATGCCAACTGAATGGGCCGCCGCAGGGGCTTCGACCGCCCGCGATTGAAGAACTCGGATAAAAGGACACTGAAAATGACACGCCGATACAACACATTTCTGGCTGTGATCCTCACCGCGATCTGCATCGCCTTTGCAAGCAGGTCAATCGTCCACTACGACGCCATGCCGCGGCCGCAGGGGCTCACGGTGGCTGTCGAGAAGTTCATTGCCGCCACCGAGTCCGGCGTCCAGCAAACTGAGCTTGACAGCACCGTCATCGACCAGATGGTGACGATCGACCCGATCAAGACCGCCCTGGTCCTGATTGACGTGTGGGCGAGCCACCCCAATGGCGGATGGATGGACCGAGCGAAGGTCGTCACATCTGACAGGATCGTCCCTCTGGTGGAAGCGGTGCGAGGGACAGACATCCGCGTGGTGCACGCCCCGCATAACACGCCGATGTCGGCACTGGTCCAGCCTGTCAAGGGGGAAATCAACGCGGACGAGAAGGGGATCGCAACTACGGCCGCGTTCAAGGCGTGGCTGCATGAGGAAGGCATCACCACGCTGATTTATGCGGGATACTCAAGCAATTGGTGCGTGATGCACAGGCCAATCGGTATCATCCGCATGGAGCCTGATTTTGATGTAATTTTTGTGCGTGACGCCTCGCTCGCATTCGAGACACCAGAATCGCTCGACGGGGAGTGGGGCCACAAAATGGCCGTGAACTATGTTCGGATCAACAGTCACACCACCACGGTTGCGAAGGTGATTGCGGCGATCCGCGATTGAAGAACTCGGATAAAGGATAGATTATGGCCACGCCAGCCGACTGCCTGCGACGTATTGCCATCACCGCTCTCTCCGCACAAGTGGGCAGTGGCGGTGTGTCCAATTTCGATGTGCTGCTGACGCGGGCCGACCTGCCCGACGAGATGTGCAGCCCAACGGACGGCAATCGTGCTCAGTCCGACGGCGGTGACATTAGCTTTGCCTCCGACGAAGCGGGCACCACGCAGCTAGCCTGCGACATCATCCGATGGGAGTACGACAGCAGCGACGGTGCGGGTGACGCGGTCATCAGCGTCCGCGTCAACGTGGCCAGCCTCAGCAGCGACAGCGACACGATTTTCTACGGCTTCTACAGCACCGTCGGCACGTCCAGCCAGCCAGCCGCCGGCGAGTCATTCGGCCAGCACGCGACGTATCACAGCAGCATCGCCAGCTACTGGGCACTGGAAGAAAACCCCAGCGGCAGTGCCCCGCAAATGCTCGACCGCACGAGCAACGCCAACCACGGCACCAGTGCGGGCACCATGACGTCGGGCGACGCCGTGGTCGCAAAGGTCGGCAACGGGCTGGACTTCGATGGCAGCGACGATCGCATCGACTGCGGCACTGACGCCTCGCTGTCTCCGGGCGATTCATTCGCCATCGAAGCGTGGGTGCAAAGCAACGCCGTCGGCAGGATCGCCGTGAGCAAGCGATCGGAGGCGTCCGCACGGTTCTGGGAACTGGGCTTCGACAACAGTGGCTTGGCCCTGTTTCGCATCACCGCCAACAGCAACGATTTCGGCGCAGGCACCACCGACCTGCGGCACGCATCGACGATGCACTACCTCGCAGGCGATTACGACGGCAGCAACAAATCAACCTACGTCAACGCCTCTTCAGTCAGCACCGCCAGCATGGCCGGCTCGGCCGACAACAGCGACGCCTTCGAGATCGGCAGGCGTGGACACACCTCGGCCGAGGCCGACTGGTCCGGCAAGATCGATGAAGTTCGCTACAGCAACGTCGGTCGCGGGCCTGCGTATTTCACCACGCGATACAACAACGAGTCCGGCTCGCTCATCTCCATCGCCACGCCCGTCACGACTGCCGCATCAGGTGCTGGTAAGAGCAGATCGCTGATCCTTGGTCTGAGGAGTCCTCTACGATGACAATCACAAGGAAAACAGATATCCCACTCTCCCAAGACCCTAGATTGTCTTCGTATGTGGACAAGGTGATATCAGCCCTGATTACCATCCTGCTTGCAGTCTGCATTTGGGTGGTCAATGGGATCAGGGGTGATATTGAGTCTGCCAAGAGCGAAGCAAGAGAAGTCACATCCACGGTCAACAAAATACAATCCAGCGTAGAGGCCATGAAGCAAATCTCCGACAAAGACAACATGCACCTGACTAGCTCTCTGGCCGAGATTAAGGCATCTGTGGATAAGTTTAACGACAACTCTATCGAAAATAAGACCAATATCGCTATTTTGAGGACCAAAATAGAAGGGTTGGAAGGAAAGACAAGTGCCCCCTAGTGTCAGTCCTGAGATTTTTAGTTTCCTCAAAGCAGTATCCACAGACATCTACAAGTTCTCTCGGGCCATGAACTTCGTCCCTACCCCGCAGCAGAGACAGCTTTTCGACGCAGTTCAGAGGAGAGAACGCCAGATAGCTGTCAAAAGCGGCCAGGGGCCTGGTAAAACAGCAGCTACCTGCGTGCTTGTGCTGTTTCGCCTGCTCAGGGACGAGAAGGCTAAGGCAGTTCTCACAGCCCCAACGATGGCACAGTGCCGTGATGTGTGGCTTGGAACGTGCCGAAAGCTACTCGAAAAGGCCGATCCCTTCCTCCAATCCATGTTCGAGGTCACTAAAACCTCCGTCAAAGTATTGGGGGCGGACGCGGCGAATCATGGCGTGATTATGAAGACCTCCCGGCGACCAGAGAACCTTCAGGGACAACACGCCGAGGCGATGGACATCATAGTTGAAGAAGCTTCGGGTGTGTCCAGGGACGTGATTGAGCAGTTCGAGGGTACATTGAAGAACCCTGACGCCATGTTTCTTCTCATCGGCAACCCAACCAGCCGGGATTGCTACTTCTTCGACTGTTTCAACAAGGAAGCAGCCCGATGGAACAGCATTACATGGAACGCTGAGGAAACTCCCAAGTCCAGATGGTTCGACCCTGGTGTGAATAAGGCTTTGGAGGAGAAATACGGCAGAGATTCTGACTTCTATCGCATCAGAGTGCTTGGGGAGTTCCCGAGAACCGATCCTCAGTGCCTCATCAGCGACGAAGCTGTCATGCACATGTGGAACATGTCAGAAAACACCAAAAACGCACTCAGAAAGATGCATCGAAGTGGGAGCAGGACTCCCGCGAGACAGATCGGCATCGACGTGGCCCGGCACGGCGGTGATGAGAGCGTAATTGCGGTCAGAGAGGGGGAAGTGCTTGAGTACCTGAAGTACTACTCGCACTTCGAGCCTATTGACATCGCTGCCATCGCCAAAGCAGAGCAGGTATCCCTCGGATGGAGGAATGATGCTACATGGTTCCTGCCTGACTGCACGGGAATGGGCGAGGCACTGCCGCCGTTGTTCACCAGAGAGGGTAAGCAACTCTTTGAGTTCAAGTTCAACATGAAGGCAGCAGACCCAAAATACGATAATATCGTATCTGAGGCATGGTTTAGCCTTGCTGAGAAGGTCAGAAAGGCCCATTGCTGGCTCCCGAATGACACTATCCTGATGGAGCAGTTAAGCAATAGAAGGTACTTTATGACCAAAAAAGGTCACATGGCTATCGAAACTAAGGATGATTACGTCAAAAGAGGCCACACATCACCAGACAGGGCTGATGCTGTTGTGTTGGCGATGTATGACTCATTTCTGATGGGCGGGAGGTCGATCCGGCACGCAGGCAAGGGCAACTCTGATAAAATGGGCAAGAGAGTTCATGGAGTATCTCGTTGATTTGTCCTGAGTGCAAATCTTTCTTGAGTGTGACACACTCTTACAGAGCAGGAAACCAATGCCACACACAGCGAATGGTTTGCCTGGTCTGTAATACGGTCCATGTTGCTGTCTCTCTACTCATCGAGACCAACCCGAGGCATGGTAGCGGTGCCCATTCCCTTGCGAAAAAAATCAAAGAGGGGAAGGTGGCTCTGGCTGATCCTCGGGTTCAACAAAAGCAACCGGCTCCACAAAAGCCTGATCCATCTTCTCCCGCACCACAGATTCCGGATCGGCACAAAGGCACTCGCCCTGGCCCTTGATGGTGATGACGCTGCCTTCGTGGGACAGGATTTTGCCCTTCACTCGCTCTTTCTTGAGCATGAAGTGCTTTCCTCGCACGTTTTCGATCTGATCGACCTGTATTTCGACCGTTCCGGCGACTTCTTTGTTCAGTTTGTCCCATCGTCTGATGTTAATCATTTGCCTGTCTCCATTGCGTGTAGTGCGGGGCCTGTGGTACGCCATCTGGACTCAACCCCCGCAGGTAATCGAGTGATGGTTTGGGCGTCTTGTTGGCCCATTTCTTATACATCTCCCGCAGGGCCTTTTCCCGGCCTTCTGCGAGGGGTTCAATCTTAGGGGCACCGTAGCTCGCCGGAACCAGCACAAGGGACGCCAGCGGCTCGCCCCTGCCGATCTTGAACGAGCCAGCAGAGGTCATGCGGAGGATAATGCCGAAGTCACCAGCATTCCACCACGATTCGATGCAAGCCTCCATGCACATGAAGGGCCGGGGGGTGTCGTTGGCGATGCCTTTGATGTAGCTGTAGACCCCCGTCTCTGTGACGGGTATCCAACCCGGCTGGATGACGATGCAGTTAGGCCCGGCGTGGTTGGTCACGATGGTGCCTTTGGGGAACTCGACGCATGATACTTCGGCAGGGTGCCCTGAGTGCCCGTCCCAACGTGCCGAGAACGTCACAGGGCTGCGGATCAACACCCCCAGGCTGTTTGCCATGCTGATCGGCAGGCACTTGCTTGCGTGCTTGTTGTTGTGGTCCTCGTCGAACAGTGTCCTCGTCTGTGGGTTCTGCTCTGAAGGCAGCAGAACGTCGTAATCGAAGCGGGTCTGAAGGAAGCTCAGGCGGGGGGCTGAAATCATGTCGCCAACACTCCAGATGTCCGCAGGGCTGCCAGCAGAGCATCCACCTTGTCAGAAATCGCCTGCACCTCTGCCTGTGTGGGCGGGTCTGTGATGGTCTGGCTCAGGTCTGCAATGGCAGAGGCTCGCAGGACGCCTGCACGCACTGAGGCGGTGGGGGTGTCAGAGGTGGTTAGTACCCTCAGCCATGTCACACCGTCACTGTACCTGATCCTCCAGCCCACACCGGCCTCATAGAGCATGACGATGCACCTGTCGAACAGAACCACAGGCGGCAGATCGGCTGTTATGAGGTATTCCGCGACAGGCAGCGGGCCGGCGAGGAAGGATTCTACCTCCTCGAAGTTGCTCTGGATGGTTGCATCCCAACCTGCTTGAGCAGGTGTGATGTCCAGCATGTCGATTGTGGGCTTGCTCATGTTGTTTTCCTCACTGTCACGGTTCTTGCCTTCCGAGAAGACAAGCCGCCATTATACGCGGTGACTCGAATCAAGAAAGAAGTGGGTGCCGATCCAAAATCAGAAGCAATCTGATCGAGGGTGTAGGTGTAAGATGGGGTAAACAATGGGGTCTGTGTCCTGACCAAAACCCCCGCCGAAGTCAAAACCTCCAGCAAGTAGTGGTAGGTCGCTGGCACAGGGCTGGTATTGGGAGTGATTGTACCTGCCGGAGACTCACCAGCGGCTTGTCCGAGGCCGTCCACAACACGGTAATCCCATTCGACAAGCATTTCTACATCTGTCGATTCGTAAGTATTGGTTGTTCTGTTGAGTGAGTCTTTGTTGACTCTGAGGTTTTCTACAGGCAATGCACTGAGGTGTCTGCCTTCTCCCTGACCCACAATTCCTGAGAGGTCGTCCAGATCGACCTCCTCGGTGGGTGTTACTGGCTGGACTTTGATGTAATAATCACCTGAGAGGAACAGGGAGGATGTGTTGATCCTTGTCAGATCGTCTCTGTTGATGATGTAGATGTGGTCGCCTACCGAGTGGGCTTCCTTGTCTGTGTCGTATCTGGCTCGGATGACGCCTTTCATCTGATACTGAGAACCGCCGATGGATACGATCTCACGCAGCCAGAAGATTTCATTCCCGATGAATGCGAGTTGAAGACCGGATCGCCACTCGTTCGGGGACGATGAAAGATCGAGAACAGTTTCGATGTCGTCTCTGTTCTGGACGAAGAACCGAGGACCATATTCCAGAATGGTTCTTGCTGATTGAGGAAAATTGTCCATCAGACGACCACCAGATGCGGGCGTGCCTTGGTTTCCGAGGAGGGCATAGCCCACACCATCCAAAGACCCCCACACATTCGCAGCACTCGCGGCATTGTCCGCACGGAGGCGAAGTACCCCAATGGAGAGGGAAGGAGAAAGATCGTTAGGAATCTCAATCCACTTCACGGCAATGTCTGCGTCAATGATTTCTGGCCCGCTTCCAATAGGAGGCAGCGGAACAGCAGGAACGGTCTGTGATGGCAGGGCCACGGAGTAGAAGTCCTCAAGGGCCTTGATTATGACCACAGCAGAATCGTCTGATTTCTCGAAGGTAATGACTCTCAGCAGCTTGCCGTCTGCAATGAAGGGCATCCCCGGATAGAACCTCCTTCCGCCTCGTGCGATGGGGAGGTTGTATTGTCGGGCATTGGTCAGGTCTTCCTGCTGACGACGCTGTGCAATTCGTTCAGCTACAGCATAGCCCGTCACCGTGGAGAGCTTGATGGATTCTTGACGCACGACAGAGTTCGCAGTTGCCTGGCTATCGTCGTCCATCTGGATTGTCGTGTCGCGGTAGTTCTGCTCAAGGTCAGAGAAGGTGTAGATAACTCGATCAAGCACTCGATAGCCGTGTGTGGCTTCCAACTCGAAGAAGCTGGTGGATAGGTTGGCGTCTGTGAGAACAGGCACATTGGCGACATTTACTTCTCTGATGGGTGCTGCTCGAAGCACATCAGAGACCTGATACAACATGAACCCTGCATCTTGGAGCATATCAGCAATCATGTCTGCTGCTTCGGGGCCATCGGCTGCGAGGATGTTCATCGGCAGGTGTTCTTCTTCGAGAATCTCTCCGAGTGATTCAAGGTCTGTCTTGTTGATCTGATCCTCGGGGATGCCGCACCCGTGAGGGTAGGCATCGGTGAGGACTTGCCATAGAGCATGGGCAGGATTCACACCGGATGTCGTGCCATCATCGAGCCACGACGACGAGCCAAGCAAGGTCTTGTGAAGCCGCACCTCGATGTCATACTCGATGGTGGGCCACACTGGACTGCCCTGCATTTTGACTCTGTTCCAATACATATAGCAGACGTAGGGCCATCTGCTGAACACGCCAATGTTCTGAGCAAGGCCAGGGTCATAGACTCTATCGTTTGGTCCTACGGGTTCTTCTGTTTGGGGAGGGAGCCACGGGGTAATGTCTGGTGTTCCGTGCACGATAGGGTCTTCGTCGGCAGGCAGAGGATCAGCCGGAACAGGCTCAGGCTCTACAGGCTCCTCAAAAGGAGGCACGGTGTCTATGGGCTGGTCGAACTCGCCCCAATAAATGCGAGGAAACCCCACATCCTTCTTCTTTATCGTAATGCTGGAACCAGAGGGAGTGTCACCAGATGTGATGGCAACCTGGTTCTTAATGGGAAAAACGACCTTGCCGTTTACCCAAATCTGGTGCAGCTTTTCCGCTGGTCCGATGCAGATCATGTGCCAGCCATCTTCTCTGTATGTGGTTGCACCTTTGCTACTGCCTCTCTTTCGCCTGCCGATCCACCCGATCACGGGGGCGGTCCTTCTTCTGCCGAGGATCAGGGGAATGAAGCTGCCTCTGTTAGAGAGGGTAGGGGGTCTGTCGTCTGACTTAGAGCTTGGTGATTTTTGTTTGGGTGTGAGCAGGATGGCAGCAACAGACAATACACCACTAACTGCAAGGCTTATGAGAAGTGATGTGATGGTTGCAGGCTCGGCCTTGACGGGAGGCAGAGAAGGGGCATAGTTTACGATTTCGGCTAAGAAATACATCATGTCCAGTGTTCCCAACAATCCCTCCAGTGACCCGTCACGGGGTAGAGGTTGCCTGTTCCGATCATTCGCACACCCTGACCAGAAAGGGCATGGTGCAGGGTGTTTTTTCTAGTCCCGACGATTATAACATGCCCTGTGTCCCTGCCTGATTCAATGAGCAATACATCGCCAGGGAACACAACCAGAGGGTCAGTCAAATGCAAGGGTGCTGAGTCGCCAAAGGATTCTCTTATGATCCTGTAGGTCTCTCTCCAATGACCATTGTTTGCTTTGTGGTAGGCATTGTTCTTGGTCTCAAGAGGGCCATAAGACCTACCTCGCATCTCATTGAGGACAGCTACGACGAAGTTGATGCAGTCCACGCCCCCGCCCTTGCAGCACTGTCTAGAGAGCCAGGGCGTGCCCTTCCAAGACTGGATTATTTCGCCGAGTCTGTCCTGTTTGCCTTTGTCTGGAAGTGGATGCCACTCAATCATCGTTCCCTTCCTCGAACAGAGGATGTCTGTCGGGGATTTGGATACCAGTCCCACAGAATTGAGCTTCGTTGTTCCACCTATCCCTACATGTTTCGATGGCCTTGTCGCAACCGGGGGTCAGCACGACTGTCTGGCCCAACCACGACAAGGGAGGGGGTTGTATGAGCCTGAACGAGCCACCCGACACATGCTCCCTGATGAGGATGTTGAGACCACTCTTGGTGACGAATCCTCTGTTCCAGTAGCCCTGCTCAATGGTCGTGAGGCCGGTAACACTAATGTCTCTGCCGTCGATGCTTGCGACTGTTCCTGTCTCTGTGATCGCAGAGGTATTCACACCACAGTTGCCGTCACCAAATGACCATGCACACAGATGGTTTGCGGGGATGCCGAGTCGGACACGCAGCCTTGCCTTCACGCCATGTATCTCGGCCATGTTGATGCCGGGCTTCTTCTGGTAGTTCGAGATGGTCTTTCTGATGGAACCCTTGAAGGACACCACGGCAGACGCTTCCTGTCCGGGGACGATATCCCACACAGTCACAAAGACCTCAGAGGACAGAGTGCCTGCTGCCAGTGTGCTTACAGGGACAATGTTGGACGGGAGGATGATTTTGACCGGCTCGTCTTTTGAGCCGCCCGACTGCTCGCCATAATCAACAGACATCTCAGGCACAGAGGAGAAGTTAGAACCTCCGAACACAATCCTGTCTGTCCAGTTGGTGTACCTGCGGACATTGCCTGTGGCCCACTCGAACAATACTAGCGAGGCCGATCCTCGAACGATGTCTGTGTTTAGAGAAGTCATAACTTAGCTCAAGGGCATGTTGTCGATGCTACTGTGATGGTCGTGGTGGTATCAGAGCCTGCCGTGCGTGTGTAAGCACCCGACGGGTCGGTGCCTGTTGTCTTCTCACCTTCCCAAATGGCAATCGACGCTGTTTCCGAGTCAGAGCAGCGAATCCTCAATAGCCACCTTACTGAGATTTGAAGCTGGATGAAGGTGTTGCCGTTCCGTTTGGGCGTGCTATCACCTCCACCACCGATTCTACCGGCTCCGGCAGGCCACAGGCAGCCCGGAGACCATGAGAACTTACCATCCCAAAAATCACCAGACAGAAGATCGTCACATCCTGTATTGGATACGAACGTATCCACAGCCTTGTCGATGATCCAGCAGGTGTCTGTGAGGGCAGGATCGCACGAACTCGGCACCGCGGGCGGCGGCGGTGGTGGCGGCGGCGGAGGCGGT
>Ga0222691_1000477_pt1 | contig 14005 bp, 19 predicted proteins | sample AntAcemetage1237_FD_179839 | JGI IMG/M metagenome (GOLD analysis project Ga0222691, IMG submission 179839) | Saline water microbial communities from Ace Lake, Antarctica - #1237 | ecosystem: Environmental > Aquatic > Non-marine Saline and Alkaline > Saline | place: Antarctica: Ace Lake... | reverse complement strand
ATGACCATGCCAATACCTATACCAATTAAAAATGATGGAGAGATTGAGAGAAACGAGGCAGAGTTTATAATGGACTCCACTCTTAAGGACAAACATAGAAGAGAGCCTACTATCTTGGCTTTCATAAATTCTTTCATGAGGTGTAAAAGTATTAAGCAAGCTTGTGATGAGTCAGGTATAAAATATTCTGTTGGTTATTCTTATCGTCATCGTAAAGACATTGCTAATTGTATAACTAAGCTCATTGGGCTTTCGGCTGTGAAGTATGGTTACGATGCGACTGAAGTGTTTGAGAGAGCCAAGGAGATAGCAGAGTTTGATCCTATTGAAGTAATGAATCCAGATGGTACTTATAAAAGTAATTTATATAATGTCTCTCCTGAGGCTCGTCGATGTATTAAAAAGATGAAGGTTAAAAATATATGGTCTAAAGAGAGTGACATAAATGGAGTCGAGACTAAAATTATTATTGGTGAGATGATAGAGTATGAGTTCCACGACAAGATGAAAGGTATTGAGCTTGCAGGTAAAGAGAAAGAGATGTTTAAAAATACTACGAAAGTTGAACACTCTGTTACTAAAGACATGGCTAATTTATTATTAGCTTCGGCTAAGAGAGCTGATGACCAAGTTAAAACTATTACACAAGCCGAGGTTATAGATGTTACTCCATAAAGGTATTAGACCTGAGTATGAGACTGAATTTGTAGTAGCTACTAAGAAACGTAAACTCTTTGATTATTTATTAGAGACTCTCCCTGACGGTACTAAACGTTATTGGAATCAGAGGATGCTTAATAGTGGATGCAATGAAGAGAACGAGGGACTTGTTAGAAGAGATGGACTTATATATTGTGAGAAGTGTGATGAGTGGTTTGATGAAAAACAATTTGCGGAGATAGAGTAATGGTTCATTACTTATATAAAAAAGCAGATGTAGAATATTTAGATACTCTTAATGAGGGTAACATTATTTTTATTGGTGATAATAAAAAGAAACGCTATTACTTGTCTCGTTACGGTGACATAATTAAATACTATGATTACAAAGGCACTGAAAAGGAAGCCGATATTGATGATGTATGGAGGAGAGCGAGATGAAGTGTATAATTTTAGGAGTGAATACTAAGAAGAGATGGAAAGGTAAACCATTAAGTGAAGTAGTTATAAGCCTTGCTAAGTTTGAAAGAGAAGCTACTAACATTGATCGACTTAAACCTTTAGCACTTAGAGAAGTATTTAAGAAGATTCAATTATCTTTTAATAGTGCTAAACTTAAATTCTTCAAAGGTAAAGAGCAAGTAACAAACCAAGAGTATGTTGATTTTGTTAATGTATGGATTAAAAAACGTAAGTTTAATCTTGAGACAAGTGAACAAAGAATGAAACGGAGGTTAGAAGTATGAAAGAGTATAAATACAAATGGGATAATCACCCTATAGAGCCATCTTGGTATGAGCCTGTGTTCTGGTTAATAGTGTTATCTATTTTCCTTATTGTAACTTGTGCTTTATGGTATGTAGTATTTAGAGCAATAGGGATAGTAGTTTAAAAACCCGACACAAAGGAGTCAATGGGTGAAAAAGATATTAGAAATATTAAATGAATTGCATAATAACAAAATAAATTTCTGTCTACAGAGTCGAACTGCTGAAAGCTATTACAATCTAAAAGTCAATACCCCTCAAGGTAAAGAACATTATTTTCATTCAAACAATTTACAAGAGATAGAAGAAGGTCTTACAATAATGTGGGAACACTTAATCGGTAGTACGATGACTGTCATAGAAACCTCTGCACCTTTAAGTGTTCCCATTCCTCCACCAATGCCACCACCACCTTTAGGATAATTTATGAGCGGAGTAACTCAAGAGCAAGCAGCACTATTTAAAAAGATGATTGATGAGAATAGATATGACTTTTGTAAGTTAGTCTATCTCATCTTTCCATTTGGAGAAGCTGAAACTGACTTAGAACACATGGCTCCTTATGAATGGCAAATGGAAGAGTGGCGTAAACTCTCCGATCATTTATCAAACATAGAAACTCGTTACGAAACTTATCGACTAATTATAAGCTCAGGTAACGGTGCTGCTAAAACTGCTTTCGGTGCAATGACTTTAATGATGTTGTTGTTCACTCAAAGATTGAAAGCAAGAGTAACTGCTAACACTGATCCGCAACTCTCTCAAATTATATGGCCGGAGTATGATTTATGGTTTAACAGAGCTAGGTTCGTTGATCACTTCTTTGAAAAGTTTGGAACAACTATTAAAGCCAAGAACCCTAAGTTCGCTAATAACTGGAAGATCGACAGGTTCACTTGGAATGAACAAAACCCTTCTGCAGTATCAGGACTTCACAATAAAGGTGGAGCTTGTGTTTATGTATTTGAAGAGGGCGCAGGTATTCCTGCTAAGATATGGCAGTACGCTTCAGGTGCATTTACTGAGACAGAAACTATCAAGTTACATTTAGCTTTTGCTAACTCTGATGATCCTGAATCTAAATTTGAACAGAACATGACTTCACCAATTTGGAGGTCAAGAAGAATTGATACAAGAGAGTTATCACATATTGATCCGAAACAAATTGAAGCATGGCTTATTGACAGTGGAGGAGATGAGAACTCAGACGACTTCAGAGTCCGTGTAAGAGGTTTACCAAGAAAGTCAGCTAAAGACTCGATTATTAAATTAGAAGCAGTGGAGGCGGCTCTAGCGAGACGTAAGGACTTCGATAGAGCAAGTGTCTCACATTTCCCTGTCATTCTATCCTGTGACCCTGCTTGGACAGGTGGAGATGAGACAACAATCTGGTACAAGCAAGGACATTATAGTTGTCTACTTGAGCGTTATAAACTTAATAAGCAAATGGGAGAGACTCACCAGAATACTTATAACAAGCTTTGTTATTGGGAGAGACAGTTAGGTGCTGATTCGGTTCATATAGATCAAGGTGAAGGTACAGGTATTTTTACTCTTGCAATGAACGCTCAGAAATATCATTGGGTATTAGTTTCGTTTGCTAACTCTCCAACAGATCAACCTGATCCTAAAGAGTCTGAGTTCGGAAACATTAGAGCTATGATGTATTATCATCTTCAGAGAGATTTATTTCAAGGTGGTATATTAGATTCTAAAAACGAAGATTGGATTGAAGACATTAAGAAACAATTATGTTGGACCAAGGGAACTCGTCACAGAGTAACCCATAAGAAAATGGCTGAAGCTAAACAGGACATTAAAGATCGCGTTGGTAAGTCTCCTGATATTGCTGATGGTGCTGTACTTTTATTCGCACATGAGATTATTGATCGTCTTCCGCAAAATGAAGTCGGTGCTGATGGAACAGCTTTTAGTGTTGGTGAAGAAACTTTTAAAATGCCTGATCATAACATTGAAGATATTTATGGAGACGATGATGACTTATACGATTGAGAGGTATACTGCAATAACTAAAGAGCTTGCAGATTTCTTATTAGAAGTTCTACCTAAGATAAATGAAATGTTTGGGAATAAATTCGACTTTAGAAATGCTAAGTATAAACTTATGTTAACTAAAGGTATATTCTTGGTAGTTAAAAGAGACGATGAAATTAGAGGAATCATGATAGGAGCTAAAACAACTCACCCATTTGACACAAATGTTACATTATTGCAACAACAGCTATTCTACGTTAAACCTGACTCAGGGAGAGCTGTATATCATCTATTTAAGAAATTCATTGACATAGGAAAAACGGAAGCCGATCATATAATTACTATGTTGACAAGTCAAACCAACATAAAACCTGAGACTTTAGAGAATTTAGGTTTTGAAAAGTTGGAGATATTATATCGAATGGAGTGTTGAAAATGGGAAGTGCTAATCCTTTCAGTAACAATGATGAAGACAATGATGAAGACAATAGTAGTAACAATTTTTTCGGAGATATTTTAAATGCTGCTGTGAATGTTTCAACAGGTGGTCTAGTAGGTTTCAATGATGATGGGTTCGGAGCAGGTGTTGCAAGTAGTACTGCTGTAGAAGGACTTAAAGAAGTGACAGGAGCTAAGGCTGCTGAAGAAGCAAATGAAGAATCACGTAAACGCTTTGAAGAATCGAAAGCAAACGCAGAACAAAAGAGAAAAGATAATCAAGCTCTATCAGCTAGAGCTGAATTACAGAAATCCCGTTCAGCAGGTAATGCAAGAGGAGGAGTTAAGTCGTCAGCCTCAAAAGGTAACTCTAGGTTTTCTGATCTAGGAACTGACGAACAAGACTTTCTAGGATTATGAAAAGTACAAAACAAAATTGCGAATTTTTAAGACACCAAGCTAAGAACACTTTCAATAATGTTCGTAGAGATTGGTGTGATCTTTTACGTTGGGGTTTACCTCATCGTTCATCATGGATTTTATCTCAGACTCAAGGTGAGAGAAAGAATCAACACATAGTTGATGCTACTCATGTTTTAGCACTTAGGTCTTTCGTTGCAGGTTTCTTAGAAGGTAACACTTCAGCTTCTCGTCCTTGGGCACGTATAGGAACTAGAGACGGTGAGATGGATGAGAACTTTGAAAACAAAGAATGGCTTCAGCATTTTACAAATAGAGTAATGAATTATTTAGGTACTTCAAATTTCTATCATGCTGCAGGTACATTTTATTATGACTATGGAGTTGTCAACACAGGCGCACATTATTTTGAAGTGCTTGAGAATAACTTCCACGTTCATACTCTTATGCCCGGCTCTTACTATGTAATTAATGATTCATACGGTGAAGCTAAAGTTCTTGTAAGAGAATTTTCAATGAACGTTAAGTCTATTGTAGATTCATTCGGACTTCAAAAAGCTACAGGTCAAATTGAATGGAGTAATATTTCTCATGGTGTGAAGAAAGCATATCAAGATGGTAACTACTCAATGTGTATGGATGTGGTTCATGTAGTTAAAGAGAATCCTGACTTCGATCCACAAGACCCTGACAACATCGAGAATAGAAGATGGTTAGAGCTTACTTATGAAACAGGCAGTTCTAATAAAGGTTCAGACTCAGGTAATCTTCAGACAGGTGATACAGCTCGTCTCGATGACAGTATCTTTTTAAAGAGATTCACTTCCAAGAGAAAACCTTTTGTAATTGGAAAGTCTACTAACTCTTCAGAGTATGGAGAGAAGGGACCAACTATAGATGCTCTTGGTTGTATTAAATCTCTTAACAAGAAAGCTATAGGTAAAGATCAAGCTCTTGAACAAATGCTAAGACCTACATTACAAGGTCCTGCCAGTTTAAGAAAAAGTTATATCAGTAATGCTCCAAACACTTTCATCCCTTTAGATGCAAGGTCAGTAGGTGCAGGACATAAGTTAGAATCAGTCTTCCAAATTAATCCTGCTATCGGTGCTGTGATTCAAGATGTAGAAGACTTAAGAGGTCAAGTAGATAAACTTTATTATGCTGACTTTCTTTTATACCTTTCTAAAAATCCTAAGACTCGTACTGCTACAGAAACTTCAGCCATTGTTGAAGAACAGCAACGAATCATTGGACCTAATTTACAGTCTCTAAATTCAACTTATAACGTTCCTGTTCTTGAGTGGGTAATGGATTATGTTTTATTTGAAGACCCTTTCTTAAGACCGCCACCAGAATCTTTAGCAGGTCAATCTCTGAAACCTGAGTTCATCTCAGTTTTCGCTCAAGCTCAAAGAGCTGCAGATTTACCTTCTATTGATCGTTACGTTCAAGCTATGAGTAACGTTGCTCAACTTGATCCTAGAGTTTTAGATAAAATTAACTTAGATAAGTTTGCCGATCTTTACGAAGATCGTTTATACTTACCTTCAGGATTAAATAATCCTCAAAGTAAGGTGGACGCTATGAGAGAGCAAGCCCAAGCTCAAGCCGCTAAACAAAGAGAGTTAGAGCAAACGCTACCTGCAGTAGCGAAAGCAGCTAAAGATATGTCAGGATTACAGCAACAATAAATATAACTTGGAGGTTATACATGGCTAAAGTAAAGAAAGGGAAAGGAAAAGAAATTGCAAAGAAAATGAATAGTATCCCTAGATATTTAGATGGTGACGGTAATGCTATTTTTACTGAAGGTGGTAAGATAACAAGACTTCAGAACTCTGTAAAATTACATATAAAAATAGCCAAGCAGAAAAAAGCTAGAGCTGCTATTCAAAAGAAAAAATAATAAGTGAAGTAACAGCTAAAGATATGTCAGGATTACAGCAACAATAATAAAATAACTTGGAGGTTATTATGAAGTTTTTAATGGTTACAATTTTCGCATTATTTTCCCTAAATGCTTCAGCAGGATTTGAAGGTCTAGCTGATGGTACAAGTCTTAAGATTTTTAATCGTATCAACTGTGGAACAGGTCTTAGTTGTACTAAGATTGGAGATAAATTTAATCTCGATGCAGGTGAAGCTTCACAAGTTTCTCAAGATGAAGGTCTTAATTTAGGTCGTATAGCTATTTTTGATTATGACTTTGCTGTTGATGGTGGTGTTATAGGTACTATCGCTACAGGCGTTAGCTTACCTGCTAAAGCTATCATTGAGAAGTGTTGGTTCAGAGTAGAAACTCAAATTGTAGATGCAGGATCAGGTACTCTAGCTGTTCAGTGTGAAGACGCTAACAACATTCTTTCAGCAGCCGATCAATCAGCAGTAGCAGATGGTTCATTCTTAGCAAGTGCAGTTACAGGTACAGCAGCAAATATGGTTGATGATATTGCAGCATCTTGTGATATTAGTTTCGTCATCGGTGGTGCAGCTATTAGTGCAGGAAAACTTAGAGGGTACTGTAGATATAGTGTTCATGAATAATGAAAAGTGAAGTAACAGCTACAGATTATTACAATGAAAAAGCTCGCCAAGAAAGTATCGAACATAGAGATGCTCTCTTGGCTATTGCTTCTATTCTTCAAACCAAGGAAGGAGAGAAACTTTTTAGATTCTTATTTAAGAACTTTGAAGTTAACAACCTCCCTGAAAGAAATTTAAAAGGTGATGATTTATTTGAGTGCTTAGGTTTTCTAAGAGCAGGTAATTCAATTTATAAACTCGTATGCGAAGCTGATGCAGAAAAAGCAGCAAGCATATTATCTAAACTAGAGAGAGAAAGATATGACAACAAACTCGAAGAGTACCGAATCGAAAGAGATGCCAACACCACCAGTAACGACTGAAAATGAAGTTGATGATTTAGGTTACACAACTCCTGAAGAGAAGACACCTATTGATCTTGAAGAAGAAACTCCAGAGGATAAGTCTGATGAAAAACCTGCACCTACTGACGAACTTACTGTCGAGAAAAAAGCTACAGGTTATGGAGAAGAAGACGAACCTGAAGAAAAACCTGCGGAAAAAACTGCCGAAGAACTTGCTCAAGAAAAGAAAGATGAAGAAAACAAAACGGACGAAGAGAAAGCTGCAGATAAAGCCGCTAAAGAAGTAAAAGAAAATATCAAAAAACATATTGACGAATTACCCGACTCTGTTAATAAAGAAGCAGTAGCTAAATTTGCTGAAGAGAATGGTCTAAATGACAAGCAAGTAGAAGCCTATGTCAAGCTTGCCAAGAGTGATAATGATTCCTTGGTAACTGAAAGAGAAAATGCTGTTAAAGAGCAGAGAAAGGCTTGGAAGAGTGAATTAGAGAGTGATGCTGATTTCGGAGGAGAAAACTTCGTTAAAAATGTTGACCGAGTTGAAAAGGTATTAGACAAATATATGCCTGATACTAAAAAAGTCTTGACAGAGCGAGGTACAATGCTGCCTCCTTATATTATGAGGGATTTTTTGAAGTTGGATAAGATATTAAACCCAACAACGAAACTAACCACAGGTGAACCTCCTACTGTAAAAAAGGAAGAGGTAAGTTTGTTAGATGAATTATATAGTTAATTAAATTCGGAGGAATATTATGGCAGCAAAAGGCGCACAATTTTTAACTTTAGCAGATGTAGCTAAAAGCAAGAACAAAGTTATCGGTGGAGTTGCCGAGGTTCTAATGAATCAAAATGCTATGCTAGAAGACATGATGTACACAGAAATGAATGAAGGAACTATCCATAAAGAAGATATTCGTTCAGCACTTCCTGAAGTATATTACAGAAAAGCTAACCAAGCTATTCCTTCAAGTAAAAGTACAATCGAAGAAAGAAGCTTTACAGCTACTCACTTTGAATCTAAGTCTCAAGTTGATCGTGCCGTTGCAGAACGTGGTGGGATGGACAGAGTAGCTTACAACAGATGGAACCAAGCTCAAGGTCATCTTCAAGCTCATGCGAATGAACTTGCTGATCTTATGATTTACGGTTCTCCTGCTCTTGCTAATCGTAAAACTGCAGGACTTTTTGATATTTATTCAACTCTTTCAGCTTCAGAAGAAACATCTAATCAAATCATTGATGCAGGTGGAACTGATTCTGATAACTGTTCAATTCTTAAAGTTCATCATGGTGAACGTTCGATCTTTGGAGTTTACCCAAAAGGTACAACTGCAGGTCTTACAAGAAATGATCACTCAAAAGGTGGAAAGGTTATTAAGATTGAAGCTCTTGATGTAAACGGAGCTGCAGGTTCACTATGGGGTTATGAGGAAGAGTTCTTAACTGATCATGGTTTAGTTGTTAAAGATTATAGGCAAGCTGCTCGTATCTGTAATATTGACGTATCGAACTTAGTTTCTGGTTCTGGTGCTGCTGATCTTATTGATCTTATGATTTCTGCTAACTACAAAATTGAAAACGTACAAAACGGAAAAGGTGTTTGGTATGTTAACAGAACTGTAGAAGCTCATCTTCATAAGCAAGCTCTAACGAAAGTTGGTGCAGGTGGTGGTCTTAACTTTCAAAATGTTGAAGGTAAACAGATTCTTCATTTCCTTGGTGATCCTATCAAGAGAATGGATGCCTTAGTTAACAGTGAAGCTAGAATCGTTTAAGTTTTAAGGGAGTTGAAAGGCTCCTTTATTTATTTGCTTTATTTTTTATTTAATTTTTCGGAGGTTACTATAATGAGATTTGATATTGAAAACCAGTTGTCAGTCGCGCAAGCCTTTACAGGTTCAGCTACTGTTTCAACTCACTCTTATAAGAAACAATCTGCAGCCCAAGATATTAGTATTGGACGTAGAATGGCTCTTTTAGTTTTACCGACTGTTGCTCAGGGAGCAGGATCGACTATGACTGTTGAAGTAATTCAATCAGCCGCAGCAGCTCTTACTTCTCCTGATGTATTGTCTACAGTTACTGTTCTTGCAGCAGCTATGACTCTAGGTGATCAGTTAGAAGTTCCAATCCCACAAGGGACAATGAGTAAACAGTACCTAGGTGCTAGAGTTACTCTTAGTGGTGGAACAACTACTATTACTGCTGACATTTACTTAGTACCTCAAGATGAGATTGCTCAGTATAAGTCATTTGTAAAAGTAAATGACGCTACAGTTTAATAGTTAAATATTAATTAACAAGCCCTTCTTCGGAGGGGCTTCTTTCGTTTAAGGATGAATTATGGATATGCCAGTACAAGCTGTCATCACCCCTTCAGATTCTGAAGAGAAAATTGGTGAGAGTTCGTCAGAAGGTTTAATACCTCCTGCACATGAAGAAAAAGTCAAAATAGAGTCTCCTGAAGATGACAACGACAGTATTGTTCCTGTACAATTAAACAAGCAAGGGATTGAAGTTATCGCTGACAGGAAAGGATTCTTTGGACAACAGAGAATTTCTAAAGGTGAAAAGTTTAACATCAAATCAGAAGAGCAATTTGGTGAATGGATGATTTGCACTGATCCAGAAATGGAAAAAAAGAGAAAGCAATACTTTAAAGAAAAAAAGGCGAAGAAGTAACTCTCGCCTTTTAAGCGAGGGTGAAAATGAGTTCTACAAAAGTACAGATTTATAATTTAGCATTATCCGCATTACTACTCGCCAGTGAGATTTCAGATACTGAAACAGATGAAAGTCTTGAAGTAACTATCTTGAATACTCACTGGGATGTAGCATTAGAAACTACCCTTAAAGATTTAGATTTAGATTCAACATCGGAAGAAGTCACCTTAGAATTAATCGAAACTTTACCTACAAATCACTTGTGGACTTATGCTTATAAATATCCTACTAACGCAGCTTTCTTCAGAAGATTGAAGTCATGTGTTGCTAGAGATACCAAGAGAACTCACATTGCAAAGGCCGTAAAGATTTACAATGGTGTTAAAGTTATCTTCACTGATGAAGCTAGTGCAGTAGCAGAAATTATTCCTAAAGATGTTTTAATTGAATCACTATGTTCAAATGCAATCATGGCTTTATCTTACAAACTAGCTTATTTATCAGCTCCACTCTTGGTAGGTAAGGGAGCTAAGACTTTAAGAAAAGAAATTAAAGAAGATTATATCATTGAGAAGATCGAAGCTCAAGAGACTGACACTAGAGAGAACTTTGTTTACGAAGCAGATTATGAAAGTTCAGAATGGGTACAGGAGAGAATGTCGTGAGTTTAAAACCTTTAAATAGTTTCTCATCAGGAGAGCTTGATCCTATTCTTCACGATCATGTAACTTTAGATAAGTTTAAGAAAGGTCTTGCTACTTGTAGAAATACTTTAGTCTCTAAGACAGGTGGTTTACTTTCTCGTTTCTCAAGAGCTTATTTTAAAAACGGTAAGAACTCAGGCGAACAGATTAAATTATTCTCACCGCCTAACTCTTCAGCTCTCTTGGTATGGGGAAATCTTTATGTTAGAACTTATGCCTTTGATGGAACTTTAGTCAATGAAGTAGCTCATGCTTATAATGAAGCTCAAGTTCAAACTATGCACTTCACAGCAAGTGGAAAATATGTTTATGCTTTCGTTGCAGGTCAGGAGATGCTTAAGTTTCTTTACGATGATGCGACTCCTGCTTTCGTAACTTCAGCAGATGTATTTGCAATAACTGAAGCCCCTACATCAATGTCTATTACTGCTAACGGTACTCCTACAGGTTACTCGGTAGATTATCTAGTCACTAAAGTTAAAAATGGTGAAGAGTCTTTACCTGTAGCTATAACTGGTACTACATATAAAAAACCACTGGCGGCAGGTGAATCTAATACAATTACTGTAAATATAAATACAACGTTTGCAGGTGATATAGATGAATACTCAGGTATTAGAGTATATAGAAGACCTAACAACGGTGGTTCTTATGGTTTCATAGGTTCAAGTTCAATCACTCGTAGTGTTAGTACTAATTTATTTTCAGACTTTGAAGACTTAGGAGGTAATGCCGACTTTACAAATAATCCTCAAGAGTTAATTACTAAATCTAATTTTAGTGGAGTTGATTTAGATACTCTAAACCCTAAGACAGGTGTTGTTTATCAACAGAGATTATTAATCGGTAATATAACTGACGATGAAGAAGCGATCTTAGCTTCACGTCCTGCTTTCCAAAATAACTTCTATCGTGATCGTCCTTATGATGCTGACTCAGCTTTAAAATTTAAGTCAGGTACTTCAGGTAAAGCTTCAGTATTAAGAATGGTTGAGAATGATGGACTAATAGTTTTTACTAACGTTGGTGTTTTCGTTTCTGTAGGTTCACTCTCAATTGATAACATTGCTCTTGAGAAAAAAGGCAATTGGATCATTGATGAAAATGTAGAACCTCTAGCAGTTCCTGGCGGTGTATTCTTCGTTGATAAATCTACTAACAGTGTTAGGCAATTAATTTATTCTCAAGACATTTTAACTTATCAAAGTTTAGATCAATCTATATTCAGTGATCATTTATTTAAAGAGAGTACTATCACTTCTTGGGCTTATCAAAGTGGTGTTGTACCAATGATCATCGTTACTTTTAATGATGGAACTTTCGCTTCATTTACTTATCATTATGAACATCAAATGAGAGCGTGGACAAGACATGACTCAGTTTATCCTGTTGAGTCTGTAATTGGTACTGGTGTTGCGGATTCTACTTTCTTTGTAACTAACAAATCAGGAGTCAGACAAATAGAAGTCACGTTACCAAGACATACACCTGCAGCAACGATCTTAAGTAACCCTGATTATAAGATGTTTTCTTCTCATGCTTTCATGGATGCTATTAAAACTTATTCTTATTTGTTAAATGATAGTCTAGTAGGAACTGATGTATTCACTTTAACTCCTGTAGTGGCTAACACATGGGATGGAGATTTAACTTTAGATTGTGGAACTTCAGCATTATTAACTACAGGTGGAGCCACAGCTTACCTAGATGATGCAGGAGATGTAGGAGCAGTACATAGAGTATTCGCTTCCGATGGTACTGCTATTGATTTAACAATTACAGCAAGAGCTAGTAATAATTCAGTAACAGTTACTCCTGACTTTGAATATCCTTCAACTGAAGCTTCAAGTTTTAGACTCTATCAGACCTTCTCTAGTATTAATAATCTTGATCATCTTGAAGGTGAGCAGATAAGCTTACTAACAGATGGCGCAGTAGCTAAGTCTCCTAATAATGATATTGAAAATTATGGAACTACTACCATTTCATTAGGGGTATTAATATTACCTAAACCTTCTGAAGCAGAAGTAGCAGAAGTTGGACGACATGCTATAGTAATAGCAGGTCGTCCAATTACTGCAGATATTAAAACTTTAAATATTAGTACAGTATCTCAACAGCCTACTTTAATTGAGTCTATAAATATTAATAAACTTTATATTAGAGTCCATAAGACTAGAGGACTTTATGTTTCAAATGAGTTCCCTGAAGAAGCTGAAAATGGAGTTGACGGTTCTAGTGTCCTTGGTATGGAGAACTTAGATATTTACCAAGTACCAAGAGGAAATGATATTCTAGGGAACCGATTCCTTGCAGCTCAGTCAAAAAGAATTGAACAAGTTTTAAAAGGATCATGGAAGTCACAAGGGCAAATTGCTCTTAGGCAAGTTGATCCAGTACACTTTGAAATACTATCAATCATCCCTGATGTTGAAGTACTTAACAGGAGTAATAGATAATGGCAGCAGCAATGTTAGGTCTAGCAGGACTTCAATTAGCAGGTGGTTACTTCGCAGCTCAGAACATCAGAGATACCGCAGAGTTAAATCAAGAGATAGCAGATATGAACGCTGAGTTCGCAGAGCTTGATGCTCACGATGCTATTTTAGACGGTGAGACAGCAGCAGCGAATTATCAAAAAACTGTAGATGCTACTCAGTCACAACAGAGATTAAATGCTGCAGTAGCTGACGTTGATATTAATTATGGAAGTGTTGGAGAATTAGTTAAAGAGACTAACTTCATTGCTGAAATAAATAAAATGGAAATTGAGAAGCAAGCACAAGAGAAAGCTCTAGGGTATGTTCGTCAAGCTAGAGACTTTAGATTAGGTGGTGACGTTGATAGAGCAGCAGCAGAAGGTAGAGCTTCAGCGACTGAGTTCGGAGCTATCACAGGAGCTGCAGGTACGGCTCTCAAGTCAGGTTACAGAGGTCCATCAAGATCAACAGATAGTTACAATGAGACAACTACTTTAACAGGTTACAGAGGTCCATCAAGATCAACAGATAGTTACAATGAGACAACTACTTTAACAGGTTACAGAGGTAATGGTGGAAGCTCATCATTATCAGGAGATTTTTAAAATGGTTTCAATACCTAGACTTAAACAGATACAACCTTCAAGTGGTCTTCCTAGTAATGATAGGATCAATCTTAATGTTCGTGATCAGTCAGCTAATATTCAAAACAGAACTAATCAATTAGTTAATCTTGGTGATACAGCACTTAAAGTAGATAAGGCTTACGAGGATGACAAGATTGATACTTTATCTTCTGAAGCTAATCAAGCTTACAACGAGTGGAGTGTTCAAAAACTTCAAGAGTTAAAGAATCATAAAGGTGATCCGACTGATGCTTACGCTCAATATGATTTAGATGAGAAAGAGTTCTTCGATGGTCTAAGAGATTCAAGACCTAATCTAAATGAGAGAGTTCGTAGAGGTGTTGAAGGTAACTTAGC
>Ga0222691_1000471_pt1 | contig 14093 bp, 21 predicted proteins | sample AntAcemetage1237_FD_179839 | JGI IMG/M metagenome (GOLD analysis project Ga0222691, IMG submission 179839) | Saline water microbial communities from Ace Lake, Antarctica - #1237 | ecosystem: Environmental > Aquatic > Non-marine Saline and Alkaline > Saline | place: Antarctica: Ace Lake... | reverse complement strand
ATTAAAAATAAGATCAATAAAAAGAACAGGAAGTAAACATCATGTTTATGATTTGTCTGTAGAAAATAACTCTAATTTTTACATAGGAAGTAAAGGAGATATTTTAACTCACAATTGTGATTTTCTCACTCTCCAAGCGCAAGCTTCTCTCCGTAATGTCATTGAAACGTTTTCTCGTAATACTAGGTTTATCTTAACTTGCAATTATATAGAACGTATTATTGATCCATTACAATCAAGGTGTCAAACACTTAAAATAATCCCACCAACAAAATCAGACGTTGCTAAACATATTGCATGGATTATGGGAGAAGAAGAGATTTCATTTGAAATGGAGGATCTAAAAACAATTGTTAATCAATTTTATCCTGATTTACGTAAATGCCTCAACACAGTCCAACTATCGACGCAGGGGGGCCGTTTAATAATTGATAAAACGGTGTTAGTGTCATCTAATTACATGGTTCAGGTGGTAAAAGAATTAAAAAACCCTAAACCAAATTGGAAAAATATTAGACAAACAGTAGCCAACTCAGGCAGTCAAGATTTTGAAGAATTATTTAGATACCTTTATGATAACGCATCAACATATGCTGAGGGGAAAGAAGGTATGGTTGCTGTTTACATTAATGAATATAGTTATCAAGCTAACTTTAGAATAGATAAAGAAATTTGTCTAATGGCTCTAATATCAAAATTAATAGAATTAAAATAAAACAAAAAACAAAACAAAAAATTATGATGAATCAACAACAACCACCAAAATTAAATATCGATTTGAAAAGCACAAAATCAATTGAAACCCCTGAGGGGAATAAGATTTTTCAACAAGGAGTTCTTTTACGGGAGGTTTCGAAGTTTGTAATTGGGGCTGATGAAAATGCAGTACTACCAGTACCTATTTTTTTTGATCCAATTAGTATGAAAATTGTAGAAAGCACTATTCCTGTTGAGTTAAGAGAAGAATATAAAAATGATAGTATATAGTGGGTAAAGCTGATGTCAAAAATACCTTTGAATGGTTGGATGAGATAACTGTAAAGAAATCCCACCCAAACTCATTTTCTCCAGGTTCTTGGGATGTATGGAATAGTTATATGATTCATAAGTGGATTTCCCAAAATCCAAATTATATAGATATTGCTAATTATGTTCAAAAACTTAACCCTCAAGATAAAAAAGCAATTTATTCTATTTATCGAGAATTAATCCCACAAAAGAAACAGTGGAATAAGTATATTAAAAATGAGAATAAGAAAAACTATCAAGAAATTTCTGAATATTTAACTAAATATTATCAATGTTCACTTAGAGAAACTTATAGTTATATTGATATTTTAGGAAGTGATGGAGTAAGATCTATTTTAATTGACATGGGATTAGAAAAAAAAGAAATAACTAAATTATTCAAAAAAGCAAAAATATGAACCATTTAATAGATATGTTACAAACATCAGCAATAGCTGATAAATCAAAAGCATTATTAACTTTAGAATTATTATCAAATTACCCGGCAGGTATTGGAGACCATTCAACTAATGATTTCTATAAAAATGCTGAAGAAGCAATTTGTAAATTAGCTGAAGCTGATGATAGATTAGAAGCAATTGAAAAATATTTAATCAAGAAAAAAGTTATATAGATGAAAAAAGAGGAAATTATAAAGATATTTGAAATAGAATATCCTGAATTATCAGAAGAATTTCAAATTATTCAAAATGAACAATACGAATTGTTTGCGGGGAAAATGATTTCATATGGGAGGGGTAATATCTCCTTAGGGGGTAACTTAGAAAATAAAGAAGATAAACAACTCTCCCTAACCTCTATATGGATTAGGATGACTGATAAAATGAATAGGTTAAAAAATATGGTGGTTAAAAACCACCCCAACCCTCTAGAAGATGAATCTATAGAAGATACCTGGAGGGATATTTCAAATTATGCTTTAATAGCTTTATTAGTGGGAAAAGATAAATGGTGTAAATAAATTGTGGGAAAACGAAAAACACCTCAAATAGTAAAAGATATTAAGGCATATCAACACATTGAAATAAATTACGCTTTTCAAAAGAATGTATCTTATTCTCAATTTTCAATGTTTAACACGTGTCCTAAAAGATGGTCCCTTCAATACAAAGATGGGATTAAAATGTTTACATCTTCAATACATACTGTTTTTGGGACAGCACTACATGAAATATTACAATATTATCTAGATGTAATGTATAAAGAAAGTGCTGCAGAAGCTGATAGAAAAAACCTTGTGGAAATGTTTGAAAATGCTCTGAGAGAAGAGTATAAAGTTCAATATAAGAAGAATAACAATCAACATTTTAGCTCACCTATAGAATTGAGAGAATTTTTTGAGGATGGGGAAAAAATCATAAGAACATTTGTTAAAAAACGAGGTCAACATTTTAGTAAAAAAGGATGGTATTTAGTTGGATGTGAAATCCCAGTTATTCTCCCACCAAATAAATTTAATAATAATATTATTTATCAAGGATATCTAGATGTTGTAATGTATCATGAACCAACAAATACATTCAAAATAATTGATATTAAAACGTCGACTAGGGGATGGAATGATATGGCTAAAAAAGATGAAAGTAAACAATTCCAACTTATATTATATAAAAAGTTTTTTTCTGAACAATTTGGGGTTCCTTTAGATAATATTGAAATTGAATTCTTTATTGTGAAAAGAAAAGTATATGATCATCCTGATTTCACCATTTCAAGAATCCAAACATTCACCCCCCCATCTGGGAAGATTAAATTAGGTAAAGCAACAAATACATTAAATCATTTCTTAGAAGAAGCATTTGATAAAAGCGGATACAGAGATAAAATTCATAAAGCAACCCCAAGTTCTTGGAATTGTTCTTTTTGCCCGTTTTTAGGCACTGAACATTGCAGTGAAGGTGTAATAAAATAGATTCGTATATATTTATATTCAAATATTATAAAGTAAAAATTAAAATCATGGCAAAAGATGAAAAAACACTAACAAGTGTGAAAGTTAAAAGTGATCTATTTGAAAATTTCAAAATAGAATGTGTAAAAAGAAAGTTTTCTTTCCAAAAACTCGCTGACCGTACAATTTATTTGTACCTTACAAATGAAGATTTTCGAAAACAGATATCTAATCAAACAAATTTAGAATTAGAAGATTAAAAAAATTAAATGAAACAAAAGGAAGGTTATATTAAACAAGACAAACGTCGAAAGATACTTTTACTCACAGATGATATCAGAGTCCATTCGGGGGTAAGTCAGATTGGTCGTGAAATGGTTATAAACACCTCTCATAGATATAATTGGGTCCAGTTAGCAGGTGCTGTTCAACACCCCGAAAAAGGTAAAAGACTTGATATGTCAGCGGAAACTAATACCCAATCTGGAATTGATGATTCATCCGTAATTCTGTACCCTACAGATGGTTATGGTAATCCTGATTTATTACGTCAGATTATTAGTATTGAAAAACCAGATGCAATTTTTCTCATTACAGATCCAAGATATTTTATATGGGTTTTCCAAATGGAAAATGAAATTAGGAAAAATATTCCAATAGTTTATCTAAATATTTGGGATTCATTCCCAGCCCCAATGTATAATAAAGAGTTTTATGAATCGTGTGATGCTTTATTTGGGATTTCTAAACAAACAGTTAATATTAACAAAATTGTTTTAGGAGATAAAGCTAAAGATAAAGTTATTAAATATATCCCTCATGGCCTAAATAATAAGAATTTTAGATTATTAGAAGAGGAAACAGATGAATTGAAAGAATTTAAAAAATATATTACTAGGGGTAAAGAATACGACTTTACTTTATTATTTAATTCTCGAAATATTAGACGTAAATCCATCCCTGATACTATTTTAGCATGGAAATTGTTTACTGATGGTTTAAGTAAAGAAGAAGCTGACAAATGTTTACTAATACTACATACAGAACCTGTAAGTGATCATGGTACCGATTTACTAGCTGTAATTGAATATTTTTTCCCTGATGGGAGTGATAGTATTATAATTTCAAATGATAAATTATCAACAGAAAAAATGAATCTGTTATATAATTGTGCAGATGGGGTTGTATTAGCATCTTCAGCTGAAGGGTGGGGTTTATCACTTACTGAAGCTTTATTAACAGGTACTCCATTTATTGCTAATGTAACAGGTGGGATGCAAGATCAAATGAGATTTGTAGATAGTGACAACAAATGGTATACACCTACCCCTGAAGTACCCTCAAATCATAGAGGTACTTATACAAAACATGGAAAATGGGCCTTACCAGTTTACCCAACTAATCTATCTATTGTTGGTTCCCCAACAACACCCTACATATATGATGATAGATGTTCATTTGAAGATGTAGCTAAAAGAATATCTGAACTTCATTCTATGTCTAAAGAAGAAAGAAAAGAAATGGGAAAAGTAGGAATGGAATGGGCACTATCAGACGAAGCTGGGTTTACATCAGAAAAAATGTCTCAACGTATTATTGAAGGTGTAGATGAATTGTTTGAGGTTTGGAAACCAAGACCTAATTATTATATTCACAAGGACACAAATTATGAACCTCGCAAATTAGACCATTCCTTAATTTACTAAAAAGTTATAAAAATAAAAAATGAGTAAAAATACATTTTACATAAGCTGTGCAATTGATTGCTATTCCGGGTACTCTTCAAGGAGTAGAGATTACGTCAAGGCCCTCATCGAATTAGACAAATATGATGTGAAGATTTTACCACAAAGGTGGGGTTCAACCCCTTTTGGTTTTATTGATGATCATATTGAAGAATGGGGGTTTTTAAAAGACTACTTCTATAATAAACCCCAATTAACAGAACAACCTGACATATGGTGTCAAATTACAGTCCCAAATGAATTTCAAAAAGTAGGAAAATATAATATTGGTTTAACAGCTGGGATTGAATCTACAGCTTGTGCTCATTCTTGGGTTGAAGGTTGTAATAGAATGGATTTAATTTTAACTTCATCAAACCACTCAAAGAAAGTATTTGAAGAAACTAGCTTTACATCAGATAATCAAGGTCAAAAAAATACATCACGAATAACCACCCCAATTGAGGTTTTAATTGAGGGGGTGAATTTAGATGTGTATTGTCCAAAAGAATCAACATTTAATTTAGATGAAATTAAAGATCAGTGGTGTTATTTATTTGTAGGACATTGGATGAAGGGTTCATTAGGTGAAGATAGAAAAAATGTTGGACTATTAATTAAGGCATTTTATGAAATCTTTAAAAATAAAGATAAAAAACCAGCACTTATCCTAAAAACTAGTTGTGCTTCTTCTTCATATATGGATAGGAGAGAAATTTTAAATAGGATAAATATTATTAAAAAATCTATCCCAAGTGATAACCTACCAAACATTTATATAATACATGGAGAATTAACAGATAAGGAAATGGGTTCACTTTATAACCATCCAAAAGTAAAAGCTATGGTTAGTTTAACTAAAGGTGAAGGATTTGGAAGGCCATTACTTGAATTTAGCCTAACGGACAAACCAGTTATTGCAACTGGGTGGTCAGGTCATGTAGATTTTTTAAAACGTGAATTTAGCGCCCTAATGAGCGGAAAATTAACACCTATACACCCATCAGCTACTGATGATTTTTTAATTAAAGAAGCACAGTGGTTTAGTGTTGATCCTGGTAATATGGGACATTTTCTAGTTGATGTTAACAAAAACTACAAAGATTGGAAAATAAAAGCTAAAAAACAAGGAAAATATAGTAGAGCTAATTTTAGTTTTGATGTTATGAAAAAACAACTATCTGAAATATTAGGTAAAAATGTTCCTGAAATTGCAAAAACAGTAGCTTTACAATTACCTAAACTTAACTTGCCAAAACTTAAAAAGGTAAATTCACCTAAAACAGAATTATTAAAATTACCAAAATTAAAAAAAGTATAAATGGACAATTTAATTATTTGTGGAAGATGTGACTCAGATGCATGTTACGTTCAAGAAGTAAACCAAGATATTAAAAACTACCAATGTTATGGTTGTGGTTTTATTGCTAACTCGGTGATGAGAAAAGATTCTCAATTCCTTAAAGAGCAAATGGAACTACTTCCAAATCTTTATAAAGAATTGATGGTGGAAGATGAAGATGGTAAAGTCTGGATGCCTTCTATTGTTAATCTACCTGAAAAGGGGATGGTCTTTGCTAATGGTTCGAATGCTAATAATTGGAAATGGGCAGCTGTAAGATCTGTTTTAGTAAATGAAGATGAGAAAGAAAAATTTCCAATCCCCGGAAAAAATGGTGAGTTTTATAAGCATAGGATGGATATGGATACTCTTAAAGAATATGAAGAGGGAGATTATATGGAAGCTTTAGATTATATTGGAGTCTTTAAAGAAGATTTGGATACCGAAGAATAAGTTATTATCTTCATGTTATGAGAATTAGTTACGCGATAACGGTTTGCAATGAATTTGTTGAAATACAAAGATTAGTCAATTTCCTAGTTAAAAATAAACGTCCTGAGGATGAAATAGTTATTTTATATGATGAAGGGAATGGTGATTATAAAGTTGAAGAATTTTTAAGAGATAAACCCATCAATGGTGAGTTTATTTGGCACTGCGGAAAATTCAATAACCATTTTGCAGATTGGAAGAATAAGTTAACTTCGTATTGTAGTGGAGATTATATTTTCAATATAGATGCTGATGAAATCCCACATGAGGCATTAATTGGGAACCTTCATTTAATACTCGAAGAAAATGAGGTGGATGTTATCTTAGTACCTAGAATCAATACCGTTAAGGGGTTAGGTTTATCTCATGTGAAGAAGTGGGGGTGGAAGATCACCAAGCTTGATTCCATGATTGAAGAAAAAATATTTAAATTAGACTCCCCACAAAACCAAGATGAATATAATCTTTTAAAGGAGTATGATTTAGTTATTGAAGATGGAGAAAAAATTAAATATTACACCCCAATTGTAAATGCTTTTGACCCTCAATGGAGAATTTATAAGAATAAAGATTCAATTCGTTGGGAAAATCGGGTACATGAAAAGTTAGTTGGATTTGATACTATGTCTAATTTACCTTGGATAGAAGAGTTAGCATTATACCACTCAAAGAAAATTGATAGACAAAAGAAACAAAACGAATTTTATGACACACTCTAACCCATTAACTTTTTGTATTTCAACCTGGAACAATCTACCATACCTCAAAATAGCAATCAATTCAGTTAGAGAAAATAGCTTCTTAAAAAATGCTCCTTTTATAATTCATGCTGAAAACTGTACAGATGGGACAAATGAGTGGTTACTTAAGAACCAAGATGAATATAATCTTACATTAATAATAGAACCTCAAAACGTGGAGGTAAGAGGAATTGGTGGGGGGATGAATATATGTGCGGATCATGTAAGGACAAAATATATTATGTTTTTACACTCGGATTTTTATGTAACTACGAATTGGGACAAATCCTTATTAGATGTATTTGATAAGTACCCTAATGATAAAATGTGGGTATCATCTCAACGAGTAGAACCCCATATGTTCCCTAACAGTCAAACCCGCCCGGGTACACTTATGGTACCAAAAAATACATTCGGTGCATATCATAGTGATTTTGATGGTGATTATTTTAATAAATGGGCTAATGAATTTGTTGACATGAATGATTTTGAAATACCTAAAGGTGAGGGTGTTAGTGGGTTAATTAGAAAAGTAGATTGGGATGAAATCGGAGGTAACGATTCACTATTCTCCCCAACTAGTTGGGATGATATGGATTTATTTTTAAGAATGGTGAAAAATAACTTTAAATTTATACTAACAAGTAAAAGTTTGGTGTGGCATTTTGGTGCACGTGGAAGTCACAGACTAGAAGAGAATGGGGGGAAATCATCACAAAGACAACAAAAATCAGAACAAACTAACATTAACAAATGGGTTCAGAAGTGGGGGTCTTTACCAGTGTTTGATGAAGTCGGGATGATAAATGGGTTAATTTGAAAATTATAAAATTTTAAAACAAAAAAATGGCACATCAAGAACAAAGAGATTTTTTAGACCGAATGAAGGAACAATTTCCAAAATCATTCACCGATTGTAAAGTATTAGACATTGGGTCATTCGATGTAAATGGGAATGAAAAACCGTGGTTTGTTAACTGTGAATTTACTGGAATTGATTTACTCCCAGGTCCTGGGGTTGATGTAGCATGCCCCGCAAACGAATATGATGAACCTGATGAAATATTTGACACAGTCATATCTTGTGAATGTTGGGAACATAACCCTTATTACAAAGAAAGTATTTTGAATGCAATAAGGATGTTAAAATCTGGGGGGTATTTTATATGGACATGCGCCACAACAGGAAGACCTATACATGGAACCTCAACACAAGATGCAATAGATATATCAAATAAAATCACATCACAGGGTAATGATGCTAGTAATTGGGTTACAATGCCTAATGTTGAGATGGAAGATTGGGATAATGAATATTATAGAAACATAACAGAAGAAGACATTAGAAAGTTTTGTGATATAGATGACGTGTTTAGTTCTTATGAATTTAGTATAGAGGAAAAACATTGTGATCTAAGATTTTGGGGGGTTAAGAAATGAGGGAAGAATGCATTTCAACAATTAAAAGTGGGGTCTTTACCCCTCATAAAATAGGAGTGAGAAAATGATAAAGATTAAAATATTTAAAAGTGACTTTCATACCTTCCACCCATATGAAAAGGCAGTTAATGAATTTAAAGAAATTGGTGTTGAGTTTACAATGGGGGGTACATTTGATATTGCAATGATAGGCCACTCCATGTTTTCAAACAAGAAAACATCATTGAAGGAATCCACCGAAAAGGGATTGGAATACTTAGAACAATTTAAAGACTACCCTCATATTCTGATTGATGGTCAGGATTCCCATTCACTTATTGGTACCTTTGATGTGTTTAAACACTCAAAAGCCAAAGCCCTATTAAAGTCAACTCTATTGAAAGACAAATCACTTTATAAAAATTCATATGTTGGTGGGAGATATTATTGGGGGAACGATCCTGAAAACCCATCCAGCAATTATGTGGCTGAAGGTTACGAAGATTTCAAAGACAAAATATTGCTAAGTGGTACAAATTGGATAGGTGTCAACCCTGTACAGTGGCCAAACTATAAACAATTTAATAAACTATTTGATGTGTCTGGTATGTTTCAATTCCCACATGCTGAATGTCACGAACACGATTTGAAACCATCTCAAGATCACTACTATAACCTCCACAGAAAAACAGCAATAGATATCCTGTCCAAGAGCCCATTCATGGTTGCTAAATTATATAAGGGGAGGCGTTTACCCACAAGTGAATATTTTAAATATGTTACCCACTCTAAAGTATTATTAGCCCCGTTTGGTTATGGTGAAATGGCACCCAGAGATTTAGAAGCAGCTCAGCTGGGTTCTATCTTAATAAAACCAACAATGGAACACATTGAAAGTAAACCCTTTATCTACGAAGAAAACGTAACATACATACCTTGTAAACACGATTACAGTGATTTGGAAGAGAAGATAGAATATGCAGTTACTAACTTCGATGCTCTGAGGGATGAGATGTGTTATAATATGAGAAAAAGATATGAGGAGCAATATCACCCCTATTATTTACCTATTCACACCGCAGAACTATTAACAAAATTAAAATTGGCACAATGAATATAGCGTTTATAATAATAACCCACCAATCTGGCATTAGACCTGAGGGGCATAAATATGCTCAAAGATGTATACAAAACATTAGGGATAACATGGACACCGATAACTATGATATAATCTTAATAGACAACGGTTCCGATATATCATATCCAAACTTAAAGAACATACTATATACATACAGAGATAAACAACCCGGGGGTTTGATTAGAGCTTGGAACTTTGGTATTAATCTAGCCGTATCAAATGGTAACGATTTTTACGTGGTTATGAACGACGATGTTCTATTTAATAAAACAATAAACAATTTCTTCCCAATAGTAAACTCCCATAAATATAAGGATATATCCTTTTATGCCCCCGTATGCAATAACATAAAAACCTTCCCATGGCAACGTATGCCATATTCCCCCGGAGTAATAAAAGAACTAACAAACACCCTAGACGGACCTCACGGATATTTTATATCATTTAATAAAAGTTTTTTATCAACTAATATAGTAGATTTAGTAATGTTTGATGAAAGTAAACCATTCGCGGGTCAAGAAATATTATTTCATAATAGAATAAAGGCGAATGGTGGGAGGAGTTTTGCAATAGGGGATTGTGAGATGTTCCACGACCACCTCCAAAGTTGGAGAAAGTTACCCCACAACATAACCCATAAATAACGAAAATTGGAAAGATGAGAAAAATGAAAAACTTAGTTTATATAGTGGCAATCAATATGGATGTTAAGAATAATTGTATTCTGGCGTGGGAGTCATATTGTAAGAAACATAAATGTGACTTTAAAGTAATATCTGAAAGTAGTGATGAAAAGATGGCACCCCATTGGGAAAGATACACAGTCATGGAATTATACCCTGATTACGACAATTATATATATGTTGATGCAGATGCTATGGTACATTGGGAGGCACCCAACTTCTTTGAGGTACTAAACGAAGATAAAATATATGTCGTAAAGGATATAGGCTCACTTGAATGGACATACAACAGTATAGAGGGGTATCAAGATCTATTCCCTGACACTAGAGTCAATTGGTGGGAATATATAACCACAGGTTTCTTAAAATTCAATAAATCCCACAAACAATTATTTAAAGATTTCATAGACTTCCACAGAGATAACATCACTGAAATAAATAAGAGACAATACGAAACCCTTCGTAAGGGGTTTGATCAAACCCCCTTTAATTATTTTATAAGAAGGGAAGGTTGGGAATTTGAAACCATCCCCGAAGTATTTTCCCTAGGACATTTAATTAAAAAAGATATATTCCATAATGGTATGTTTATAAATATACCAGCATACATTTGGCAATTTAATGGTATGCCCAAAGAACAACTCCCCGAAATAATGGATCAAGTTTGGCAACATATTAAAGAAAAATATTAATGTCTTAACTGAATACCAGAACGATTTGATAAACTGTTAATATTTATAATTAACCAAACCCCCCAATATGGAAAACGATAAAACCAAGAAAAGGGAGGTAATTAATATTGAACTTGCATGTAAAAACATGAAAGATATTATTAACCTAGCTTCAAAGAGAGAATTTGTAGATTTTGTATTAAAAAATAGTTTAGAAGCTATTAGCGGAGCAATTGAAGATAATTTGGATAAGGTTGAATTATTTAATATATTGAACCTATCATTAGTTATAAAATTGGAAAAATCAAAATTCAAACCTGTTTTAGAACGTATCACACAACATTATGTTGAAATGGAAGATTATGATAAATGTATAGAAATTCAATCACTTATAAAAAAGATAGAAAATGAATAAGTATAAATTCCATAGCTTAAGAGACGAACATAAAGAAGCAATACATATTTTTGATGCTCCTAATATCGAAGAGGCGTATGAAATAGCTAGTCAAATCAAACAACTCCCAATTGAAGAATTTAAAAAAATATTTGGTGTAGTAAAAAATAAATAAGAAATGGAGAGGTTTGAGGGGGTTGAAGAGATTTTAAATTTATTTAAAGGTATTTTAGGATCCGAAGTGATTGTTAGTGATAATATGGATATGACTGAAGAGATTATATTCGTTGTTTTCATTCAAAAATTAGAAGAAGCTTTCGAGACAGAAAATAAACTGTACGAGATAGGGGGGATTGAGTTAGGTCAAATAACAGAACCTCTTTGGTTTGTACTAGAAAGGGCATTTAAATTATTATATGGGAAAGATGCTACGGATTTAATATGGTGGTATATTTTTGATCGCATCGAAAAAGATGGAGAAATACTTCCATTCATAGATGGAGATGGTAAAGAATACACTTTCAAGGACGTTAAAGAACTTTGGATGTACATAAATCATAGATTCCCCCAAGACTTTAACAAATAATTTGGATATTTAGTAAATATTTCGTACATTCACGATAATTATAAATTATGAACATAGAAATGATACCCTGCATTGATTGTGGAAAAAATATGCCCAAACTCCGATTGGAACAGTATGGTTATAAAAACTGTGTTAATTGTTCTACGGTTAAAGCCTATAGGGCTGTCCCCACTACAAATGGTAGTGGAGATAATACATGGAATGATATCCAAATAATGACATCCGAACAATACTCTAAACATGAAAAATTAGAACAAGAGAATATAAAGTCTAAAAATTCATACTAAAATATAAGAATTTTGCCTAAAGCCAACCCATTAAGTAAGGAGAAAATCCTATCAGCTATGTCACAGACAAGGTCAAACCTGGCTGCAAGTCGTTACCTAAATGTTTCATATATACATTATAAAAAATGGGCTAAGCTTTACCAAGACGTTGAGACTGGGCAAACGTTGTTTGAAAAACATTTAAACCCATCCGGCAAGGGTATACCTAAATTCCTAAAAGGAACAGGTAAACACCCAGCACTAATTGATATTATTGAAGGTAGAACTAACGCTGCTTCATTTTCTCCTGAAAAAATAAAATATAGACTTGTTATTGAAGGTCATTTAAAAGAAGAATGTAATAATTGTGGTTTCAATGAACGTAGAGTATTAGATTATAAAATCCCATTATTATTACATTTTAAAGATAAAAATAAGAAAAATTACAGGAAAGAAAACATAGAATTTTTATGTTATAACTGTTATTATCTTACTATTGGGGATGTATTTGATAATAAACAAATTAAGGGTTTGGAGGATCATAAACCTGTAAATTTAGGGCAAGTAGATTGGGAAATAGACCCCTACACAGCTCAACGATTAAAAGAACTAGGTTTAAATGATGATGAAGATGATCCAATGGAGTTTGTAAGTTATTTGTAAATTTTACCAATTCCTATATATTTATACCAAACCCCAATTATGAGCAATTTAAGTGAAAATGGATTATCCCACCCCCTAGTAGAAACTTGGTTTATATGTTGGGATAGTGGGAGGACTGAAATTAAATCTTATGGGAGTATATTACCTACCCAATGTATGGTAACTCCATGGGTTGAGATAGATTACTACACAAGTGAAGAAGATTGGTTAGCTATTTTACCATTAAATGAAATCATCCCTAAAATTAAAGAACTTAAAAATTTATCATCTTTTTTTAATAAAATTTAACTATGCCATCATTCCCCAGTAATCAACTTGAAGGAGGAGGAGTACTTATAACAGCTTTAACTGGAGGTGTTGAGTATATCTTCAATATAATCCCCCCACCTACAACAAAAGGTTCTTCCTATCTTACGTTTGAAACCGTAAGAAATGCCGATGGGTTTTATGATTTTGAATCTCCCACAAATGCACTTGGGGTATTTAGTTCATCAAGTTTCACTCACCCTCCAATCACATCCCCCTATATTTTTGCTCAAGTTATTGATCAAGGTGGGGGGTCATTTATATTCACACCTACTGAAAATATAGCGGCTAGTAGTTCATTTTTAAGAGGCACCGGTGGTATATTTCTTGATATATCCTTAACAACTTTTAATTTTAGTGTAAAAACTGATAATAATGGTATAAGTAATGACTCCCAATTCCAACTACCTTTAGTTGATACAAGCACTATAGATGCAGTTGTTAGTTGGGGTGATGGAACAAGTGATATAATAACCTCATATAATCAAACCAAAACATTACATACTTACCCATCCCCAGGAATATATAATATATCAATTGATGGGGTTATAAATGGGTTTGCTTTTGAATATAGAGAAGAAGATCCTGAGGAAGTTGATGATAAATTAAAACTCGTAAACATTTCTAATTGGGGGAGTTTTGATGTTAGTGAACCATTTACTTTTGTCCAATGTTTTAATTTGACAGTTACGGCTACTGATTACCCTATGATTAGTAGTACGAGTCTTGAGGGTATGTTTGAATTAAAC
>Ga0222691_1000463_pt1 | contig 14178 bp, 20 predicted proteins | sample AntAcemetage1237_FD_179839 | JGI IMG/M metagenome (GOLD analysis project Ga0222691, IMG submission 179839) | Saline water microbial communities from Ace Lake, Antarctica - #1237 | ecosystem: Environmental > Aquatic > Non-marine Saline and Alkaline > Saline | place: Antarctica: Ace Lake... | reverse complement strand
AAGATGAGCTGACTACATTAAAGTCAAGACGAGAACTGGATAGACCAAGCTCTATAGATTCCATATAGGAGGAAGTATGGAAATAAGAAAAAAATATTGCAAGAAATGCAAGAGTAGAACCAAACATATGGTTCAGATATTCGGTAAATTAGTTACTGAACATAAAAAAGGCTTGAAGCTACTACAGTTAAAAACAGAAGACTACATCTTTTCACAATGCATCAAGTGTAATGAAGTTACACAAGAAAAAGAGTGGAGGGACTATGAAACCAAAGGCTGATAAGCGAGAATGTTTAAAAAGAGATTTAATTTGCCGAGTGTGTGGTGAAGACAAATTGTCATTATTGACACTACACCATATTTTCCCTAAAGGTCACAAAGACCGAGATAAATTATGGGCAAAGACCATACTTTGCAAGAAGTGTCACAGACACATTAATCAAATATGGAACAAACAATAAAATAGGGGAATGAATCTATTCCCCTTCAATTAACAGTTCATCTGCTTACCCAGACACGAAAGTAATAAAAGTGGTCGGCGGAGTATAGTAGGTGGACTACTAATTGATTATAAAATTATGGCAAGACAAAGAGATAATGAATTGACAATAGAGCAGAAGTTAGAGATTCGTACAATGAATCGGAATAAGAAACAGATGGGGATTACTACTGCTGATATAGCAGAGAAGTTTAGTAAGTCTAGACAAACTATTAGTCAAGTAATAAATGATAAGAGCTTAGCTGCTCTAGAACATAAAGGAATAGTAAAGGAAGAAACCCGCCTTATTAAGAATAGTATTACGGTATTAGAGAGAATATATGACAAGGTACTCCTAAAGTTAGATAAGCGTTTAGATGATGATGATATTAAGTCCACAGATTTGATTAAAGCAATTAAAGAGGTAGGTACTCAGTTACAGTTGTTAGCAGGAAAGCCTACTAGTATTAAGGAAGAGCGGACTTTGAAAGTAGATTTAAATGAATTAGTAAAATTACCACCAGAGAAAGTAGCAGAATATTTAAGTGGTGGAGATATAAAAGTAATAGAGACAGAATATGAATTACAAAGAGAGCCACAGATTAAAGATGACGGAGAGGTTGAAGTGGAAGTTATTGACGGAGGAGCATCCTAATAGAGAACAAAATAGAGAAGTAGCAATAGAGTTATGTAAGAAAGACCCTGTCTTTTTTATTAATAACTTTTTATTCACTTACGACCCACGTAAAACTGGATACGGACAGCACATTCCATTTATATTATACGATTATCAAGAAGATGCAGTTCCTGTAATAAGAGAACATATTGATAGAGGTCAGGACTTATTAATAGAGAAGTCTCGTGATATGGGCGCATCTTGGTTATTCTTAGCCGTTGCTTATTGGGGATTAAACTTCCAAGGTTGGATTTCCCTAATGGGTTCGCGTAACGAGAAGTTTGTTGATACTAGGGGAGACATGGGGTCTCTATTCGAAAAACTACGTTACATGGACAGAAAGCTCCCAAAGTGGTTGAGCTTAGGTTTTAAAGAGGGAATGACTGATAAGTCATTACTTCTTATTAACCCTAATGATAAAAGTACTATCGCAGGTGAATCTAATAATGTTTACTTCGGTACTGCTGGTCGTTATAAGTTTATCTTATTTGATGAGTTCTCTAAGTGGGACAAGACAGATGAGACAGCTTGGCGTTCTGCTGGTGATGCAACCCCATGCCGTATTGCAAACAGTACTCCAAGTGAGAGAGGTAAAAATTGTCAATTTTATAAATTGATTGAAGGTGGTATTGATAAGTTAACACTACATTGGACTAAACACCCAGATAAGAATCGTGGATTATATTACGAAAGAGATGAAGAGAAGATAATATTAAACCCAGATAATTTAGAAGATTTGCAAAAGGCAAATGATTTATGGAAGGCTGGAGTTAGGGTAGGTAGTGATTGGTATGACTTTGAGTGCGAACGAAGAGACGAGGTTGAAATAGCCCAGGAGTTAGACATTGCTTATGATGCTTCATTAGCTGGAGCAATCTTTAGTAAGTTTGACCCTAAGACACAGATAAAGAAAGTAGAGTATCGCTCTAATCTTCCTTTATATGTCGGGATTGACTTCGGTATGGATACGACCTCTATGGTTTGGGTACAGTCTGACGGTATAACCGATTACGTTATTGATGAATATGAAAACAAGGGAGAAGACATATATCACTACATAGAAATAATAAGAAGTAAACCATACAAGACAGCCCAATACTTCGGCGACCCATTTTCAGGTGGAGTACGACAGATGCAATCATCACAAACCGTAGAACAAATTTTAAAAAGAGAGGGCATAAGAATTAGACTAGCAGCAAGGGTATCAATAATCGACAGGCTAAATGCTAGTAGAATAAGAATGAATAATACTATTGTTTCTCCGCAATGTCCATTATTTATAGACATGATAGGTAACTGGAGGTTTAAGAAGGCTATTAGGGAGAATGATAAGCCTATGCCAGAACACAGCGTCTTTAGTCATATAGGAGAGGCTCATGGTTATATGTCAGTAGGCAGGTCAATGAAACCAATATCAATAGTAAAAAGTAGGTTTAGTACAGAAGAAGGATACAATAGATAGAGTAACGTGATAATAAGAGGTTTCTCTATTGGCTTCTTGTTATCACATTATTATACAACTAAGGTAAGGTTCGTGGTTGGTGTCTTACGAACAGAAATAATAAGAGACCCAAAGGATTGCTTATATTTCCTCTCTGTCAAGTGTTTCTATTTTGGGAATAGTTGAGAGGGATGAATCGGCGCTAAGGAATTCAACAGAGCCGCTTCTATTGCTGACAGTCAATTAGTTGTGAGGCATCTAATCTTTCTTATCTTAGATTATAACTTCACAGCTAATATAGTGCCAGTAATGACAGTATAATGCGCCGTTAATGGTTTTTAATAAAAAATAAAAATGTCAGAAAATAAAGAAGAGAAACAAATTCACCCTTTTATGCCTACAGAGGCTGAAATGGAATCATTTAGCTATGCTAATGAAAAATGGATAGATGCTAGAAGACGAAGAGAAACAGGGTATTTAGAGTTCTCAGACATGACCTTATCAGAATATATTAATCGTTCTGATAGGATTTATAATGCCTTACAAAGGAGAATAGAGTTCCAAGGTAAGGAATTATCAGACCTACAATCTAATATACCAAGAAATAAAGTGTCTGCTATCAATGCAAAGGTATCTGTTAGTATTCCTAGTCCTGTAATTACTACTTGGGGTAAAGATGGAAATATCAGTGCAGGTGGAACAATGACACTACAAGGTTTAAATGATTGGACAGAAGACCATAAGAAGTCTCGAATTTTACATATAAGAAAAGGTAATCAACTATTCAATCAAGGAACAGTAGTTACATATAATGATTTTAATAAAACTACAAGAACAGTAAGAGATATTACTAAACAGGGAATAGTACCAGAAACAAAAGAAAGAGTAATACTAAATGACTTTGGTTGTTTTACAAAGATTCTTCCTTTATTAGAAGTTTATTTTGCTTCTTATTATATTCCTGATATTCAAAACCAACCATTTATTATTTGGAAGAGAACTTTTACAGAAGATAATTTCCACGCAGAATTTAATAAACAGAACTATTACAAAAATACAACTAATGTATTAACTGGTAAAATGTTTGCAGTAGATGAGGATGGAGACTACTCAATAGAAAACCAAGAAGATTATCCTAATAAGATTCTTGTCTTAAAATGTTTTGACAAAATTAATGATAGAATTATTACTTTGGCAAATGGTGTTGTCATACAAGATACTCCGTTCCCTTGGTCTCACAAACAGTATCCTTTTGCTTTGGCTCAGAGTGACTTTTTCTCAAATTCAGACTTTATTTATGGAATGAGTATTCCTCACAAACTTAGTTGGGATGTTGAAGCAATAGAGTTCCTAGTGAACGCAGAGTTTGAACAAGCAAAGATTGCTATTAATCCACCAATGATTAATTACGGAATGACAGAGTTTGAAGACGACGTGTTATACGCAGGTAGAGTGATTAAATCAGAAGGAGCGCAAGGAGATATACAGACATTAGACATAAAGGGAATAGACCAATCAGTACACCAATTACTAGGTTACTTCACTGCTAGTGCTGATATAGATTCAGTAGATAGTTTAACAGCAGGTAACTCTACTGGTGGTAAAGGAATTACAGCACGAAGAGATGTAATGGCTCAAGGTAATGCAAGAGAGATGCTTGGTGTTTCAAGAACAATGATTCTTGACCTAGAGAAGCAAGAACAAGAATTGCAACTTGCTAATATCCTACAGTTCTATCCAGACCCAATAAAAATAACAGTATTAGGAGAAGGTGGTAAAGAAAAGATAGAAGAAATTAACCAGACATTTAGAGTATATAGTGACAGAATACCAAAGATTGATTCTACAGGAAACATCAATGGAACTGGTAAAGGAGTAATAGAAATAGATATTAATGAAAAAGAAATCGGAGAAAATGAATTAAACTTGGCAGAAGATTCAGCAAGAATCGCTGGAGTTAACTTACAGAAGTTTTCCCCATCACCAGAGTTTATTCGTAACTTGAAGTATCTAATTCATATTCCTTATTCAGATGATTTCCTTACTAGTAACGATAATAAGTTCAATAAGTTGATTACAGTAGCTGGATTCCTAGCACAGTTCTCACCAGAGCTTGTAAACAAACCAGGATTAGGAAAACGCCTTGTTAAATTAAGTGGAGAAGATGAAGCAGAGATTTTACTAGAAGAACAGAATACACAGCAAGACCCATCAGCAAGAGATAATAAAGGTTCACTAACATCAAGAGGCGTAGAAAGCCAAACAAGAACACCAGAGTCAGTAAATTTAAGTGAAAACTTTGGAGGATAATTAACAATAGAGTATGAAGAATTATTTATATCAATTACTATACAGAGTTTTAGTAAAACTTGTAGACCATGACTATTCTGACATAAGTGAAGAATATATAAACTCTTGGTTAATAAGTTCTTATCTAGACCCTGGATTTAAAAACTATCTCACTAGCAAGTATGCAAATTATACAAAATACTTAGCTGGTTCATATAGAGGAGATGTAGAATATAAGAAAGTAATAACAAAACTAATAACACTAAGGCAGTTAGAATTAGATAGTAAAACAGCATATTTAAGTAGTCCAAAAAATGAAAAAAAGAAAGTTTGATTTAAAACAACCTTATGAACAAAAGATATGCTTTAATTGGTTTAATATGCAACCAATGTGGGCAACAGAAAATATACAAAAACATGATAAATTATATATATAATAATTAAATAGAAAAATATGAGACAAAAACATTTTTACCTTTATCAAGTAGCTACTGGTAATATAGCACGAATTGTAAATAATATAGGACAGTATGAAATGAAATTAGACTTCTTAAAAAAGGCTGAAGAGGAAAAATTAAAAGAAGATAAAAAACATAAAACAGACAAGGTAGTAAAATCAGATATGGATACAATAAAAATAGAACTCATCAAATTAGAAGAATTAAAAGATATGTATGTGAGAGCAAAGGATGATGTAATAACTAAATATTTTAAAAAGTACAAATAGTACTTTATAGAAGAATTAAATTAATTAGTGTCTTGCTGGTGGTCACCAGTTTAAACAAGACTTAACGACACAAATATATGACAGAGTTAAAAAATGAGGAGAAGGAAACTCCTACAGAGGTTGCTCAACCTGAAAAAAACGCCGAATCAGAAATTGATTTGCAGGTACAAGTAGTTGAATTAGAAAGTACGCTTTCTAAAACACTAGAAGAGAAAGAAAACTATAAGAAGGGAGTTCTTTCAAAAGAAGAAGAAATAAAAAAATTAAAGGCTGCAAATAAGGCTTTAATTGATTCTCCTTCAGAAGACAGCCCTGAAGAAAAAACAGAAATCATACCTCCAGTTGAAAAACCAGAGGAAAAAGAACAAGAGGAAAAACCAAAAGTGGAAGACGTACCCGCTGGTTATAGTCCAGAGAAGGAAGCTCAGGCTCAATTCAAAAAGGACAATCCTAGAGTTAATATGGAATCTGTTTTAGCAGAATATCGTGGTGGTAAATATGAAACCGTAACGGAGTATTTAACAGCATTATATGACGCAAAAAATTATAGTGATTTCAAATCTGGTAACAAAAATAATTCAGAAAACTATACAGCACAAGGTAGCGGAGTATCCGAAGTTGAGAATACATCTCATCAGAAAGTTACTGCTTATGATATCGCTCAAGCTAAAAAATACTTTGACGGTAGTATAGAACGTTATCTAAAAAACAAAACTAAATAATTAATATAAAAGATTTATGGCTTTTCGTTTTAAGAAAAGTAGAAATCCAAATGGTGGACGTGAATTAGTAACTTTAACATTCGCTGACAGTTCAACTTATACTGTTGGTGATTCATTAAAGGTAGATTCTTCAGGCTTTATTGACCTCTCAGCAGGTTCAACAAATGTCTTTGGTATCTTAGTAGAAATAGTAAAGGCTGATGGCTCTCCTGTAACCGATAACGGTGCAGCTGGAGATTATGTTGGTACTTATACTACTCCTGCTTCTAATACTGTTCAAGGAATCGTAGATGTTTCTATCGATTCTGTCTATTCAGTTCCAGCAGATGCTACTTTAGGCACTACTACTGGAAGTGATTTAGCTGGTTACAACATGGACGTTGTTGCTGCTTCTGACACATTAGATGAGAGTGAAGCAGTTACTACAACTGCTCAGTTCTTCTCTTATGGACCAGACCCAGATTCATCAGCACCATCAAATTCTGTATTAGTTAGTATTCAAGAATCACAATTAAAAATTTAACCTATAACTTATGAGTATGCAAACAAGTTCATGGGGAGATTTTCTAGATGGTGTTTCAGCAAGAATCAGCGAGATAATCGATGATACAGCTGACTTAACTCCTAGCTTCTTGGGTACTGGTTTATGGAAATCAATTAAATCTGATTCCCTTAAATACAATACAGAAGGCGTTAGTGGATTAAACTACTTAGAAATATTTGATGAAGGTGACTCCATCAAAGAGGATGAGACTTCCCCACAATACAATACTAGCTATGTGATGAAACAATACGGTAAAATCGTTAGTATATCACAGATGCTATCAGAGACAAGACCAAGTGAATTAGAGGCAAAATTAGATGAAATTAAGCAATTGCGTATTTCAGCTAATCGTTCTTTAAACAAACATGCTTGGCAGGTCTTAGTAGATGGATTTTCTACTACAGATTCAGATTCTGGATTACCAATTTCTCGTTTGAGTGATGCGGTTGCTTTATTTAGCACAGCTCACCCTTCAAGAGTAGCTGGTGTTTCAAATCGTTCAAATAGATTGGCTTCAGACGCTATCTTGAGTGAATCAAACCTATTTACTGCTATGAAAATTATTCGTGAGCAGAGAAATGGTCGTGGTTTACCAATGGGATATGAAGGCGGATTTACTTTAGTTGTTCCTCCAGCTTTGGAGAAAAAAGCTCAAGAAATCACAAAATCAGAACTACAATCCAATACAGGAAATAATGACCTTAATTTTTATAAAGGTATTATTGACATGATTAGTTCTGTTTACATTGGTGCTGTAAACAGCGGAAGTGATACTGCATGGTATCTATTCGCTAACAGTCCAGAAGAACTTTCAATGAGATATGTTCATCTTATTGAGCCAAAAATTGCACAGGATGTTGACTTTAATACAAAGGCAATTCGTGTTTCAATTGATGGTGCTTGGGCAATGGGATATTCCAATTGGGAATTTTCTGCTGCTTCAGACGGAACAAACGACTAATTTTATTAGTTATCTGGTTGAGGAGGAAACTCCTCTTCCAGCTCAATAATGTTTTATTCTTTAATCTCCAAGGATGAAAATAAAGAGAACTGAGATATTAAAGTTAAGTAAATCTAATTCTACTAAATATGAAAGAAGATTTCTAGAACTTTTAAAAGACAGGAATATACCTTTCAGAACAAAAGTTATTATTAAAGGACGTGAGATTGACTTTATAGTTGGTAAACACGCCATTGATATAGACGGACATGAACAAGATGGTGATAAAAACCACATGTTAGCAAAGGAAGGATATATACCAATACACTATAACAATAGTGAAATAGAGAATTTAAACATTGACTATTTAATATAATGGCAATAACAAATTTCCCAGCTGGCGTTTCAAGTTTTGGAATCCCACAAATGGGCAACGGAGTACCAGCAACCTTCGGTGACGTTTACTTTGTAGACTACCGAAATGGTTCAGATGGTAACGACGGAAAAAGCAAAGACTCAGCTTTCAAAACATTGAGTAAAGCATATTCATCAGTTGCTTCAAATAAAAATGATGTAATTTTGATTGATGGTGATTCTACTGTCGTTGAAACCGCAATGATTACTTGGGCTAAAAATCGAGTTCACGTTGTTGGTCTTAATGGTCCAGCTGGTCACTATGGTCAAGGAGCTAAAGTTAGTATAGGTACAACAACTGCCGCTACTGATATTGCTCTATTACAAGTAACAGGAGTAAGAAATACTTTCTCTAATGTTAAATTTATTAGTACAAATGTTGTTGCAGAAGGTCTTTATGGTGTAGTTGAAGCTGGTGAATTTTCACGTTATTTCAACTGTGAGTTTTACAAATCATCTGATTTAGATGATGCAGGAGCATCAGAACTATTACTTAATGGTGATAGCGCAATGTTCTATAACTGTACTATAGGTTCTACAGCAAATGAAACTGGTAATATTAGAGCAAATGTACTATGTACTGCTACTATTTCTGGTAAAAAACTAAGAGATTGTTACTTTGAAAATTGTTTATTCTTAGCTAAGGCTGATGATACAGATAAAGTATTTGTATATGGTGCTAATGCTACAGATGTTGAACGAATGTTAACTTTCAAAGGTTGTACTTTCTTCAACAATCCTTTAGGCGCTGGAACACCAGCAGCAGCAATCGCATTTGGTGCAGCTCAAACACAGGGAGCAGTTTTCTGTGATACAAATTGTGCAGTCGTAGATGTTACTGTAATGGGAACAACTGGACAAAATATCTTCGTTATTCAACAAGATGGTGCTACCTATGCAGAAGCTGGTTTAGCAGCACAGGCTTAATCATTAATATAGAGTAATATGAAAATAACAAAATCAAAAAAAGATAAAAAAGTTGAACCTAAAGCAGTAAAAGTTACTGATATTTTAGAGGAATACTTTTTTGTAGATGACGTTGAAAAAGTTAAACGAATTTACATGAATGGTGATAAAATCGTAAAAGAGGAAATCGCTACTAATTAATAATAGAAACATATGAAATTATCAGAACGCAAAGAAGAATTGAAGAAGGAATTTGAATCATTACAAGAAAAGCGCACTGCTATCTTGGAAGAAGGCAAAAAACTTCAGCAAGAATTATCTGCTATAGATAGTGAAATTGTAAAATTACAAGGTGCTTATGCAGAAGTTGAAAAACTTTTAGCTGAAGAACCTGAAGTTAAATCAGATAAGAAAAAATAATGTCTGACGTTGTGGAGATTACTGTCTCCACTCGCTAGATATTATTAATAAATAATCTTATGTGGTTAACAAATAACTCAGACAATACTTGGGAAGATTATAACTGTGGTCAAGATCACTTAGTTACAATCAAACCTCATTCTACTTTTGAAGTAGAAGAGGAAGAAGGTATAATTCTATTAAGAAACCTTGGTCACGAGAATTGGCTTACCAAATCTGAAGACCCAAGAACAAAAGAAGAAATTGAAACAACAGAAATAAAAATAGAGATTTAATAAATAAAATAAAAACTATGATAGTTGATATTCAAAAAAAGAGTGTAAGAAGCTCTGCAATACTTACCACATCTTATGTAGCTGGTACTATTGTTGAACCACGACAAAGTCATAATCAGTTGATTGTGCTTGTTGATTTTACAATAGGTTCGCTTACATCGGCTGAATTAAAAATAGACTATGCTTATAACATTAGAACAAGTGTGGTTTATGATAACCAAACTGTAAATTTTACTGTTGGTGATGAAGTTATTGGTAGAACTTCAAAAGCAAAGGGCATTATAGAATCAGATACCGATGGTGGTACTACTGGTACTTTAGTGTTGACAAATGTAAAAGGTACATTTTTAGATAATGAAAAAATAATTAATAGTCTTAGCCCTACTGGTGGTTCAGCACAGATTAACGGCACACCAACAGATACTTCTGATTGGTATCAAGAAACCTTTAAAGCTGTTACTACTGCTACAGACACACTTTCACTTGGTATACATCAAATGGGAGGTACAGGCAAATATGAAATAGAAACCCCATTCTTAGCTCCGCGAATTAGAGTTAGTGTTAAGGGTACAGGAACATTAACAAATTCATTAATGGACGTTATTGTTATTACTGGTAGAGTATAATTATTAAGAAATAAAATATGACATTTCAAAATGATGTATCAACATTTGTTGTTATAGAAAAAGAGGCTGATGCTGGCGCAGGTGCTGGAACATTAACTTTTAAGTCTGGTTCTGCTAGTGCTTTAACAGCAACACAAGACGCTTGGTTAAAAGTAACATTAACAGATGGTACTGTATATAAAATACCAGCTTTCTCAGACGACGTTACTCCTTAATAAAAAACAAAATGAGACGAATTGATTCAATATCTTTTCAGAGTAGAAAACTTAAAAGTCTTACTCCTGCAATTAAAAAAAAGCAGGAAGATTTAAAGTTGCTTACAGAAAAGATTATCCTTTCAAAAAAGGAAGATGAAAAAATTAAAGAAGAGTTGTCTGCTAGAAAACTAGACCTAGATGATACAAAGCAATTAATAAGTAAAGAACTTTTAGATTTAAAAAGAAAAAAGAATTTATTAGAAGCAGAAATTAAAAAATTAGAGCAAGATTATAATAAAAAGAAAGATAGTTTTTCTGGAAATATAATTAAAAAAAGAAGTGGGCTTGATATTTCAAAGAAAAAAACTAAAGAGTTAGAACAACAAATTACTATTTTAGAAATGGAACTTAGTGTCTTTGAAGTAGATAAACAAGAACTAGAAGAAAGTATTACTGAATTAAAAGAGATAGAAAAAACAACAAAAAAAATAACAGATAAAGAATATAAAACATATAAAGAACTTGTTATTAATAATGGAAAAGAAGAGAAAAAACTAGATAAGAAACTAGAAGAAGTTTCTTTAAGAGAAGCAGCAGATAGAAAATTACACAATACTCTAGTAATGCACGTAAGAAGAATCAATAGAATTTATCAAAAACTTGGTAAAGATAGATTAGTAATCACTATATAATGACATTTTCAAACGAACAAGATATACAATTTATTGGTGAAGGTGGTGAACTTTCAACATCTGAAGAAGCAACTGTTGCTATTATAGATGGATTAGGTACAGCAAATCAAGTACTAGCAACTAATGCTGGTGTTACTGCTGTGGAATGGCAGACAATTGCTGGTACTGGAGATGTATCTAAAGTAGGAACACCAGTAGACAATCAAATTGGTGTTTGGACAGGAGACGGAACTATAGAAGGTGATGTTGATGTAACTTATGATGGTACTGATATGTTGCTTGGAGCAACTGCGGCTACTACAAAACTTCAATTTAGAGATAGTGCTGTTTTCATTAACAGTGCAACAGATGGACATTTAGATTTAGATGCTGATATAAGTATTGATTTAAATGCTGCTATAGTTGTTGGTACTAACGACATAACACTAACTGGTGCTATTGGACGAGATACTGATAATGAAATAAATTGGGGAACAGATGATTCACTTGCTATTGCAATTGGTGGAGTTACTCATAATATTGTTTCTATTAGTGATGGAGCAGGAGATAATGATAAATTAGCAACACAAGGATATGTAGATGATACTGCTGGTGGTGGTGGAGGAGCCTCAACCGCACTTGATAATCTAGCTTCAGTAGCAATAAATTTATCATTGGTTTCAGATACATATAACACAGATGATTTAGGAACTTCAGCAAAAGCATGGAGAGATTTATATTTAGGTAATACATCTGTTATAGATTGGAGTACAGCAGCTTCAACTTCAGATATGACCTTAACCCATGCAGCTAATAGTCTTACTTTTGCAGGTGGAGTTGTTGCATTAGGAACTGCTACAGCCACAGGAGGAATAACAGCAAATGTAACTGGTAATGTTACTGGTGATATAACAGGTAATGCTGGAACAGTATCTACAATAACAGGTTTAGCCCCAGATACTGCAACTACACAAGCAACTCAAGCATCAATTACAACAACAGCAAATCTTACTACAGTAGGAGCTTTAGATGCAGGTTCAATTACTGCTAATTTTGGGACAATAAATAATGGTGCTTCAGATATTTTAACCACAGGTTCTTTAGGAGCAACAGGTTCAAGATTAACTAAGGGATGGTTTACTGATTTACAAGTAACTAATGCGATAGCAGGTGATATTACAGGAAACGCAGCGACAGTAACAAACGCAATATTAACTACAGCTTTAACAGTAGATACTGGAACAGTAACCTTAACTGGGCACGCAGATAATGATTCGGTTTTAACAATAGGCAAGGGAGCAGTATCAGTAGATGGTACTAATACAGGAGATAATACGGTTTGTACCTCAGGCACAGCGACTACAGCAGCAACACTCGCAACAACAAGGGCTATTTATGGTAATAATTTTGATGGTTCAGCAGCCCTTACACAAGTAATAGCCTCTACTTATGGTGGAACTGGAAATGGATTTACTAAATTTACTGGTGCTACAACAGCAGAGAAAACATATACTTTACCAGACTCTAGCGTAACTATCTTATATTCAGGAGGAGATGCAGGAACACCTAGTGCTTTAGTTGGAACAAATATTTCAGGAACAGCAGCTAATTTAACCGCAGGTACAGTTTCTACTATCGCAGGCTTAGCTCCAGACACTGCAACTACACAAGCTACACAGGCGGCAATTACTTCAGTAGGAACTCTAACTGGAATTGTTACAAGTGGGGATATTGATATGGCTAATACCAAATCTATTGGTATTGCTGATAATGAGCTTATTACTTTTTCATCCGCAGGAACAATCACTATTGCAGGTGCGACCCTTGTTACTTCAGGTAATTTAGAATTGGGACATGCTACAGATACTACTATATCAAGAAGTGCTGCTGGAGTAATAGCAGTAGAGGGTGTAGTTATTCCATCTATTAGTTCAACAAATACTCTTACAAATAAAAGAATTACAGATAGAGTATGGACTGCTGCTTCTGATGCTACACCTGATGTAAATTCAGATGATTATGATGCTGTAACAATAACAGCTTTAGCCGCAGCAATTACTGATGTAAATATGTCTGGTACTCCTACAAACTTCCAAAAGTTAATATTTAGAATAAAAGATAACGGAACTGCGAGGGCTTTGACCTTTGGCTCTGACTTTGAAGCCAAAGGTGTTGCATTACCTACTACTACTGTAGAGAGTAAGGTTATGACCCTAGGTTGTATATACGATACTGTAACAAGTAAGTGGGGATTAGTAGCATTAGCACAGGAAGCTTGATATGATAGAAAAATTACTCAAAAATAAAGATGGCAAACAAAAGGCTAAAATAAAAGCCAAAAAGATTTGCAAAGTAAACCATATTGGTAAAACCAAGAGAGGTAAGTTTAAAGTGGAAATAATATCTATAAAAGAAATAGAGGGTGGAGTAGAAGTGTTTGCAAGAGCTTGGAAGAATAAAAAACAATTAGGTTTTGGTAAAGATGGTTCTATTGATATTGAGAGATTTATATTTATCAATCCTCCTATATTAGTAGAAGACCCTCAAGGTAAAATCATAAGAGAGACAGAAATTATTGATACTATTACTGGAGAGACTACTATTTTAGTAAGAAAATTAACAGAAGACCCTAAAGAAGCAATCTTACAATCATTAGAACATACAATAAGTATAGTAGGTAAAGAGAATACAAATATTAGAAAAGGAAAGATTGGTAATACTACCTCTACTTTTTATCCAGATGCACATCCAGAGACTGATAGTTTTGATGGTTCTACTTATGGTAATAACTGGAGTACAACATGGTCAACAGTTAGAAATCAAATAGGTAATAGTACTTATTGTAGAGATGA
>Ga0222691_1000460_pt1 | contig 14189 bp, 19 predicted proteins | sample AntAcemetage1237_FD_179839 | JGI IMG/M metagenome (GOLD analysis project Ga0222691, IMG submission 179839) | Saline water microbial communities from Ace Lake, Antarctica - #1237 | ecosystem: Environmental > Aquatic > Non-marine Saline and Alkaline > Saline | place: Antarctica: Ace Lake... | reverse complement strand
GCTGGTGTTCCTAGTGCGGGAGTTACCAGTGTTGGTGATGTTGCAAATACAAGTGCTCCTGTTCCTGTTTCGTCTGTAACAGCAGAAATAAGATTTGCTGATGATGGTGTTGCCAGGAATGTGGCTACGTTAGCTGCAAGTCCTGACACACCTGAACTAATAGGAAGTCCTGTTGCGTTTGTTAGAACACCAGAAGCTGGAGTACCAAGGGCTGGAGTTATAAGGGTTGGTGAATCATTAAATACTAGTAGCCCTGTACCTGTTTCATCTGAAACAACACCTGCAAGTTCTGCTGATGTAGTAGCTGCGAATTGGTCTAGTCCATTTGATGTCAGAGCATCTCCGGCACCTTTGGCATTAAGTTGAGTCTGGATATTTGAAGAAGCTCCTTTTACATATGTAAGCTCTGTAAGAGATGGATATGTGGCAACCGCAGCAGATACAAGGTTCTTAGAAGCGTCTGTGATAAGCATCTCTGAGGCTGTAAGAGAGGGTACAAGCACCACGTTAGTGTCGCTAATGGTTACTCCTGAGTTTTGGAGTAGCTTACCAGTTGTTGAATCAAACCGCGCTACAGCATTGTCTGTAGAAGAAGCTGGTCCCACAACGTCTCCAGAACCTCCTGGAAGGTCTACAAGAAGTCTGTGAGTGGTCGGATCTGCCCAGATCACAACCGGTGTTATTCCATCGGAACTCGATGTTCCTAAAAGTGTTGGTATCCTATTTTCATCACGCGGAGCTTGAGCCATTTTTATTAATTACTATCTACTAAAAAATTACCACTTGAATCTGCATATATTACTACTGGAGTTACGCCATCTGATTCTGATACTGCCATGCATACTGGGATCCTATTATCATCACGCACTGCATTCGTAGGACCGTTATCAGATCCAGTTGTACCATCATCAACCATGAGCGTGTTGTCTGCAGCAACAGCTAGGATGTTTATGGGTGTTGATCCATCGCTGTTTAACGTCCCTTGGAGTGTTGTTACGTAATTCTGATCTCTTTTTGCTTCCATATTATTTCTTTAATCGAGCCATTGCCCGTTCTAGGGTTGCACGTTGATCCGATACAACACGCCATTCCTGACCTAATCTATCACGCTCAACACTAAGTGCATTGCGCTCATTATTTAAAGCAATTTCCTTCTGCTTTAGATTGTATTCTTCCGTATCAAGATGCTGTGTACGTTTTGAATAGTCCTCATCGTATGTTTGTTTCTGAGAGATGAATTGTTCTTTATCAATTTTCAATTCAGCTTCTTTGAGTATAACATCTTTTGAACGTTCATCTAGGGTGTTTGTCAACAATGTGTTATTAACTTTTTCCTTAGAAACAGCTAGTGCCTCTGCCTTATCAGCCTCCCTTTCAACACTGTGATTTAGGATATTTATATCCAACTGTTCTTCTTTCTTCTTATTAGATTGCAACACATTCTCAGCCTCACTGTAAAGAGCGTCTACAGGCTTCATTGCTTCCTCCTTCTTTGTTTCAAGCTCTATAACAGTGCTCATCAACTCGGTACGTTTACTTTCTATGTCTTTAGCAAATGCAAAGAAGTCATCTGTAATTTTTTGCGTCTCCGCTGATAGCTCACTCTTTGTATCGTTAAAGCTCTTACGAATCTCCTCAGTTGCACCTTGAACTTTCTTAGCAAGAGATATCTCACGGCCCATCTGACCACGTTTTACATCTTGTATGTCTTTTTTACCAAGGAGTTTCATAAACCTTTATCATCCGCCAAGTTCTGTTACTACAACCTTTGGTGTTGTACCTGCTATTGAAATAGCACCTGTAAATACCGTTGATCCTTCATGTCCCATAGAACCTCCTAGTCCATCACTATCTCCTGACCCTCCTTTGAGGATTGCATGGAAGACAGTTGTTGATGCTGTTCCTCCAAAGTTTACAAAGATGGGGTTAGTACCAACATTCTGGATACTCCAAGAGTACCGGTCTTCATTTGCCTCTAATACCACCCCTGCTGATGTAACAATGGCCGGTACATTTACTCCTTGGGTAGAATTTGATGCTTTCATATATTATTTTCCTTCAAATTCTGCTAAATCTTTACTATCTTCCTTTACCTCTTCCTTTACCTCTTCCTTTACCTCTTCCTTTACCTCTTCCTTAGCATTCTTATTCAATAATGCTTGTGCAAGCTTTGTATCGTTTTCTGCCTCGATTGTGTCTCCAAGTCCAAGGGCTTTCTTCATCTCGTTTTCAATTACAAGCTTACCAAGCACCTCAGTTCCTGCTTTGTTAAGCTCTCGTACTGCGAGATGTTTTGCGAAGTGAAGCGCAAGACCTGCTTCAAGCATCATTGATTGTGATGCAGGGAAATCATAGTCAACTCCGTCCCACTTGTGGCTGAAGTCTTCGTTTGAATAATTTGTGAATGTTTTAGCTGTAGCCATAAAAAATGTCTTAATTAAGTAATGTGGTTTCTGCCCACATCCCAACCCCTAGAGGGGATTGAGTGTAGGCGTAAACCTAGTCGATTGTTAGGAATACAGGGTTGAACTCTGTTGCAACTCCTGCTGCCAATGCGTACCCGATTGGTGAAAGGATTCCATCTCCTAGCTCGTAGGCACCGGCTGTGGTGTCTGAAGCTGAACATGCAAGTCCGATACCAGTTGTTGCAGCACAAAGTGCTGAAACTGGTCCGCGAGTCTGGATCCAACCGTATGATCCTGCAGTAATATCCTTGATAGCAACTCCAACAGGTACTCCTGCTTCTGTTGCTGCGTGGATTACTACTCCTCCATACTGGTTAGCTACAAGAGATACCTGCGAACTAGTCGTAAGTGCCTCCTGAATAGTTTCATCAGCGTTAAGCGTAAGTACAAGTGTTGCACCTGAGCCTGCTGCTGGATGAGACTTGATTCCATAAGTGAAACCTTGTCCATCAGCATCGTTGATTGCCATAACTCCGTTTGCGTATTGATTAGCTGTTGCTGCTGTTGCTCCAAGAGTAACAGTAACTTGGCTTGCTCCTGCAGCTGCGGCTGCAGCTACAGTAATGTTAGTGTGGTTAGCCACTGATGCAGGTCCGTCGAAGACGCTCCCTGCTACAAGTGCCACTGCTCCCGCTTTTACGTATCGCCATGCTCGTCCGTCTGAGCTAGATGCCTTAGCACCTAGGTCAGCGTTCTGCACAGTATCTTCGCTGAACAATCCCTGAGGGAATGACTGCGGCTGTGAAGTGATTCGTGCCATAAATTAAATTAGTTTAGTTATTAAGTCTACTGTGATGCCCAAATACCTGATTGAGCAACTGTGTACCAAGTGTCTACACCATCTGACACAAGTGTTAGATAGTCATTTAGTACGTTAGAAGCTGCGGTATTCTTGATCCCTGTTCCTCCTGCCGGTGCAACTGATGCACCTGCGTTGTTTGCTGCTTTAGTGATGATATTCTCTGATCCTGCTGGATCAATTAATATCTCACCTCCTGCGTTTCCACAAATGAATGTGAAAGATAGTCCAGATGTCGCTGCTGACGGTAATACAAATGTCTGAGTTGCAGACGCTTTTGTAGCAATCATAGTCGTTCCTGACTCTGCTGCTGTCAAAGTATCTCCTGTTCCAGTTAGTTGAATTTCCGCAGGTCGCTTAATTCCGGCTGTTGCTCCAGTGAAGGATACGGCTCCTGACATAGCTACGGCTCCTGTGAAGGATACGGCTCCTGACATAGCTACGGCTCCTGTGAAGGATACGTCCTTAGCTGTGTTTAGTCCGTCCTCTAGAACTGGTGGTAGGTAGCTTTCTATTAGTCTTCCCATAATGAATTTTCTACTAGCTAGTAATTAGACTGACGATATCCCAGTCAACTTCCCGTGTCGCTTAGGGTTTGAGCTCCATAGCTCTCCTCCTAGGTAAATATGACCAACGATTGAAGCCTGGTTAGTAGGCTTAATCCAATTACTCCATGAGAATCCAAGACCCTTCACGTTTGTGTAATCGTTACCCTGTATATCAGTCATTGAGAAACTAACTGGCTCAGTCAGAGCTACTGGAAGAGCTCGCCACTCCATAAAGTCTTCGTTGATGAAGTATAGAGTCTGCGCTGTTGCTTTCTCGTCAGCTACGATAGGGAAGTTCTTGTAGAACAATCCTGTGAATCCAGTACCACCAATCATCTCTCCTCCCTTTCGCATCATAGGAACATCCTTAGCGATACGCTCTTGAGGCTGTAGAAGTTGTTCGTATAGGTTGAATACTGTCTGGTCACACAGACCAAGTGTTGGCTTAACTGATCCTGATGCAATGTCTGAATACAGAGTTGCCATCTTAAGAAGAGTTAGAGTTCCACCTGAAGCTGTAACTGTTGACTTAAGTGTCGGGAAAGTAGTTCGTGACAGTCCACCATATGTAGCTGCATTTGTACCATCGTCAACGATTGCCTCTAGTCCTAGGAAGTCCTTACCTCCGTTACCAGTACCTATTCCGTAGAAGAGAGTACCAATGTCGTCTGCCATGTCCTCTGCTGAAGATTCCATTTCGAGAGCCATAAGGTCAAGAACTCGGCTTGCGTCTGCCTTGTTCTTTGAAATCTCATCAAGTGGAAGTACCACAGGGATTTCGTAGAACTTTGCATCGAACTCAAGGTTTCGTCGTGTATCAACTGCTGATGTTGAGAATGTATCGAATCCTGAGAAAGAACCTCCAAGAGTATTCTTCTCAATTTTCACTGCCTTTCGAATCTTCTCGCCTTGCCATCGCTGTGCGTTGGCAAGCATTCGAGTAGCAAATACGTTTGAGCCCAAAATTGTATCAACTACTTTAGGAAGCAGTTTTGTATTTGTTGTTGTACTTACTCTATTAGCCATAAATTATATTATTCTTGTACAAGAGAGCTGAAACTCCTAGAACGAAGATTGTTTGATGTCGGCGCAACAGTTTTTACTTCACTTCCTTTATTGTTTGAGTCAGTTTTAGCTGCGACTTCCTTATTTACGGTAGCCTTTGGCTGTACCTGCTTTTCTTGGAGCTTATATATCTGTAACGCTTTAGAGAATGAAATATTCCCTTGATCATCAGTAGGTTGCATATCTAGTGCCACCTTCATCAACTTGTTCTTATCGAACTGCTCTCCTGAGTCAACCAAGCTCTGTAGTTCAGAGTCCACCCAGGTGTTCCATTGTGCTACCTCCTCATCCTTTTGTGCAGCCTTTGAAATCTGTGCTTTCTCTACACCTTCACGAATCCGAGTCTCCATGTCAGCCATCTGCTTTATTTGCAGGTTATAGGCATTTCGTGCAGCATCATCGTCTCCATAAAGTGCAACCCATTCTGAAGGAAGATCCTCCATAGGTTTTACTGCGGTTGCTTGATTGGTTGTTAATGTGTTAACAGATGCTGTAAGAGTTTCGAACTCCGTTTTAAGTCGGGCGTTCTCTTCTTGTAGTTTCTGCCAACGTGGATGTTTATGAAACGGTACTGATTCTTCTCCAGGAGTATTGTGAGACTCATCCTTTGCCTCAACTTCCCCCTCCTGTGATGGGTCTTTGTCCGTCTGTTCCTTTTCTGCAGGCGACTCAGCAGGCGATTCCACCTGTTCATCGGGTTCTTCCAGGAGTGCATCGAGTGCATCTTTAGGTGCTTCGAGTGCTTCTTCTAAACTCATTCCCTCCTGTTCGATGTCCGCCAGAATGTCTTCTTCTTTCATAAGTATATATTACGCAGGTTTTTAAGCAAAACCGAGAAAGCTATTATTAAGTAATGTCTTTGATGTCTGTAACCTCGAACTCTCCTTCTATTGCACCATCTGTCATTTCTCGTGCGGCCAGTTGTGTTACCTCTACTTCTACTTTGTACTTCCCTCCGATCTTCCACTTCTTTACCTCGGGGAGATCATTGCTATCTACAGTGAGCCTGTTCTCAACCTCAAATATCTTGGGAACATTTCGCTCGATTGCCTCTACTTGTAATTCTTTATTTGCCATTGTGATATTTATTATTGTAGTGGTACCGAGCTTAGTAAGTCACCGCTTTGTTGCTCTGCCCCTCCTTGAACAGCTGCTCCAGGCTGTTGCTGAGATACCTCAGGGAACAATCCTTGAGGGTTCGTCTGAAACTCAACAAGCTTCTTAACTGTTTCCCTAGGATTAGGGTCATCAAGTCGCTCATGCAGTGTAATAGGGTCAATAGCTCCTGCTGCAAACAGGTCAATAGCTTGGTTTGCAACAGTAAGTGGGTCTTTGGGAATCATTGAGCCCTCCTTTACAGAGACAGTAAGCTTCCTATTTAGGTCAGTATTACGTATCTGTACTGTCTCAAACGTATTCTCGCTACCAATGATTGATGCAATATGTGGCTCGTCGTAGTACACGTACATCATCTGTACCATGTAGTTGTACACGGTATCAGAGAACTGTTCTAGGTACTCAGCTACACCGCCACCAATACGTGATTGGTCTTGCTGCCCTATGATTATTTTCCCACGTACAGTTTTTTCCTCTGCTGTACCTGCTGGTGTTGAACCTGCAGTACCAAATATCCCTCGTAGTTCATTACGTCCGTCTTGCAAACTGTTGAATACATCAGCAGGAAGTCCAGGTTGTTTCATTGGCGATACTGCCTCTTGTACGCTTCCTTGAGGAATCCATACACCGCGTCCTTCCCTGAATGCTCGGATTACAGAAGCTGATTGCTCCTGAGTAATACCTGATAGCTCTCCTGAGATAGCCCAGCCTCCATTCATTCCATCAACGTTTTCATCAATCTGACGATACCTTTTAGTAATCAAGTCTTGGTTACCAAGGTTCTGCTCGATAAGGCTCGTATCGTCATTCGGATGAAGCCCAAGGTTGAATACTGAGAGGAACACGTAGGGAAACTCTGGGTTCTTAAAGTGGTTAGCAGCTGTAAAGCTTTCTACAGTTTCTGCACCGAACTCATCAGTCTTAACCTCCTCTCTTCCTTCGTAATTAAAGTGAGGATTAAGAGCCTTGCCCAGTACCTCATCTCGGAGTGTCCAAAATAGAAGTCTTCCTCCCTCAGCCCACCATTCAATGTACTGAAGCTCTGTGCCCATCTGCTTATTAACAAAGCCCTCAATGAAGTCTTTCTTCTCTGGGAACTTAACAGCGAGATCTTCTGCGTTATCCTTCTTGTATTCTCCAAGGTATCTTCCTGTGTACTTTCCGTTTTCTGAAATAGTAGCGTTAGGGTCCATGATTAGTTTTTGTGGGCGTAATGATGTAAGTGATATCTCATCATTCTCTATGTCCCAACCAATCTTCTGTACTCCTAGATAGTACAGCGCCCAGTTACGTACAACTGTCTTTAACTTTAGTTTGAAATTAAGAATGTCCGAAAGATGAAGAAGCATCTTACGAACATTGTCGGCAAGCAAATTACCCTCCTTTGTATTATCAGATGATAGTACAGGCTCAGGGCTCTTACGTGTGGCTTGTGGCAGAAACGTTTCTAGTGCCTCAAAGATAATGTTATCTGTAAGAGGGTGTGCAAAAGCTAAGTCCCCCATATTAGTAAGGAAATCTTGCCCCTGCTTTCCTAGCCAGTAATTCTCAGCATCATCCTGCTTAGGACGTAGCTTTGTAACGTGTGGCTCCCAGTTCTTTATCCACCGCTGCTTCTGAATGATAAGGTCATCATCACTTGTTTGTACATTAAGAATTGGTGATGGACTTGAAACAACTCCCTCTGCTATTTCTAGCTTCGCAGGGTCCACTTTGTTGATGTCTTCCCCAAGTGTGAGGAAACCTAAAAATTTGTCTATTGTCGACATAGAAATATTTAGTTTGATTATAGTACTAATATACCGTCTTGTAAAACGAGGGTGTGTATAACTTTAGAATGCTCTTTCATTAGACATCTGTACTTTGTTAATCTGCTTGCGGATTACTGTAGGTATTTCTACGGTATTATCTGGAGATATCTCTGCGCCCGTTGAAGCGAACGAAGTATCACCTCCAATGATGGCACCCTCTCCCATTCCGAATCTATTCATACCAATTCTGAAATAGTTGTAGGCGTGAACCCAGTGATCGTCACCACTGCGTTCCCACTTCCGTTCCATAATACCAAGATTGTTCTCTGCTTGTATCCTATAGATATTGTTCCAGTGAAGCCAAAAGTCGTACCAATCATCTTCAGTTCCTTGCAGTGGCATTCGTCCGTCCATAAACTCGTCCAGGGATAGTTGAATCATACGGTTACGGTCTGCAGTAACATTACCTTCTTCTTTGCCAGTCCCCCAGCGTACTAACTGCATTGTCTTGCGGTCAACCGAGTAGTGACATAGGAAGACACGTCCAGGGAATTGCTCCCGAATCTCTCGTGGTTTAACAAGATCACCTCCTGCATCAAATACAATGACAGCCTTGGGCCATCTATGCATAAAGCCTATGACATCATCATAGCCTTCTGATTTCCCGTAGTAGAACAATCCTTTCTTGTTACCAACTACGTAGTACTGGGTTAACCCTGTATCACACCCGATTACAATACGCCCCTGCTGATCGTTGATAACATCAGTAACATTCTTCGTAATCATCTCGTACATTGGTTTGTTACCACTACCAACGTAGGGAAGTCCTGCCACTTTATTCATAAAATACTCCGGGGACTTCTCGTTGTGATACTCAATGATTTCCCTAGCAGTAACCCAAGGACATATCCAAAGAGGTATCCAAAAGCCTGCCATTTTCTTGTTCTTATATTTTTGTACCCATCTTCCTTGCCTGCGTGTTTCTTTATCTAAATGACCATTGCAGTATTTGCACATATACTCCTGGGCTTCCATGTCGAAAGACCCTGGGTATGACATGTATTGCTCTTCATCACAATGTGGACATTTGATGAACCAATGACGTTGGTCCGACTTCTCCCAATGTTTACTCACTCCATTACCTGGGACTGATGGGTGAGAGAAATACCAACGTGTCTTCTTCTCTGAAGCCTGCAGTCGTGTTTCATATTGTTCGATAACTTTTTGGTCAGACGCATCTACCTCATCGTATGCATTGAGGGATGACGATACCATCATCGCAGCCTTGCTGGTAAATGTTCCACGGTAGAAGATAATATTATCTCCAACAGTCTTCTGCTCTACGGTGTCATGCTCTTTAACCCACTCTCCAAGTATTGGATTCTGAGCAATGATTCTGTTTACTTTACCTCCTGCAAAATCTTTAACATCAGACATTGTGGGTAACGTATAGATGAGGTCACGCTTCCTATTGTGAGCAACCCAAAAGGTAGCAAGTATGGCTGCGGTAGAGAAACCAATCTGGGCTGCTTTGTAAACCACTACATCAAGTTCTGTTTTAGCAAGCACTTGCAGTGGCTCATACATAAACAGGTGTGACTTGAATGAATACGGCGAACCGTTCTCGGTCTTAATGCCGTGCTTTGTTATCCATCTGATTATCGAATAGTTTTCAAGAGCCATTCCTATACTATGTTTACATTCTCAACCCACACTTCTCCATAACTATTTGTCAAGTAATCTCATAAAGTATTCCTCAACTCTTCCTCGTACTTATCTGCTAGTTCCTGTGCCTCTACACTTTCTGAGCTAATGTTTACATTCAGTGCAACTTTCTTTTCAGGCGCGTAGCCTCCTCGTACTTTGAATACTTGGTCAGTTGCTTTGAGACGATCGCCGTCCTTTGCGTCACCGTTGTTCATGATCTCACTCACAACACTTTGAGCTGCCTCGAGGGTAAACCCTAGAATTTCTAGTTCTTGTTTCACTCCTTCAGCCTCAAGAACACGTTTGGGAGTCTTTGCTACTCCTTTACCATAACCAGCACTTTCCAGCATTTCAGCACTATCTAAAGGCTTGTCAAGTTTAGTGTTTTCAACTATAAGCTTAGCTACTTTCTTTTGTTTTGCTGTTGCCATTACTCTGTTGATGGTTGCCATTCATAATTAGGCTCACCATATACTTTCTTAAATAATCTTGCAGTGCGACCGTTAGGCTGCAAGAAGTCTCTCTTGTGTTCCGCTAGATATGCTTTGTTATTTATTGTACCAGCTACACTCTTCCTTGTAACATTTCTATGCGCGCATAGATTACATCTCTCGACAATTCCAGAGTTTGTTCCTTTTGTTGCGGTGTAATCGTGCAGGCAGTCCATGTTATTTCTTAAGCTTCTCTATTCCAACAATCTCTTTCTCCAAGATGAAGTGTAATACTTCTCCACCAGTGTTCAACTCAATTGGCGAATGGTTTTGGAATACCAGTGTGTCCCCTACTGAGATGCTTTCGATTGCTCCAGCGTTAATCACCGTTGCTTGTTCGTAGTTCTTCTCATCAACATCTCCTTGGGTACTTAGTTGTACAAGTATGTGTCCATTTAGTGGTGTGATATCCATATTATTTCTTTTCAATAATACTTACATCAACGAGTTTCATAGTAGGCACGTTAGATGCCTGGATGCCAATCTTTACAGACAGCCCCACTTTGTTCTGCACAATGTTAAAGATTTCCCCTCGCTTCTCTGGGCTGATGTCCTTGCCGAATGAATCTATAAATGCTTTTAGTGCTTCATCAAACTCTTTCTCTGCTTTGTTTAGTTTAGCCATGTTGTTTCGTTTTCAATTATTTTGTTAATCTTCTCCTCCTCTGTTTCAGTATCAATAACGTGTCCTTTTTGTTTTGATTGAAACAGCTTCTTCTCTACGACTATCTCCTTATATTCTTTGTTGAGTGATAGCACGATGAGTATACCTACTAATAGACCCACTATGACGCCTAATATAAACCAAATCATTTGGCTTTGCGTCTTTTAGCTTCAACCATCTTCATTGCTCGTGCTTGTTTTTCCTCCTTGGTCTTACCTGCCCATCCTAATGTTGCAGAATGGGAACCACGGCGACTTCTTTCTTCTTTAGATATACCGGCCCAGTATTTCTTCTTGGCCTCTGATTCTTTTGTACTCATACGGTATATACTAGCACGTACATATGTGTATGCATATAGATATACACAAACACTCTTGTTTTCTTACTTGCATACGTTATACTATGCAAGTACTAATAAATAAATAATATGAATACAGAAATTAAAGTTATTGAAAAAGAGATTGTACCCGTAGCCAAGAGTATCGAGGCAATAGTTATCATAAACAAGGAAGACATGGTGCAGGCTACTACTCTGCTATCAAACATCAACAGGTATGGTGACATGGTGCAGATAGAAAAGGACAAAATAGTGAAGCCTGCATTCGAGGCACTCAAGGCAGCACGGGCACACTTTAAACCTGCTGAGGATAAAGTGAGTGATGCGGTAACAGTAATCAAAGATAAGATGACCTCATACCAACTGGAAGTCGAAGCAGCAGCCAAGATTGCAGAGGAGAAGATATCCAACAGAGTCAAGGCAGGTAAAGGAAATCTATCCTTGGAAACAGCCGTAACTAAAATCAATCAAATAGATCACGCAGAAGTCAAAGTTGCAACCGAAGCGGGATCTGTGCAATTCATCAGCGTTAAGAAGTTCGAGGTGGTAAACCTATCAGAGCTTCCTGTGGAATATATCCTACCGAATGAGGTGGCAATCCGCCAAGCAATGAAAGACGGCAAGGAGCTTCCTGGAGTGAGGTACTACGAGGATAAACAGGTTAGAAACAGTAGGTAGTCAGTGGTACTGAAAACCCCCGAAAGGGGGTTTTTTCGTTGCCTAACCTACCTAACCTGCCCAACCCCCCGTTAGGCAGCCAGTCGTGGCTAAGCTCGGCGCTCTTTCTTATATTTACCTAACCTACCTAACCTATTTTGTATAAAGTATATAAGAGAAGTCACATGGAAAGTCACATAATGTGACTTTTATATCATCTAAGAGCTATATATAGGCGATAGGTTAGCCAAGTTAGGCAATTGGCTCTGTAGAGCCACATAGGTTAGGCAAATGGTTAGGCAAACGTTAGGCATTACCCAACCTTTTACCCTAAAAAGTCACATAAAAGTCACATAAAAAAGTCACATGAAATCTAAAAAAAAGTCACAAAGTCACATTATCCACACGTAAAATAGATAAAAAGTCACATAAGGGTGTATACTTGCATATACGTCATAAAATTATTAAAAACATGCAAAACCTAAATTATCAAAAAGCATTACAGTACCTTTCAACAGGATATTCAATCATTCCACTACGAAGAAATAAGACACCATTACTAAAAGAAAATAAAGTATACCAGCGTGACCGACTGCCTACTGATGAGGAAGTTGAGGACTGGTTTCTTGACAAAGTACCAGAGGTAAACATTGGAATATGCACTGGTAAGATCTCAGGCATAACGGTTGTTGATATAGATGTAGGAGGAGGTGTAACAACATCCCTAGATACATTCCCTCCAACATATACTGTAGAAACTCCAACAGGAGGTTTCCACCTGTACTATAAATACAATAAAGATATTAAACAAACAGCAAATACTTTCCCGCAATTTCCCCACGTAGATATCCGCAACGACGGGGGGTATGTGGTAGCACCCCCTTCTGTATGTGATTACCAGAAGAATAAGCAGAGGATCACTGGGCCATACAAGGTGATTAAAAAGCTTCCTATAATCGACTTCCCTATAGATTTATTCCAGGTGAAGAAATCTTCTAATGTGCAAATACCCAGCACCGCAGAAGTACTTGCGAATATGGATGTGATGGTTGATGGCGATGGTCGCAATGTGACCCTAACAAAAGTTGCAGGGAAGATACTACAACTTGGTACAGATGATGGTGTATCACTTTCAATTCTATACGCAGCGAACAAACAATTTAAAGACCCACTCCCCCCAGGTGAAGTTGATACGATATTCAATTCAATATCAGCACGAGAGAAAACAAAAAACGAAGGTCCTAAAATTGAACTGATTAGAAATCATAAAGATGTACCCATAGCAAATGAGGAAAATGTGTACCGTATTATGAAAGCGGACAAAAACCTAGCAAAAGAGTTTCGATATAACACATTCAGTGGAATCATAGAGACATCATACGGGAACAAAGCAGATGGGTTCGTTCCATTCCAACGTGAACACATTACATCTGTGCGTATGTACCTACAGCGTACATACAGCTTCCTACAGACAATAGGACACGGGCCTGTAGAGGACTCAATGATGACCTTGGCACACGAACTTGAAGTATCTCCGCCGGCGGAGTACATACGGTCTATAGAGTGGGACAAAAAATCTCGCCTGGATACGTGGCTTTCTTCTGTATACCACGTAGAGGACAACGAGTACCACCAGAAGGTTGGAAGCAACTGGATGAAGGGACTTGTTAAGCGACTTATAGAACCCGGGTGTAAATTCGATTATGTAATCGTATTCGAGGGAGAACAAGGTACTAAGAAATCAACCTCGCTTGCGATACTGGGGGGGTCTTGGCATGTTGAAACAGTATTCGCGCCAGATAATAAAGATTTCTTTATGCTGTTATCTGGTAATGCAATCGTAGAGTTCTCCGAAGGAGAAACCCTTTCACGTACTGAAAGCAAGAGGCTTAAAGCTGTTATCACAATGACAAATGATAAATATCGTATGCCATACGACCGCAGTACAAAAGAGTTCCCACGGCAGTGCGTGTTTGCAATGACAACAAACCAAGATCAGTATCTAAAGGATGAGACGGGGAACAGGAGGTGGCTACCCGTGAAGTGTATCGGCGTGGCGGATGTCGAGTGGTTGAAAGAGAACCGTGACCAGCTTTTTTCTGAAGCATATCACCGCGTAATTACTCTAAAAGAAACCACATGGGAGTTCCCCGAAGAGGAAACACGAAGACAACAGGAATTACGTCAGACAGATGACCCACGATTCGACCTTATATATTCTTGGTATCACACAAAGCTTAGTCAGGCAGAGCGCGATGATGGGGTGACAACACGTATGGCATTTGTGCAGGCAGTTTGTGAAGGAGTGTCTTTTGGTAGAGAAATGAAAAAGGTAGATGAAATGGTTATCTCCTCTATCCTAAAAGACGGATTACACCTTGATAAAAAACGAGAAATGATAGGTGGAGATAGGTCGTATAAATACTACCCTGGAGAGCAAACTGAAAGTATAGAGCTTAGTATTGAGCAACAAGCAGATGTAGAAGTTGATAAATTATTCGAACCAAAAATGAAAGTATGAGATACGATACAAAAGCAGAACTCTGCGACAAAGCCTATGCTGCTATTTCCAATGGGCCTATACGCAAG
>Ga0222691_1000453_pt1 | contig 14405 bp, 15 predicted proteins | sample AntAcemetage1237_FD_179839 | JGI IMG/M metagenome (GOLD analysis project Ga0222691, IMG submission 179839) | Saline water microbial communities from Ace Lake, Antarctica - #1237 | ecosystem: Environmental > Aquatic > Non-marine Saline and Alkaline > Saline | place: Antarctica: Ace Lake... | reverse complement strand
CACCAGTCTCGTACTGCTGAGATCGGATCTGTTGAACCTGAGCCACACCAGCCGCGAGAGCCGCTGCTGCTGCTATCGGAGCCACGAGCCAACCAATCGCTGGAATCGTTGCAGCGGAGGCATAGGCAGCCCCGGCAGATCGGTAGGCATCGATCAATGCTGACGCAATCGCGAACGCCTTGTAAGCCGCGAAGCCCTTCTTGCCAAAAGCCTTCGCGACTGTGGCCAAGTCGCCGAACATATTACTTGTAGCCGCAAGCTGCGCGTCTCTGAGTGCCTTCTTCTTGGCCTCAAGTTCCAACGCATCCTGGTATTCTTTTTCCTGAGCTGCGACAATGGCCGCGTCTCTCTGCTCAAGATATAAAGCCTGCGCGTCCAACTTCAATTGGTCCGCCTCTTCGTTTGTGACCTGAAGCGAATCGATCCTGTCCAGTTGAGCCTGGTAGGCGATTTGTTCCCGCTGCTCTGCTTCTGCGACGTGACCGTACCTTGCCGCAAGAAGCATTTGGAGCTCGTTGTTAATCTTGGACCGGAACGTCGTGAAGTCTGCCGACGCCCTATTGAGTGCATCTGATTCGGCGTCTGGATTTATCAACGTTGATCCATCCGCACCGCCTTCAGTGCCAGCATCTCCCGTGGCTCCCGCTGGCGTCTGCGGAGTCGAAGAGAACCGGTTCATTATCCGCTCCCATGCCGCATCAGCCTTATTGACGATTTCACCAAGAACCTTGTTCCAACTCTTGCGCGTGTTTTCGGATGCGTCTTCGATCAGACCGTTGATAGTGCTGCCCGCTTCGACGAGTCGTGTTTTCGCCTCTCCTGCAACTTCGGTGAACGCTTCCCCAAAAGATGTTTTTATCAGCCCGGCTGCCGCCATGAAGTTACCAGAAACAGCAAGCGATAAAGCTGCCATCAAAGTTTTCACATCTGCGGTCATCGCGCCGAATGCTCTCGATAGCAATCCAACTTCATCGATGCCAAGTCTGACTATCTCAGTTAGTACTTTTCCGAAAGCTATAGTGACCGTGATAATGCTTTCAACCATCGTCACTGCCAGCTTTATAGATGTCACCAATCCAAGAAACAGGGTATCGATCACCGATATGATTCCCTTGATCTTGTCAGTAATCCCCTCGAAATCCTGACTCATTTTATTGATGCTTTCGGTAGCGGACTGGACCATTCCGCGCATCGCCTCGGTTAAACCACCCTCCCCGCCGATCCCCAATGTCACCTCAGTAACCGCCGAAACTAGAAGCCTGAAATCCCCCGTGAGAGTGTCCAGCTTTGTGTCCGCCATTTCCTCCGCTGAACCTTGGGCATCCTCAAGGGACGTGATCAATTCATGAAGCACGTCGACTTGGCCTGAAATAATTTCGGCTCCTGCCGCTTCCCGTGCCTGAAATATGACTGCTGCATCCGTAGCACTTAGATGGGCCGATGCGAGGTTATCGACCGCCTGCTTAAAGCCTACGATCTCCGGGTTTATGTCCCGAACAGTGACTCCGTACTGCTTGAGAACATCTGACGCTTCCGGGGTAATGTTCGAGAGCGCACGGAGAACTTGTCGCAATGCGGTTCCTGATTCTGCGGCGGTGATATTGTTCCGGGCGAGCAAAGTGATAACCGCCGTTGTCTCCTCGATTGAAAGACCGAATTGTTTCGCCGTGGGAGCCGCTTTCTTCATCGACTCGGAAATATCAAAAACGTTCTGGTTGGCACTCTTCGCCGCTTTCGCTAAAAGATCAGTCACTCGAGTGACTTCCGTCACTGGTAGCTGGAAGCCGTTCAGAACACCAAGAGTCGCCTTGGATGCCGTCTCCATGTCTGTAGCTCCGGCGGACGCAAGAAACAGATTGGCTCCTACTTCTTCGAGAATTTGGGAAACGGATCGGCCAGCTTTTGCCAGCGTGTCCATGCCCTCCGCAACCTCATTCGCGTTAAAAACTGTATCGCGCCCAAGCTCCCTAGCCTTCTTCTTAAGAAGATCCATCTCGACGCCAGTGGCCGAAGCGTTCGCTTTCACCGAAGCCATAGCGGTATCGAAGCTGGCTATAGTAGTGACCGCTGCGCGTATAGCGTGGATGCCTGCAAAGCCAGCGATAAACCCTTTCATGCTGGAACCCGCCAGTCCGAAACTGCCCGAAAGTCCGTTTACTTTTGCGCGGAGTACTGAAACCTCTTTACCGAAGACACTCAATGCCGCTTGAGCTTTTGCGGTTACGGCTCTGAATTCGATGATTACGGAAGAGCGTATCGACATATAGGAATTACTACCTTATTTTCCCCTGTTCACGCAATGCCCGTCTTCGAGCGTTCTTACTGGCTATATCGGTGAACAAATGAAGTTGCCGGAGTGTCATGTCTTTACACTCCGACAACGAATAGCCCTCATCCCTCACCAAGTAAGCTATTACTCTTCCGATTTGGTCGCCTTCCCGAACAGGTCGCCCAGGATCTTTCCTAGTTTTTTTTTGCTCGCAATGAGCTCTGGAGTGAAATTTAGCTGAACCGCTGCGGATATGATATTGTCACAATCCACCTGGCCTAGTTGTTCGATCCAATCCCTTTTTCGCTTGGTAGACTTCTCGATCATGAAGATAGCAATATCTTCGATGTTCCCGATCAGTCTCTCGGCGTTCTTTACCAACGCGTCGAAATCTAGATTCCCTTCCACGTCACCTGTCATGTCGGAAACATTTTTGGAAATCAGTTTGTACAGACGAATCGCATCAAATGCTCTGAGTTCCGAAACTTCAACAGCTTCCCCGGATGCCTTTACTCTGACGACTGGTATTGTTTCCCCGCCTACGGTGATCTCTATCACCGGGTCGATTATATCGATCGATTTATCTTCTTTTCCCACAATGATTCCTTTTGGTTATTGATTAAGAAGCGGCACCGGCGGTCAACGTAGTGGCCTCGTTACGCTTCACGACAACTGGTTTCGCAGTGAACAGAAGTCGAAGTGTGAATGTTGCGAACTCTCCCGACTGTTCAGGGAATGCGGTGAGTTGAAGGTTTGCAAGCCCGGTCGACACGCGAAGGGGTTCATCTGAACTCTGATTGAACTCTTCAAGTTCAGCAGTCGCCCGGAACAACGGAGAATTGCCACCGGTCCATGTCTGCAATCCTCGGTCGGCGACATCATAGGTCAAGTCAACATCGTCCGTATCAAGGATGGTACCCGCAGTGTCAGCACCAAGGATAGTGATCCGACCAGTATCGAGATTGACCGTGTAGTCAGTACCGAGGGTTTTCGTGACGGCGGACACCTCGACAACCAACGAAGAGATTGCTCGCTTCGACAACTTGTAGGATCGCTCGCGAGTCACCGATGTAAGTGTCTCGGTAAAGGACGAAGCGGATGCCTGATTGGCTTCCGTGATCCCATTGGCGAGCGCCATCAGCTTGTTCATGTACTCGGCGTTCTCGTCGAGCGTGAATTCATATGCGAAACTGACAGTGTCCATCTGCTCATCGTTGACTCGTCTAAATCCTGACTCAGCGACCATTCGTGTACGAAGCTCGCGAGCCTGTACGTTTGAATAGTCATTGATATTTCCGATGTCAATTTGACCGGTCTCGCCAAGCGGCGTGATCCACAACCTTGCGGTTAATTTCTCGTGGGCTTCGTAATTTCCAACTTCGACTTTATTGCTCATGTTTTGTGGGGGTTAGAGGTTTTTGGGTAAAGGCGGTTTTTCCTCTACGGGTTCTTGGTTGCGGGGGCTTGGGATTTGGAACGTTGGAACTTACAATCGACGAGTTTTCTTTAATGACCTCTATTTGAGTCCTGAGCTTTTCTAACTCTGGAGCCCCTGAATCAAGAATCGCCTTCTTCCTGTTGATCAAAAATTCTGCAGTACCTGGCCCTACCATTATCTTTGAACCTGGAATGTGTTGATGACCATCAACCATGTGGTGGCCCAAAAGTTTTACGATCACTTTATTCATTGCGATAGTGAGTAATCCAGCCCTTCCCTGAGTGCTACAACAATAGGGCGGGCATCGTTAATATTACCGATTTCAAATTGATTCTGTAGCCGTCTGATCACGATCCTTGCGGCCAGAATGTATGCCTGACTTTCCGGGGTGTTCAGGTCTTCGAGGTGAAGGCTTTCGACGATGTCTACGACTGCCAAGAGGTCAAGCTCTTCAGCCTTCTCCACTATGGCGAGTGCATCTCGCGCAATGACAATCTCGCTTCTGTATTCAGGCTTGATCGTCAATAGGATACTCACACCTTCCCCGACATCGCGCGCGTCCTGAACCATGGAATCGATGGGGTATTTACCACCAATACACCCAGTCATTGCCAGTGCAAGAATTATTGGGGCGATCAGCTTTGATGTGTTGGAAGGTTTAGGGTTGGCGTTGGTTCTATACTTCTGCCAGATGCTCCAACCAACTCCGACCAGAGTCATGACTGCGCCGGTTATGAGCCCGCTTTGCTGCTCGTCGATTACCCCTTTGAGTCCAATCGCCCCTCCGCCGGTCGTGATTAGATGACGAATAATTCCAGCCAGAGAGCTTTTCAATGCTTCGTTCATGGTTTGTTTGTCCCTCTCTATGACCCAAAAGTCAATTCCTTAGAGAAGATCGTGATGAATATTAAAGTGCCATCGTCCATGTCTAAGGTTTCGTACACCTTTCCATCTATCTTCAAAAACTCAGCACCGCTGTTCTTCGATTTTCGCCGGAGCTGAGTGATCATCTCGTGATGAGCACGAACCGGGTCCATCTGAAGACCTGACGGAGCGTTGTTTAGCTTCTGATTAACCTCAAGCATGACCGCGATAGAAGTGTCGCTGATAGTTGCCGATCCCCGCTGGTCTCTGAGGTCTCCCTCGAACGGAAGCCCAACAACAAAAACAGCCCCACCGCTGATCTTCGTCTCTTCTATCTCATCCTTCTTTGTCCCGTCGTCTTCAATGACAGGTATAGGGAAACTCGCGATGTAAGTGTTGAGGGGAATCTCTGCCGCTATGACGGACTGAAGTGTCCATGGTTTGATATCTGCGCTCATTAGATCATCTTGAAGGCCCTGCCGCCGATAGCGAATGCTTTTCTAGCTGCCTGGTCCTGCTTCCTCTTTATATAAAGTTGAATGTCACTGCGCGTGGCAACTGCGGCCTTTTCAACCGCGTCCCGCATCCCAGGCTCCTGCATTGCCCTCGCGGCATGTCCAGCATGTCCACCTTCATTGGGGTTCCATGTAAATCTTGTGACGTGTTCGTATTGGTTCCTACCAATGGAGACTCCAGCTCTGGCTAGAGTGTGCCCTGTACGGCTGGTTGATCTATCGCTTGTTCCTATGCTTGATGGGAATCTGCTTGAGACTCCCATGAACTTAGTTCCCATTTCCCTGACCGCGATCTCGCGGCGAATGATCTCTTGCTGAATGTTTAGTGTCCGACCTCCAGACCGTCGAGCACCTTTCTTGGCCCGTCTCTCGCCGACCTCTTTCCTTACTGCGCTGCGAATGCGGATACCCCGCCCGCTTCGGAGTCTTTCAAGAACCGACCTCCTGATCTCACCTTTCTTCGGGGCGAGGCTGAATAAATTATTTCGAATCAAGCGAGCAAAATCACCGCCCTTCTTCGACATAACTTCCGGCCATGTCTTATTGGAAAGTATCTTATACTGAAGGACAGCCTTGTTGAGACTGTCTAGGTTGGAGCTGACGATGATCATCGATCAACTGGAAGAGGGTGTACTGACAAGGCACTCTGAGACATAGGTGATATCCGTAGACCTCAGTGCTTTTGTTACCCGGTGAGTGCGACCGTCCGCATTGACGAACCAATCGCCTTCGACCGGCTGTGAAGTTATTGAAGATTTCAGGATCTCGATTACGGACTTGGTTCGGTCCTCATCCTGGCGCCTCCCGTTGACAATCATTACCTTGGGTTCATCCCCGAGGTAATCCACCACCGCTGAAACAGTTACGACGGCAATCCGGTCGTCGGCTGCATGGAATACGCAAGTCTCCCCATCATCGTCCAGGAGGGTAGTGAAACCCGTCAATCGAAGATCGGAAGCCGCACTCATTTTAAGCGTTCGACTTCAGACGATCGGCCATGCTTCCGGGCGGTCGCCCCCGTCGTGTTCGGGGGGCGACCGTCGGAGGCGCGGGGTCTACCATGTCGGGTACCGCTTCAGGTGCGGGAGGTTCCGTTTCTGAAGCTGTTTCCTGTGAAGGGAAAATTGGATCAGGATTCGAAACCGGTGCGGGGTTTCCAATTTCCGCACCGGTCGGGTCTTTACGAAACTTGATGTGCTTCTCTGCTTTCTCGAAATACTGAACATCTTCGTAACCATTGCCGCCCATTCTGACAAGTTGCCGTCGCACCTCACGATGTGAAGAGATTGGGCACTCCGGGCCAAGAATTAACTCGAACCCTGTTTCACCGAATTTACGACCAATGGTTACTGCTGTTTTCATATTTTGATTATGCGGAGCTGGCTGCGTTGCTGATCAATCCAAGGGCTTTTTCGTTTCCACGATCAAAGCCATAGTTGCACTCGACAACCTGCTTGTCGGTGTCGGTGTCTGCATCACCCCAGTAGCGGTACTCGAATGAGATCCCGAGTTCTGGGTCGACGACGACATCGTAATTCAACAGATCATTCATCACGCCCGGTGCGGGGAGGATCGGGGCGGTCGCAACCAACACGGCGGAAGGCAGACAATAGAAGCCCTGCATGTTCTGAGAGTTGGTTGGGATTCGCGGCGAGTAGAACAAGTCAAACCCGACGAGATTACCAGTCGATCCGTCACGCAATGCTGCGGTCGAACCGCTGTTTAGAGCGTGTCGAAGATCGGTGTCCTTCAAGAGTGATGCCTTGTACTCGTGACCAAGAATCAGGGAACGTCCCATCTCGGGCCAATCAAGACCGTCTGCCTTCTCTGCGAAGTCAACGATGTTGTCGATGTCAAACGATGCTGGGGCAATGTCTGACACCGGCGCGGCGCTGTAGTTCGACTGAGTAAGAACCGTCAAGACATTGTTCCAAACGTCGATAGCCAACTGCTCGGCCTTGAGCATCATGTTCATCTCGGGCTTGAAATACGGCTGCCGTCGGAACTCATCAGACGTGAAGTCCATCGGAATGTATTTCCGCTTGTTGATCGTCACGTCGCGAGAACCTGTATCCGTGTTTCCGCCCATAACGTATCCGTTGGATGCGTTGTAGTCGGTCGAGCTCGTCGTGTCGTTCTCATAGAAAGGAACGGCAACCTTGTTCGTTCCTTCAAGAGGAACATTCCGGAACACTGTAGAGAAGACATTCAGGTTGATGATCCGGCGTTTGAACGCGCGCATGATGTCCGACAGGATCACATTTCGCTTCAAATCGGTGTCGATGGTGTTCGCATTCAACGGACCATTCAGCTTGTCGCGGTGCTGCGCGATCGCGTTTGCGATTGCAGTCGCGTTTCGACTGATCGCCTGAACATCTGGTCGGTTGCCCTTGATCATCGACTTGATCGGTTTGCGAAGGTTTCCGAGATGCGCGAGGACGTCCTGCGGGCTAGATCCAAGGAAATCCACATTGACCGCCGAATTTCCAGGAGGCATCGATGGACGCGCGGACAAATCGTCCATGACCGTATCGTCTGCCATCGCTCGATTGATCCAGTTTTCACGCTGGTTTGCTTCGAGCTGGTCGTTCGAAATCAAATTGTCGATCTTCGCCGAAATGGCAAGTCGGCGCTGAGACTCAAGACGCGCGGTGATCGCTGCATTCTGTTCGTTGACCAGATTCAACTGAGCAAGAACGGTTGCGAGTTCTCCGGCATTCGAAGGAGCTGGAGGAGTCGACGCGGGTGGAGTCGCTGGAGGAGTCGGCGCGGGTGGTTTGACGTTCGTTGGGTTTTCCTTCAGCCAGTTGATGGCCTTGTCTCGATTTTCCTGATCCGCATCCGGTACCTGGTCGAGAAGTGCCATCAAGCCCGAATCTGACGCGTCGTCAGAAACCTTGAAGGAGTGAAGCGCCAATAAGGCGAGGATCGTTTTTTTGTTCATTGTTCCGTTTTGTTGATCCCCAACCACACTGGGGGTTTTGTTTTTTGGTATGTTAGGAGGATTGAAGAAGCAAGAAAAATCAAATCTCTTTATAGATGCCGCTATAGACATTTCAGCACTTGCCATATCGGCAAACCCATTCTTTACGGCTTCCTCTCCGGTCATCCATGTTTCTGCCGCCATCATGTTTATGATAGTGTCCCTGGGGAGCCCTGTCCTGTCATAGGCTGAGACAATGGCGTCCCGGTGCTTGTCGAGCATGTCAGCCGCCTCTCTCATTTCCCTTGCGGACCCCTGGACCATTCCAAAGGGGTCGTGAATCATCATCAGTGCATTGCGAGGCATTTCTATGACATCCGCCGCCATGCAGATCACACTAGTTATCGATGCAGCTACACCGTCAACACGGGCAGTCACTTTCCCTTTATGCCGACTGAGCATCGAATGGATGGCCATTCCGTCATGAACATTTCCACCAGGGGAGTTGATAGACACAACGAGATCACGCGTAGGGTTCACACCGTCCATCATCGCCTTGAAGTCTTTGGCTCCGATTCCTTCGTCGCTGAAAAAATCCTTTCCGATCCGATCATAAATCATGATCTCAGCCGGTGAACCATTCGGGGCCAGATTGCGAACCGAAAACCACTTGCGACCGTCAGGCTTCGGGCCATTGAAAAACTGAATTTTGCTATTCTTCATTCTGATTCGACTTTCTCTTTCTTGACCACCGGAACGACGGCAGGCTGTTTGGGCTCTGCCTTTTTCAACGCCTCCATGACGACGCCCAAAAGTTCGCCCTCTTGGAGGTTGAATTCCTTTTCCTTGTCGCGAACATACCTGCGCTCTTCAGCACGCGCATCGATCACGTCTCTCCAATCCTCGCCGCGCGGCCCGCAGATTTCATCAAGCGAAATGAATCCAGCCTTGTAGCTGTCAATCATCGCCTTGAAGTCCCTACCAAGGTCGACCACCACTGATCTAGGCGGACGGATCGTGATCTCTTTCCAGTCGACGGGCGGGTCGGAGAGTTCTCGAACATTCTTGGTTCCCCAATCCATCATGTAGAGCCACACCTCGCGCATGGCATCGGCGATGATTCCGCTGTTGGTCAAAAAGAAAGTATTGTCGCATTCGTAGGTTCCGCGAGCCACCGTCCCTTGGATCGATCGAGGAAAAGCGAGAAGGTGAGAGATTCCGGCGCCGTAGCAAACCTTGGCTTCCTGCCACTCGAAAAACCACTGAGTAGCGACAGTCGGGCGATTGCTTACGTGCTGTTCATATTCATCGCCGCTTCGCATAACAACCGCCTTCGCCCGGAACGCTTCGTCGTAGTATTGGGTTCGCTCTTGCGCTGACCCCCCCGAAGTCCCTGCGGAACCGCCTACTGTAAGTCGCTTCGCCCGCAAATTGTCTCGGTTCAGTTCCCCTGTCTTGGTCTTGATAACCAGCGTCTTTGATGCTGCCTCTTTAGCCGCGTCCATCTCAAGCATCTGAAGATCGTCCAGGTCGTGGAGATCATTCAGCACCGCGTAGAGATAAGGAAGGCCACGGAACATCGAAATCCGGGAAGGGTCTTGGACGTGAATAATTCCGCTCGCTTTGTGCTTTTGCCATTTCGCGTCCATCATCGCAAATACGCCAGAGTTGGCGCTTTCGCGAATCCAGTAGTGAACCGGCCTCCCACGCTCATCAAGTTCGATGCCGTCGATCACCATCGGATTATCCAGGAGTTCTGGCGGGGTAGATACCCGGTGAGATTCCACGAGCTGGATGCGCGGGAAGCTCTGTCCACCATCCCGGCTTCTTCCGCGTGTCTTGATCAGGAAGCACTCGCCATCGACGAACAGCGCCCGTGCAATCAGTGATTGCTCGCGTTCGAATCTGGTCTGCGATGTCAGGTTGATAAACTGCTGACTGTTTTCCCAATACACTTTCGCTGCCGCGTTCCAGTCCTTGTCTGAGGAATTCGGAACGATCTTCAAACCCTTCGGCCCTACCGTGTACTGCTCGAACAATGAACAGAGGCGTTGGACAATATAGCTGTTCCGTTCGAAGTATCTGGATTTGCGAACGATCTCTTCGCGAGTTGCTTTGTCGGCATCGAACCTGGCATCACGAACGAAGCCTGGAACAGTCGAACGCCGGGAAGTCCATCGCTGCCCTGATTCGTATCGATTGTCTGGGCCTTGCGCGATCGTGGATAGAATGGAAAGTGGGTCAAAAGGGTTCATGATGGAATCTCTTCGGAAGTGCGGAGTCCGCTGAAGTCTACAGACACGTCATCCCTTACAGCATTCATGTTGTCGAGAATTTCGGCTGCAATCGCTGAATTCTGAGCTACTGACAGACCATCAACCGCAAGGGCTGCGATTGCCTCCTCGTAACGGCGAATAATCTCCTCACTCAACGCGGCAGCGTCAGATGTGGAGAATTCCTTGGGGATTCTAAATGTAGATATGTGGCCGTTGCCCTCGGTGCCAACAAGGACAAGACCGGACTTGGTTTGAGACATTCTTGCCCGCGCAAACGCCTTTAGCGTCGTAAAGAATGTAACCGAAGCATCGTCCGCGTCCCATTGGATCGTTCGGACGAAGAGTCTCTTGATGTCAGTTTCGATATTCGCCACATCGAATCTGAATCATAGACTAGCTGTTTTTGCAAGATTCTTTACTAGCCATCCTTCCACTCATCACCTTCGCGGCGGTTCTTGTTTTCGATCTCCTTCGATCGCTCGTGATAGAGCAACCGCGCTTCGTTCGCTTCCTTTATTACCTCATTATATTCATGCACGAGTTTTTTTATATTCCTCCTGTCTTTGAAGTGCAGAAGCACCGTGATTGCAAATACTACCAAAATACCAATCGACCCACACAGGGTCGCTATTCCGTTTATCATTTCTACACTCATTATTCACCTTCTGTTGTTTGTTCTCCGCCCATATCGGAATCGATTCCAATCAATCCCGCCATCTCCAAAAGCATGGCGATATAGCACATACAGACGAATAGATCGTTTCGGGGCCTGAGTTGAACCCATACCTTTTCCTTCTGCCGCGTCTTGCCTGACTCAATCCATTGAGGCTCTTCAGCATCGTGATGCGAAAGGAAGTCTTCGGATACATCTTCAGGGATCTCGAAATCAATCAATCCCCCGCCGCCGGAAGCAAGCCATGAATACCGCTCCCTGATTCCGTGCTTCGAATACAGCCAGAACTGAGGTTCATCGATCGGATCTTGCCGGGTCTCATCCATGTTGAGCATTCCATGGATCGGTCGCTCTTGCTGGAATATCCGCAACACCGTAACCGGGTTCCCCGCCGGGTCTTCTGCCGGATGGGAAAAACCACCCTCGCCGCTTCCTTTGATCGCGCTGTATCCATGCTTCAGGCAGAACTGGTAAACGTGCATCGCGTTATGACCAGAGTCGGCGACGACCATCCTTGGGGAAACCTCATGCCTAGCGATGATCACCGCGACCTCTTCATCAAGATCGACCTTACCCTCGAACACCAACCGCACCTGGAGCCGCCCGTTCGGCAGAACCTTGGCATCAACGATCACCAACCACCAATGCGGAAACTCTCCACGGGCCTTGACACCTTGCTGGTAATCCAGTGCCGCGAACCTCTCCCGTGGCTCCGGGAGTCCGTCCCGATCCTTGACGACGTTTTGCTTCAGCGAGATCACGCCAAGAGACGGATAGTCCTCCTCGCTTGAGAATATACATTCCCGCTCGCGCAAATACTTCATATAGGGTCCAGAGTCCCCGAACCTTCTGGCCTTCAATGCTTCATGCTTCTGTATGATTAGAGATAGCCAAGGTATATAGTCTACTGATACAGCTTCAAATATATAGCTTGCCAGCGAAACCGGAGCCCCTTCATTCATTGGGTCGCTATACTTGCCACCTTTATTCATTGCGCGGCGGGTAGAGATGTCGGGGTCGTGAACCACAAACCCGCACGGCATCTGGTAACGAACCGTTCCCGCCAGTCGGGTGTAATCGTAGGTTCCATCATCCCGCCGACAACCATCGCTGTCATACCTCAAACCACCAAGATCCGGGCGAGTGTCCCTCCAATGTGTCCTCATGATGTGAAACCGCCCGCAATCCGGGCATAGAATCTGCCAATGCTGCTGAGTCCCTTGATGGAATGCCTTGTCGAGTTCACCTCCCTTTCTCCCTGCGTTGGAGATGTTTACGATCGAATGATCCCATACCGCAGTGCAGCGCCCGTTCGCCTGCTGAAGTCTTCCCGGCTCCCACCCGTCGCGCTCAACGTGGAGCTCTTCATTCAACTGACACCGGATCGACTCCGACGCAACATTCCGCGCCGTGTGAATCCCCTGCATCGTGAATGTTCTGTTCGGAAGCTGGATCACTCCTCGCTTCCAAGCCCCCGTGTTCCTCGCCGCATTCCCAGGTGCCACGGCCATAACGGCTTCCGTGCTCTTGAGGATCGGCTCAAAGCGATTGTCCCAAATCTTCTTGAAATGCTCGTCGTTCGGCCAGTTGTATTGAATGTCTCCGTAGCTTTTGAACGTAATCCAGTAGCAGAGAAGCACCTCGCCACCGGTGGTGCCCGCAGACTGAATCGGCTTCACAAGTGTAGTCGATCTCCGTTCTCTAAGGTCCGTCTTGTCAATGGGTTCCCTAATCCACGGGGTCATGTCCGGGTCGAAACCAACCGACATCGCGGACTTTGGCATCCTCACGTTCTCGCGCCCCCAATCAACAATACTGTCGATCTTCGACGGCGGAATAGAATCCCGCTTGGTTTGCGCTCTCCAAGCGTCACTGGTTGGGAGTTCAACTTTTTGCTTCATCTCAATCCTTCATGTGTTGGTCGGCTTCTCTTCGGGCGAACCTGTCTTCTTCATCATTCGGTTCCCGGTCCTCGCAAATCATCCCAAGTCGCTCATTATAAACGTATTCCCATTCCGTTAGCCTCTCCTGTTCTTTCTTCAGTTCGAATCCTTTTGTTCTGGCTTCTTCGACTTCTTGGCCAGCTCTTCAAACCTCCGCCGGAACTCTGTTTTGATTCTCTCGATCGTCTCTTCCGCGAGCTTCGACATTTCCACTTTGGATAAACCTTCAGCCCTTTGCGGGAAATCCCCTACGAACATCCGGTCTAATTCTCCAAACATCATCGCCATTGAGCTCTTGTCCTGAGCCTCGACCTCATCGCGAAGGATGAACTTCCCCTCAGCTGCAAGCCGCGCATTCCGCTTCGTGATCCAATCCTCTTTTTTAATTTCCTCTGCGTAGTCCAGTTTCACGTCGTCACCGTCCTTGGAGTTCGCCGGGTCAAAATACCACCGCAACCACTCCGAGAAAAAGATGCGCTGCGACCGGAACGACGAACATCCCCTCCCTCGTGACTCAATGAATACATGCTTTGGAACTCCCGTGGATGAAACTGCCTGGGCAATGCTCTCGTATGTGGACTGTAAACCGTTGACATCCAACATCCTGAGTATCTTCGCTTGCTTCGTGTTGGGCTGCTTTCCCTTCTCGATGCTGCGAACAGCTTGGTTCAGTTCTGCAATTTTCGTTTTTTGGTCTTCGTTCATAATTCCACGGGAGTTCGTTTCTAGGGCTCGTGAGGGTTAAGCATTAGCAGCTGAAAGACGGTCTAACACATACCCCTCAATTTCTTTCGCATGAGCCTCCAAGCCTTTTGATTGCTTGTGAAATTCATTTGCCCTTTTAAGAAGTTCTTCGTTTGAAATGAGATCGATCGGAACAAGTTGTCGTTCATCACCCCGTTCGACAGTGTAGGCTTCCTGCAAGTATTCGTAGCCACGAAGCGGCATTTGAGCATTGTCTTCAGCTTTGTCGTATTTACCGACTGCCTTCTTCACTAAGCGATAAACGTGTTCTCTCGCGCAGAGCGAATAAAAAGGCACCCCATCACCTCCAATTCCACCCTGTGATTTAATGATTTCGTTGACTGCCCACGGCATGTGGACAATTTCACCGTTCCTGATTTTGTCAGCGATCAAACGGTGTGCTACTTGGTCTAAGTCCTTTGGGCTCATAGTTTTTCTATTATTCGGATTAGGTAGTTTTCGATTGTTTTAATGTGTTTTCGGATTGCTATTCGGCCTTCTGGGTGCAATCCATCCACCACATCCTGTGGATCGTATAGTTCTGTTTCTTCAGCGAAGTTTCTCACTGATGGACCAAAATACATTCCAGCTTGGAATGCTTTCTTAGTGATTCCGCGTTGTTCGTAAACCGGGATTCCTTTCGCCATCTTCCACTCCACGTCGCTCTGGTAATCCTCTCGACGGGGTTCAGGTTTCGGCTTCTTGTTGGTCCCCTGTTCAGCAAGGCTCGTGATCGTCGGCGGTGATTCGCTTTCAACCT
>Ga0222691_1000452_pt1 | contig 14440 bp, 17 predicted proteins | sample AntAcemetage1237_FD_179839 | JGI IMG/M metagenome (GOLD analysis project Ga0222691, IMG submission 179839) | Saline water microbial communities from Ace Lake, Antarctica - #1237 | ecosystem: Environmental > Aquatic > Non-marine Saline and Alkaline > Saline | place: Antarctica: Ace Lake... | reverse complement strand
TGTCGTTACTGTCTTTGCTAACGGCTATTCGTTCAAGTAGGTTGTCTATTGTTGCTTCTTTTTGGTGTTGCTCCATTATTTCCCATGTGCCTTTGTTAATTCCGATAATAACGTCATGGTCTCTTAGTTCTCTATTTTTATCGGTTGACTTGGTGATTGATGCTACCTTAATATGCCCATCTTGGTCTGGCTTGATATTAAATTGCCACATTAGCATGATGTTTACACCGAGGATTCCTTCTTGTCCTGAGTGATACTTTTGTATTAAGCCATTTACTAATGTATAGAGCTGTGGGTTGTCTGTGTTTTCGATTAATTCCCAATTTACTGGTTTTGGCTTAGACATTTTTAATCTTTCATAATTAAAGTATATTGTTTTTGTATTGATTTTAATAAATCATTGAATTCAATTTCATTATTGATGTCGAATTCAAATGATTTTGGGAGTGATTCTTTTGGGTTTTTCTTTGTAAGTTTATATACGTTGTTGGTTAGTGATCCATATGCTTGTAATGATATTAAAGCAGGGATATGTGACTTGTGACAATTGCAATGAACAATATGTGTTTTAATAACATAATACGCATGCCTATCTGCAAATTGTTGTGGTTTATCATATTCACGAACAATCATATCATCATATATAGTATTTAAGATCTCAAATAATTTAGGAAATGCGATGCTTAAATTTAAAACTTCCACTTTATTCCTATCAAAAATTTAATATGGATCATTATTGTCTTGAAAATAGTATAAAATGTGACGGATATTCGGGGTGTCATGTAGAAATCTTCGAGAATTGTATTATAAAATCTTCAAGCGATTCACAATATAATTCTAGATTATTGGCACAGTCATTAAAGCAATCATCGCATAAATCAAAATACTTGCTTTCTCCTAAAATACTAGGCAACTATTATGTTGATGATATATTAAGAGTTAAAATGGAGTATATTAATGGGGTTAATTTTGCTAGATTATTTGAAATCACTGATATTTATGAATTAGATGATATATTTAAGTTATTTATAGATTATATTGTTGATAACTTAAATAAAAGTACGATGGTTAATGTTACAGATGATATTATTTCTAAAATTGATTCTGTTAAAAGAAATGTTCCTGATAATGTTAAAGATGTTGTGCCATATGTTTCTGAAGAAATTATTATTCCGGTTGGTGTATGTCATGGTGATTTAACATTGAGCAATACGCTATATAATTCTAATGGTATATATGTTTTTGATTTTTTAGATTGTTTTGTTGAATCACCGATACAAGATATTGTAAAATTAAGACAAGACACTTTTCATTATTGGTCATTAAAACGATGCGATGGGTTTGATATTTCTAAAATCAAAATAATTTTGAGTCATTTTGATGAGGTCATGGTTAATACTTTTGGTAAGTATGGGTGGTTTAATTTTTATGAGTTGTTCCAAAAGTTAAACCTTTGTAGGGTTTTGCAATACGCTAAATCTCCAAAAGATATTATGTTTTTGATTGAAGAAATTAAGAAGGTTGAAAATGGCTGATATTTTATTACCGGTAGCTGGTAGTAGTTCTAGATATCCTGGGGTTAAACCAAAATGGTTGTTAACACACCCCCTTGGTGATATGATGATCATGAAGGCGATTAGTGGTTTTGACTTAGAAAATGCAGATAGGATTATAGTGACGATGCTCAAAGAGCATGTCTATAAGTTTAATGCTAAAATTGGGATCAAGAATGCGTTTAGAAAAGCTGGTCTTTCTAAAAAATTAAAGATCTTAGTTTTAGATGATCAAACAGAGGATCAACCATCTACGATTGCAAAAACAATAAAGCATTTTAATATAAATGGGCCAATATATATTAAAGATAGTGATAATTACTTTGAATGCGATGTGTTATATGAAAACGGTGTATCAGTTTTTGACATTGAATCGTTGGATTCAGTGAATGCTGGTAATAAAAGTTATGTTAATGTTAAAAATGGGCTAATAACTAATATTATAGAAAAAAGAGTTATTAGCCCATTATTTTGCTGTGGTGGGTACGGGTTTAAAAGTGGAAAAGAATTTTTAAAGTATTACGAAGAATCTAAAAAGAATTGTCCGGATAGTGGTCTTTATGTATCGCATGTTATATGTAAGATGATGTTAGATGGCGAAGAATTTAAAGCTAATAAAGTTGAAAATTATGTTGATTGGGGTACACTTAAGGATTGGGAGAGATACTGTAATGAGTTTGGGGCAATTTTTATAGACTTAGATGGAACATTAATTAAAAATTCTGGTAGGTATATTCCACCATATTGGGGTGAGACTAAATCCATACAAAATAATGTTGATCTTATAAATTCTCTTTATAATAGCGGTAAAATGAAAATTGTTATAACTACTGCTAGATCTAATGATTTTAAATCAACAACTATTGATCAATTAAGCAGACTTGGTGTAAATTATCATGATATAATTTTTGAATTACCGCATGCTAAAAGATATCTTATAAATGATTTCGCCAGATCTAACCCGTACCCATCAGCAATAGCTATAAATATTAATAGAAATGGTGATATTAGTGAGTACCTTCCAGCGTTAAATAATCAACAACCTAAGATTATTAAACCTAAGATCAATAAAAGCCATAAGAGAATTGCTGTTTGCTTAAGTGGTCTTGCAAGAACTTATAAAGATACTGTTAGTAATTTTAAATCTTGTATTACACCAGATGGTAATGATTATGATGTTTTTATAAATACTTGGAATACTAATGATTCCACTTCTTCCACTGAGTATTCTGTTAGAAATAGGGGTGTTTCTGGCGGATTTATTAACCATCAAGACATTGTGTATAATTATAATCCGAGATCTATTGAAATAGAGAAAATGTTTGAATGGGATGATTTTGAAAAATATGACAGGAAGAGATCTGATACTTTTGTTCCGTCTGTGTTATCTATGTTTTATAAGATCTTGGCCGCCGATAAGATGAGGAGAAAAGTTGAGGATTCTGTCGGGTTTAAATATGACATGGTTGTGCGTGCTAGATTTGATACTAAGATGACTAATGTGCTTGATTATGATCTTGGTGATAATGATATTTTAATACCAAAGATGTGGTCTAGCAAGTGCGTTCAATTTGATAAAAAATGGGTAAATGATACGTTTGCTGTTGGCACTTCGGAAGCGATGGCAATTTATTCTAATTTGTTTGACAGTATTGATTTATTATACGACCATGGTTTTCCTTTTCAACCGGAGATTATGTTGTATGGGTGGTTAAAACGATATGATTTAAAAATTGGTATTATTGATTCATATCCACAAATATTAAGACTTAATGGTGATTTAAGCAAGGTCCCTGAATGACAACAGTTCGCTTAAAAAATTCTGTGTTTATGCATGTTCCTAAAACTGGTTGCACTACTGCCACTTTAGCATTTCATAAAACAAAATCAATAACATATGATTATAGGTATAAACTATGCCCTGGCGATGATGTTGAGTACGATGAGAATTGTAAAATGTATGTTGAGGAAAATCCAATACCTCATCCACCAGATTCTATGCCACATGCTAATATATGCGAATTGAGAGATTGTGATAGGGATTTACAAAAAATAATAATAGTTAGAAATCCTCTTGATTGGTATGTGTCGTATTGGTTGCATCATAAAAGATTTGATTGGAGTACGGAAATTAATCCGCCATATTTAGAAAAAGGCGGTGATAGAAAATTTTCATATTGGATTGAAAACATGAGTGAGCATTCTGACAAAATAGGTCATGGTTTTTTTACGAGATATGTTGGGGATTGGGTAGACAATAAAACACATTTTGTTAGGCTTGAAAATATTGTCGAAGATATGCGATTTGTTTTACGATTATGTGGGGAAAACGAAGAATCGGCTGATCATATGGAAAGTAAGTGTAATGCTAGAGTGAGTTCTAGAAAATTTGAAATACCAGATTATATTAAGCACGATATCAGGCACTTTGATTCTAAAATATTTGGATTGTATCATGGGTTTTAAAACGGTAGGAACACACGTGTTGAATATAATTTTGACGCCACTTTCCTATACCCATCATCTAAAAATGTATTATTGACAGAAGTAACATTAAATTGCGTGTAGCCACGATGCAAAAGACGATACTGTAGGGCGTCTTGTTCTAAATTTTCAATACAAAACCTTCGCGATTCTTCGTCAATATTCTCATATAATTTTAATAATTTTTCATTGAGCATTGATATGGTGTCAGAGCATCCTTCCCATGTTCCACCAAATAAAACGTGGGAGTCTGTGCTACGTCCAATCATTGATTTTGTGGTTGTAAGGTCTTGAATTTTAAGATTATCACCGTCTTCTTTTAGCCAATATTGTGCTACTTCTTGACCGAATTTTGCTGTTAATAATTTATCTAAGACCTCTATGTCTTTTGGGTTTGTTGATTTCAGGTTAAGAGCGTTATTTGGTTTCACGAATATTGCAATATCAATGTCAGATTCTGGGATACTATATCCTTTTAATTTTGATCCAAACATGATAGATACTGGTAGTATTAATTGGGACAATCTTCTACTGTTGATTATTTTTTGGATCTTTTGTCTTTCTTTATTGATGTGATTTAAATTTGGTGATTCACTTAGATCTGGATTAAAAATCCCGGCATCATTTAATGTTTTTTGATCTGCAATATTGATACTGTGTAATCTGCAGAATGTTCTTGATATGTATTGTGATTGGTGCAATTCTTGGGTATGGGTGTTGTCGTTTTTTGCGAGTTCTAAAAGATGCGGTTTACATCTTTCGTATAGGGCGATTGCTAAATCTTTGTCGATCATGTTTAATCGTTCTATTGCCGAACCAATACCTGAAATTGCCACTAGGATTGAGTTTCCTTTTAGTGTTTTAATAAATTCAGCTAATGATGTTGTGTTGTGGCTTCCGGCAATTAATATTGTACTTAGACTTTTTCCAAGTTTGTTTATTGTTTGCCTTTTATCTTCCCATCTTAACCAGTTTGCTCTTTTTTTATTTTTAATATATTTATAACTTGGTAAGTTATCTAATGCGTATGTGATTGAATCGTGTATTGTTTTCTTTGTTGTTAAGTGATTTGTGTTTGGATAAGCTTCGTTGACGTTTTTAAAGGCGTCTTTTAATGAATCGGATAACAGTGATGGTGCATTATCTTGTAAATTTGATAGCAACGCTTTAGAAATTAATCCGTTTTCAAGTAACGTTGGAGCTAGGTATGCTGCTTGTATAATCCTGTCTTTTGATTCTGTATCTCCATTTGTAAAGTTAGTGCGAACGTCTGATGTTTGTAATAATCTATACCAGCATTCGATATATGATTCATAGAATGTGTCAATTATTTCGTTGTGATTTCTGTACCATGATGACTTTGGTATTAAGTATAATGGACAATATAGTATGAATCTGTCATTTGCCCCAGAACTTAGTAATTTATTTAATGATTTATATAATTCTGTGCGGTCTTCGATGGTTTGGTTTGGTGATGATTCTTCAATTAGCTGTTTTAATTGTTTACGGTGTTCGTTGACTGTTGATCCTATCGGTGAAAATGTATTGATCATTATTTTAATTGTTTCTATTTTTATATTACAATTCCTCCCCACTGAATAAGCGGTGGGGAGGAATTGTTAATTTAAACTCCAAAAACTAAAATTCTTTTTAAATTTACCATCTATCGATTTTTGAATAACATTCGTAAAGTAGAGGATCTTAGGAATTCTTCGTTTTTTCTAAGCATTCTAATGCCGGACCTTCCCTTTTTCCTTTCTTTCTCAATCCTTCTTCTCCAATAATCACCTTTATCAATCCCGGTATCGGTGGGTTCTTTAGGCAATTCTTCATCTTGATTAGTCGGATAAAGCTTTTCGTCTGTTTCCAATTCCTGCTGGTCTTGTGGTTCCGCCTGGAAACATGGCAATCCGTTTGAGATCCTCCCATGGGATTTGTGCACCAAGCATAAACAGAGTTCCGAAGTATTGCAGTTCTTCATTCCCAGCTGCAACATTTTCTGTTTGCATAATACCAAGGACAAATTTGGTTAGATTTGTTTCCATTCTTGGGTATGTTGCTGGGACAGCAACATTGAGTTTCTTAAGCAGCAATTCTCTGGTTGGAATTCCGCAAAGTGATGGTAATCTTGGATTATCGATCATCGATTTGATTTGATTGGCTTCAAATGCTAGTGCTGAAGTAATTTGAACACCAGTACCACGAAATGTTTTGTTCAACGCATCATTTACTGATTCTGCTGCATCGCGAAGAACACCACAATCTGGTGATTGCATCATTCCTGGTGGCATTCCGGCTCCACCGCCACCACCAGCTAAGGATGCCACAGCAGCCATCATCATTGCTGGGTTTGCTGTTCCTTGCATCCATGCTTCTTGCCATGATGCTAATGCTTCATTAAAAGACAGAATTGCTGGCCACAAGCATTCGTTGATGCGTTTTAATAATTCATCTTTACGTTTTTCTGTAACGAAGCTTCCATCAAGCCCTTCGATTGCTTGAAACAGATCGCCATATGATTTTCTTGTCAGTTGTTTTCTGATTTTCCAAAATTCATCACCGACTTGTTCTTCGGTAACTTCAATAAAATCTTCCATTGATGAAACGAGCTTTTTTGGAATATCATATAATCCAAAACAATCCGCAAGTGCAACTCGAATAGCTGCAATCACAGTGGCTTGTTCGACTTTTAGAACACCACCAGCACGTAATGAATTTAGCCATGATGCATCGTCTGGGACACTTGGCAGCATCGCATCAATATTCATTGAATTTGCTGTGATCGGTGCGTTGATCCCATAACTACTTAGATCCGGTGCTTCTTTTAAAGCTAAAACAAGTTTTCTTGCTTTAATTACTGGGATTCCAATGCTTGTAAGGTCTGATTCTTTCAAGCTTGATAAATCGCTAACGCTTTCCACTCCCAATTTCTTAATTTCGGCGATCTGGGTGTCGTCAACAATTCCCAATTCTTTTAATTTTGTTACAATTGGGTCGGTGGTATCGAAATTCCCTGATTTTGGCGTTTCTACCTTTGGCGTTTCCACCTTTGGCGTTTCCGGTGTTTCTGGTGTTTCTTTATCTGTCATTCTTTCGATCCTCGTAAAAAATTTTGTCTCTATCGGTTGGCCCGAATGAGAGCAAATGAATTGGAATCCCCAACTTGTCTCGCATTATGCGATCACATAATCGACATTGTTCTTCGATCGAGTTGGGTAAATCGATTGAAGAAATCACAGCCTTACACTCTAATAATGATGAACAAAGCTTAGTTTGATATTTATTACAATGTTCATCGGGTGTCTTAATAGTATTTCCAGATTTAAAATACTCTCTATCATATTTATAATACTTATCGCATATTTCCCATGTTCTATTTTGTGAGATCTGATCAAACCAAGTAATAGCCAATCCATCTATTGAATTGGGACCACCACAAACATCAACAGCATATTTTAATAAAACAAAATCTAATGGCCCAACTCTGATTTTACCTTGATATCTATTTTCATCCTTACGACTACCGGGGAATAAGTTGTTATTCATTGTTGGATCAGCAGTAGGCATCGGACCGGCTCCATGCCTAACAGTATAGGCACGATGCACCCCTAATTTCACGATATTACCGGCAAATCCATTTCTTATTAGCATATCATGAGAGAAAGATGGTAATGTTCTAATAGCACTCGTATGCGGTTGGAATCCATATTTATTATCAGTTAATATTCCATGCGAACTTTCAACTATTGCGACACCATCTTTTTGTAATATTGTAGATATATGCTTATCGTCGACAATATTTAATAATTTACCGGCTTCTTTAAACCTATCCGCATTATGATTCAAAAACTCACCATCTTTTAATAATGACAGTTCTTGATCAAGAATCGCTTTGTCATCATTTAAAAATTCGCTTTTTTCAATTATGTTTTCTATTTTAGAAATTTGTGCGTCACGAATTTTTGATAATTTTTTATATGTATTCTTCTGAAGTTCACCAGCCGTGATTGATTCATGATCTTTATCACGAAATGCCTCACCGACTCCTGTCCCTATTGTTCCTCTTGGATTTGTTCCTCTTGATATTTCTTTTATTCTTGATACAATGCCGTGGTATGGTGTTGAGCAAATTGTATCTCTGTCAATTGTTAGTAAGTCAAATGCATTTGTTAAACCATGGTATCTGAGTGCGTCTGCTTCGTTTAATAAACCTTCTGGACTTGCAACCATTAGGGGTGTAATATGTGTTTTTACGCCCTCGAATGTTCCACACCCCCATTGGCTAAATGAAAATTCATGCTTTTTTGTTGAAACTCCGTGGCTTCCTTGGGCTCCACCAACTTTGATTATAGTGTGGGCATGATGGTGGCAAGACAGCTTGTGGATTACGCTGCCTTTGCCACCATCACCGGGACCTAAGTCGAACACAATTATAATTTTATTTTCTTGCAACATTTTGATTTCCTTATATTATAATGTTGCAAGAAAAAAATTATTTGTTAAAGCCAATCATCGGTTTCTTCTGGTGCTTGCTCATTATCAGCTGTTTCCATAGCATTGCTTACTGGCCATAGGTACTTATCTTCCCAAACATCTGGCTTACCTTCAAAAACATCTCCCTTTTTAGGAATTTTGGAGAAGTTTGGTAGCTGCATTTGTGCACCAATTGGGATATTTGCCAATGATTCAGAAACTGTCTCAGCATCTTTTTTCTTCATATTGAGTTGTTGAAGAAATTCAACAGTGTCATTTAAAGTCAGGGTCCCTTCGGTTAGACCAATGATAGCAGCTTGAACGCATGGTAAATGTTTTGTATTTGGAAGTGATATTACACGTTCACTTCCAACATGTTCTGACCAAAAATGTTTTGTGTCTCTGCTGTGTCCGACAAGAAGCACAAATGCATGTGCTCTGTCTAATAGTGCACTCCAAACATCTTTAAGTTGAATTGGACCACGTTGGCTTATTTGGTGGCCATTTTCAGAGGCTTTATCAAAGGCTTTATCACCAAAGACTCTTTTGACAACCTCTGGATCAATAATGCCGCGTCCAGGTGCGTCTGTTACTGTAAAATCGTATCCTTTAAGACCGATCCTATTAATGTAATGTCTGCAAAGATATGCCCCGCCAAAGATCCCTAAATCTGGATCTTCTGGATTATCGCCACCGCCGTGTTCGGGTACCATTAATGTTAATTGCTTTACAATTTTTAAGGCATCCATTTCAAATTGTGGACGGCAAAGAACAAAATTGTCTTTAACATCACCAAAGATTCCTGTGGCGACTTGAATATCATAGCCATCTAAAACTTTAGACCATGATTCAAATGCGTCTGGTAAAACGTCCATAGCGACGTCAACATTGTTACCCATGCTTCCTGTTGTGTCAACGCGTGTTTCAATTGGCATCGGTGTCCCAACTAGCATTTCCCATGTGTCATCTTCCTTTTTTTCGACGCGTGGTAATGATAATCTTGTCGTTCCGAACCCTGCTGGGTCTACAAGCGGTTCCAGTTTTCCAGTTTCAATTGCTTTCTGTTCAGCACGCTTTGTCACATGGGTAGAACTAACAGACGCTGTTGATTTTGCTGCTGTATATAAAGATCGTGTAAAAACTTCTCGTCCCATTATAAGATTCCTTTATTTTTTAATAGTAGTAAATTCATGAAATCCTTTTTCCCACGAGGAAAAAGGATTTTCACAAAGGTCATCGACAATCGTATAGAGTAATTTATGTGCTTTACTTGCGTCAGTGTTTCCAGTATTTGCTAATGATTTTAAATAATTCACGTATGGTGATTCAATAGTGTCATGATGATATGAAAGACCGCCCAGAGCTTTTATTACACATTTTGCGGCTAACTTAACTTCTTTTCGTCGAGTTGATGCTGAAACTTCTTCTGAACATATTAACGATTTTGACCAATTAAATACGATCACATAGTGCAAATCTGGCTCAATTAAAATATTGTTTCCAGAAATATCATTGACTTCAATTCTATTATCATGGGCAAATGATATTGTTTTTAATAATTTTCCCATGATCCAAGCACTGGTTTTTAGATCTATTCGTAGCGAGTCTTTCCAGATTTTAATCAATGGCACAACTGATCCAATATTTTTAACATTTCTAAATCCTAAAATATTGGCGTGTCTTACTCCTTGATTTGTTAAGACGATTTCATCGTGTAATTTGGGGAATCCGAGATGATAATTAAATGACGCATCTGGGTGTTCTTCATGAATTTTATCAGACGCCTGGGCTAATTTGTTTATAATCCAAGCATTTCGCGATATGCTGCTACTATCTAATTGCTCAGATGCTACTTGCATCAACAATTCATGACCATTCTTGTCAGTACAAGTCCATATGCGATATTGTTTGTTTTGTGCAACTATTTTGTTAAACACATACTTATTATTATCGTTATTAAATTCCATCATATACCTTCAATACATTCAGCTGGATGTTAGAATTATTACCATTTTCCCTATTATGTTACAAAGTGGGGGAGTGGTATTGTTGTCTATACGTGTTGCACAGATACGTGTATTAGTTAAATTGTATCTTTATCAGATAGGTCTAAATATTTACTTATCCTATTTTTTAAGGATAATTTTAATATTTCATGACCTATTTTATATAAGAACACATAACCATCTTCTTCGACGTATTCGTCATTTTCTGCGTCAACATCCTGGAAACAATTGTCTATTATAGCCACTGCCATAAAATTCAATTTTTGTAGAAATAGCTGAGCATTAAGATTGGATTCTTTAACATCAATGGTTGCTTCTTGTCTTTTGTTGGGGGGTACGGCCAACTTCTTTATTACTCTTTCTATTAGAAGTTTTCCTATGCCTCTCATTCTTTTATCATGCCTTACGGCTATTTTTAATATTGAAATCGATTTTTCTTCTAATTCATATATTAAATATCCTAAGATTTTTTTATTTTCTTCAAACACTATTCCTATACTGTTTCTTTTTCTTAAGTATTCTTTTATTGTTTCTTCTGACCATGGGTAATCAAAGCAGTGCTTCTCAATTTCTAAAATTTGTGGTATGTCTTTTTGTATCAACCATCTGATTTTACCGCCCATAGGTAAGGCCCTTTTATGTTTTCTCTTATTTTAAGTGTACTAACAAGAGTTTTAATTCATCATTTGTAAAATTTTTAAGTTTATCTTTAATAGATCTAAATAATAGCATTTTCTTATTATAATCTTCCATTACTGATTGATGCTTTAATTTTTCTTTATTAAAGATTGCTACTATAGTATCTTTTGTTGCACACCCTGTCCCTCCACAATATGTGCACTTATACCAATTTGCGTGCGAATACCCCTCTATGGGGCAACGTTCCTTTTTATCTCTGACTCGTGATGTACCTCTACATTCTGGGCATGGCCATGTCTTTGCGAATTTTTCAGGTTTTATTAGTGGACTCAAAATGAGATTTTTGGCATCTTTTAAAGATTTATACTTTTTAGATGGTTTTTCAGGCTTTAATTTGTTTAAAATCAAAATGTTGCGTGAAGTAGCTCTTTTCATGATTAGATTCCTTGAATTTCATATCCTTGAGGCGGCAATACGATTCCATCATCAAAATTGTCTGGAACATACGTAATGGCGATCACATTTTTACCATTTTTTACGTTTGGGAATATTCTACCAGAAAATGCTGTTAGAACTTTACCTGGTTTATTATTTATATAAATACGTCTATCTTCTCCGAGATATAAAATTACTTGTTCGCCGTTTTTGTACATATTTAATCCTATGAGATGCTAGTCAAAATTATTATAACTTTTTATTATGTAAGGTTTGAATATGTTTGACAGTCCAAGAGATATTGCGAATTTGATTAATGAAGACCCAGATATTTTAAATGAAATGTCTAAACATATTTGGGATTATGATCTTGAATTAACATACAGAGAACTTGAAGATTCAAAACTTGTCGATGACAATGGTAATTATTATATGGCAAATGTTGAATTTACAATTGGAGCAGACTTTGTAAAGCCAGAATCCCCAATAATGTATAATAGGGATGGCGTAGGACATCCAGGAAGTTCAGCGTCGTCTGATTGGGAAATCACTAGTATCGATGATGTTGACTTGTTCAATATGGAAACGGGGCAAAAAGTTCGTAACTTTAAAATGACCCCTAAATGGGAATAAAGAATAAGACATGCGTTGATGAATAATATATCAGAAGAAGAAATTTCTGATAAAGTTGCTGAAAAACAAGCTGAACGCCATGATCCATCAAATAAAACTGACATGATGGATTATTAAAATTTTACGGCAGTGATATCGTATTTTGCTTGATCCCAAACATAATTATAAATAGTATATTTCATATCCAGCAATTTTTCTATTACCTGATCTACTTTTTCAGGTGGTGTTAGAACATTAGCCTCAAAATTTATAACCCCCGGACTATATTTATCAAAATCAAATTGCATTATAATGTCTGAATCTTTTCCTTCAACATCAAGATGTAATAGATCGATTTTATTAACCGCATGTTTCTTTAATATATTATCAAAAAGCATGCAAGAAACCGTTTCCTTTTTTATTCCTTCAGCTTTAAGGTTTACATTAATAGCAAGTGAAGCTGTTGATTTATCAGCATCACGAAACATATCTTTTTGGCCTTCTTCAAAATCAACAGCTGAATTTTCAAATTTAACATTTGGATTGTTTGAATAATTATTAACAAGTTTATCGTAAAATTGTTTTATTGGCTCTACTAATAGGCCATTCCATTGATACTTCATAGCCGAGTGATAGATGGGATCTCCGGAGATCCCATCATACGCCCCAACTTCTACAAAATATGTGTTTTTCCTTATATTATCTAATGACGCTAAGATGTTTTTAAATTCTACGTCATTGATTGTTCTTAATGCAGCTCTTAAATTTTTCATATCATAGTTTTGCTAATGTCTTATATAACACAAAAGCACAATGCAGCATAAAATGACGCATAATTTTAAAGCATTTTTTATGATTTTTATTTTATTTCGCCTTTTAATATAATTTTTATTTGAATCTTCTAGAAATTTTTTGATGTTATATATCAAATTCGGGTCTTGAATATCAAATTTTTCATTTGATACTTGTGTCTTTTGTTGTGCTATATAATAGCTAAACGAGACAAATAGGTGGCTACATCCGAAAAGATCTTCTGAAAATGATATAAATACATTATGACCTTTATAAGTCTGATAACTTAATTGAGACCATATTGTGCTTTGTGATAGGTTTAATTCTTTTATTATAAGTAATTTCACATGCTTGCGAAATTTAAGTTTCTCAGAATATTCATCTAAATCAAAATCGAGTGGTGGGGGACCAAGAACCATGCTTATTCAGCCAAATACGAATGGTCCATTTGTAAATTATCAATTGTACTTTGGAACTCTTCTGGTGGTATTGACTTGGCTTGTCTTAAAGGCCATGTTTTTATTATTGGGCTTGATGGTTTATAATATCCAAACCACATGGTGCAAGAACAAGTTGGCTTTTTCCCTATTGCCATTTCAATATTTATAGCTTTTATATTTGGCATCCACTTACCAGAATCATCTAAAACAATTATCTTATCTGGGCTTGAATCTGCGAATATCACAAACACATATTCTGTCTTAGGAGAATCTAATGTCTTAGGAGATTTATCGGGAATCTTTTTGGCTTCGTCCTGTGACATAGCTGGTGTTAATAATAATAATGATATTATTATTATAGTTGTTACTTTATGCATTATTTGTTCTCGAAAAAGATGAAAGATGCTGTTGTGGTTAGTTGCCTTCGGTATTTATAATACGTGCTTATTCAAAAATAAAATAAATCGGGCTTTAAAAGAATCAACGATATATCTGCTACCTTAGGTATGCCATCAAAGAGCCAGAACAAATTGTTCTGGCTCTTGCGGTATATAGAAGTGGGGGTAAGAAACGATCCTACCCCCACTTCAAAAACAGACCTATTCAAAATATTTACTTTTTGACCACTTTCCCTTTGTGTGTAAGAGACCAGATACCATTACCATCATTAATAGCAATACCATCGTTTTTAAGTTTTTGTAAACCAAGCTCAATCATTCTACGATATCTCGGTGAATTATTCCTATATCTTTCATGATCAAGGTTGCCAAGCTTAAAGTGGCTAGCAACATTAGCGACTAAGTCCATTTTTTTAATTGCTTTGCTTCTTTTGAGTTCGGATACGATAACTGGAATATACTCATCAGTTTTGGTGTATCCATCGTAAATTCTTTTGATTTTTCGTTTACGACTTTTTGGTTTTGTTTTAGGTTGAGTTTTAGAAGTAGATTGAGTTTTGGGTTGAGTTTTAGAAGTAGATTGAGTTTTACTGTTAGCATTTACCAAC